>Ga0157373_10002486_pt1 | contig 14041 bp, 16 predicted proteins | sample C65metaG_FD_113460 | JGI IMG/M metagenome (GOLD analysis project Ga0157373, IMG submission 113460) | Corn rhizosphere microbial communities from Kellogg Biological Station, Michigan, USA - C6-5 metaG | ecosystem: Host-associated > Plants > Roots > Rhizosphere > Soil | place: USA: Michigan... | reverse complement strand
TGAGTTTGGCGTGCCGTTCGTTTTCCGGAATGTAATCGATCGAGTGGCCTTCGATGGCCATTCCCCCGCCCGTCTCGATGGCGCGCGCTGAACTCTTGGTCTCGGACATACGACTCTCCTTTTACTTGGAATCGATAGTGAAATTGTTTTTATATGGGTAGAGCTGTCGGTGCGTGCCGACGGCTACCTTCGCTCGACTTCCAGATCAGATTGCGCTCCAAAATACATCGCGATGTGGTCGCTGAAACGTTGTGGTAACTGCGCCCAATCACGACCTATCATTGCCCGCCGGTACCACGAGGCATCCGCTCACACTCCCTGGCATTGAGCTGAGTACCGGCCGTTTGAAATGTATGGATTTGATCGAAACTGTTAAATATCGCAGGCCAACTGTTTACATAGATGTTTGTCTATGTAGCTGATCTATCGGGAGCACGTATGCTGGGAACTGTATCGGAACTGGATCTACGCTTGATCCGGGTGTTTCTTGCCGTCGTTGAGGCGGGAGGAATTTCGGCAGCACAAACGGCGCTCAATACCACGCAACCGACCATCAGCGCGCAATTGGCCACGCTGGAAGCCAGGCTCGGATTTCGCCTTTGCGAGCGAGGGCGTGCAGGTTTTTCTGTCACGCCCAAGGGGAACCAGTTCCTCGATGCAGCCCGCCGATTGATGGCCGCAACGGAGGGATTTCGCATTGAAGTCCAGCACATCAATCGCAAGATCACCGGAAACATCAATATCGGGTTACTGGGCCAGATCGATCCCGTGGTCAATAAAAAAATTGCCTTGGCCATCGCCCGATTACGATCCGAGCACGAAGGGCTTTACTTTCACTTTACGGAACTGTCGTCATCGTTCCTGGAAGAGAAACTGATCAATGGTCATCTTGATCTGGCGATAGGCTATTTCTGGCGCCGTCTACCTAACCTCGATTACTTTCCATTGTTTAACGAAGCACAAATCGCCTATTGCGGCCCCACGCATCCTCTTTTTGAAAAGGTTGGGGCGCTCAATAACGAGGATGTTCGGGAGCACGACTGGGTTTGGCCCAGCCACCCGTTACCCGAAATGCCGGCACCTACGTCCATTGAACGTTTGACGGCGCTTACCGACAGTATGGACGGGGCCGCTCTGCTCATCCTGTCGGGCCAACACTTGGGTTTTCTGCCGCAGTTTTACGGCGCCAAGCATGAAGCGTTAGGGCAGTTGCACTCACTTAACCCTGAGCAGTTGCGCTATGAGGTCGTCTTTCATGCAGCGGTTCGACACTCGACTCGCCAGAGTGAGTTGGTGAGCAGCTTCTTGACAGAGTTGATCGACATTTTCGGGGCGAAATCGGTCAGCGCCTGACCACTTGATTTGACTGACTCCGACTCAGTTATCGCGGCGCAACAGCGAGGAACTCGCCCGCACCTGCAACTGCGGCGCAAGGATGATCGACTCTGCGGCCTCGCCCTTGATGCGTTTGAGCAGCAACTCCACCGCATGCCGCCCCATCTGTGCCATCTGCAGGCGCACGCTGGTCAGTGGAACGATGAGTTCATTGGCTAGCGGGATGTCATTGAAGCCGACGACGGCGATGTCCTTGCCCGGCTGCAAGCCTTTGTCGCGGGCGGCGCCCATCAGACCAATGGCAAGGAAGTCGTTGACCGCGAAAAACGCCTGAGGGCGTGGGTTGAGCCCCAGCAGATACTCGCCTTGTTGGTGTCCGGTATGGCTGTCAAAAGGACCATTGAGGATCCACTCCGGGCGCAGGGCGACGCCTTGTTCACGGTAATAGCGGATGAAGCCGCGGGTACGATCAGCCCCGGTGGACGCATGCCGTTCACCCGCCAGGATCGCCACATCGCGACAACCCAGCTGATACAAATGTTCGGCCGCCAACCAGCCGCCCAATTCGTCGTCGCTGGCCGCCGAGAGGTGCCCAGCAATCTGCCGGCTGACCAGCACGTAGGGAATGTGCTTGCGTGCGAGCAGATCGAGTAAGGGCTGGTTTTCACCCACGTGCGAGTCGCCCACGATCAGCCCGGCCACTGAGCGGCGCAAGGCGTGCTCGGCACGTGCCAGTTGGCGCGGCTGCAGGTCGTCGGTATTGGAGACGAACGTGAGGTAGCCGGCCTCCTCCGCCGCGCTGTCGATGCTGTCATAAATGGTCGCCATCACCAGGTCGGTGAGGCGTGGCATGAGCACGCAGATCTCCTGGCTTTTGCGCAATTTCAGGTTGGATGCCTGCGTGTTCGGCCGATAATCCAGCTCCTTGGCCAGCGCACGGATACGCTCCACCACCTCAGCCGACGCCGCTCGCTCGACCCCGGTCGGGTCGCCATTGAGCACCCGCGACACCGTGGAGACGTGCAACCCGAGTGCAGTCGCCATGGACTTCAGGGTGGCGGGACGAGATTGATTCGGCATGTTTGAGAGTCTTCCAACCGTGCATTATTCAGCGCGCGATTCTACCTCAATCAGGCCCCCTTCCCGGAAAAAAAACCTTTACCCAAACGATTGACTAAAGCTTTTCCTGTATCTACATTTCGACAACCCAAACGTTTGGGTAACACAATAAAAATACGCCGGACGCGGCCGACTTTTTGACTTCTGCCATCATTTTGAAGAGTCAGATCCCTATGAAGAGCGCAGCTATTCCGTCTTTCCGCTACCAGATTTTCTTCCTGATCATGCTGATGGCACTGCTCAACTACATTGACCGCGGCGCGATTGCCTATGCCTCGGCGAGCATTCTCCCGGAGTACGGTTTCGACAAGGCCGACTGGGGCAAAGTCCTGGGTTACTTCGGTTACGGCTACATCCTCGGGGCGTTGATCGGCGGCATCCTGGCTGACCGCTTTGGCGCCAAGCGCATCTGGCTGATTGCGGGTGCCACCTGGTCGATTTTCGAGATCGCCACCGCGTTTGCCGGTGACCTCGGGCTGGCATTCATGGGGGGCTCGGCCATGGCCGGTTTCGCCACTATCCGCGTGCTGTTCGGCTTTGCCGAAGGCCCGGCCTACTCGGTGATCAACAAGAGCGTGGCCAACTGGGCCACGCCCAAGGAGCGCGGCTTCGTGGTCTCGGTTGGACTGCTCAGCACACCATTGGGCGCGCTGCTCACCGCCCCGGTAGCGGTAGGTCTGCAAACCCTGACTGGCGGCTGGCGCAGCATGTTCGTGGTGCTGGGCGTGGTCAGTCTGGCGCTGCTGATTTTCTTCATGACGCGCTTCACCAACACCCCCGATGAGAACCCGCGTGTGTCCAAGGCCGAGCTCGATTTCCTGCGACGGGAACGCGCCTCGGCAGCCAATGCTTCAACCCCGACCACCAGCGTTGCGCCGGTATGGCATTTCTTCAAGAACAAGGATCTGTTACTCAATGCGGTCGGTTACTTCTCGTTCGTGTACGTGACGTTCCTGCTGCTGACCTGGACCCCCAAATACCTGCAGGACGAGTTCCACTACAACCTGTCGTCGCTGTGGTACATGGGCATGATTCCCTGGACCGGCGCCTGCTTCACCGTGCTACTGGGCGGCAAGATCTCCGACCTGCTGTTGCGTCGCACCGGCAACCTGAAAGTGGCACGCAGCTGGCTGGCCGCGACCTGCCTGCTGTTGACCACGCTCTGTTTCATACTGGTATCGCAGGCCCAGACCGTCTGGGGCGTGATTGCCCTGATGACCCTGGCCAACGCCCTCAACGCACTGCCCAATTCAGTTTACTGGGCCGTGGTGATCGACACCGCGCCGTCCAACCGGGTCGGTGCCTACAGCGGCATGACCCATTTCATCGCCAACACCGCTTCGTTCATCGCACCCATGCTGACCGGCTACCTGACCGTGCACTACGGCTACTCGTCGATGTTCGTGGCAGCGGCAGTGGCCACTGCACTGGGCATGAGCGCGATGCTGATGGTGCGTCCCGGCAGTCGGCAAATCAGCCCTTCCCCTTTACCCGCCGCAGTTTGATGGAGTTGTTTGTATGAGCCTGGCGAAGCCTCCTCACGTTGGATCTTTTTTTGGTCAATCAGTCATCGCGCTGGCCGAGCGCCTGCGCGCGGGCAGCCTGACGAGCGTCGAGCTGACGCAAGCAGCCCTGGACAGTATCGAGCGCCTGAATCCGACCTTGAACGCCTTCGTTCATGTCGATGCACCCGTGGCGCTGGCCCAAGCGCGCAAGGCCGACGAGCTGTTTGCCCAGGGCCTGGATCTGGGCCCGCTGCACGGCATACCGGTGGCGGTCAAAGACAATATCGACACGTTCGACCACGTCACCACCTACGGTTCGGCGCATTTCGCAGGCTTCAAGCCGAGCCGCGATGCGCTGTGCGTGCAGCGGCTGCGCGAGGCGGGTGCGGTCATTGTCGGCAAGACCTTGACCCACGAATTCGCCTACGGCCCGACCGGCGACCGTTCGCTGCAGGGCGCGGCACGTAACCCCTGGGATGCCCGCTGCATCACTGGCGGCTCCAGCGCCGGCAGCGCCGCTGCGGTGGCGAGCGGCATGGTGCCGCTGGCGCTGGGCACCGACACCGGCGGATCGATCCGTATTCCGGCGGGGTTGTGCGGAGTGGTCGGCTTCAAGCCATCGTTTGCCAGCGTGCCGCTGGAGGGGGTGTTCCCGCTGTCGTCGAGCCTCGACCACGTAGGCCCGATCGCCAACCACGTCGAGGATGCGCGCCTACTGTTCGAAGTGGTGGCTGGGCGAGTGTGTGCACCGATGGCCAACCCTCGACCGTTGCGGGTTGGCTGGATCACCACCGGCAGCTTCGGCCCGGTCGACGCCGAGCTGGATCGACAGGTCTACCAGGCGGCGCAGCAGCTGTTTGGCGAAGCGCTGCAGGATGCTGCCGAGCTGGTGCCGCTGGCGGCCGAAATGAAAGACACCTTGCTGGTGCTGCAACGCGCCGAGGCCTTCGATGTGCATGCCGAACGCATGCAGGATGCACCGCACACGTTCGAGCAGGAGGTGCGCGAGCGCCTCGAATTGTCGCGTGAAGTCAGGGGCTGGCAATACATCCGCGCACAATCGAGCCAAGTACGGCTCAAGGCGGCGATGGCGCGCTTGTTCGAGCACTATGACTTCCTGGTCTCGCCCAGCGTGCCGATTACCGCGACAGCGGTCGATGCCCGCGAAGTCCGGGTTGGTGAGCAGGACATCGATGTGCGCGCCGCGTTGCTCAGCCATACCAGTGCCTGGAATCTCACCGGGCTGCCTGCGATCAGCCTGCCGGTGGGACTGTTGAGGGGAATGCCGGTGGGGCTGCAGGTGATTGGCGCTGCGGGAGAGGATGATCGTTTGTTGCGGGTGATGGCGCAGCGATTCGTACGAGACTAGGTAACCGCCTCGGACTTCATCGCTTCAACCACATAATTGAGCCAACCGCTGGCGGTGCCGGGGCGATAAACCAGCACCACCTGTTGGGTGCAGGAGAACGGGTTGTCAGTCAGATCGAGCCGCAACAGCTGAAGTTCGGCCAGGGCATAGTCCGGGAGGTAAGCCAGAGCCAAACCCGCACGCACAAGGCCATCAACCAAAAGAAGGTCATCGCTGCGGTAGCGGATGATGCGCGGCTGCTGATCGTCACGCCAACCGTCGGTGGCCGGCCCACCTTGCAGTCCGCGAAACGGCGGCTGTGCAGGTACCACGAAGGGGTATTTCAGAACCTCGGTCACCGTGGCGCGTGGGCCGCTGGCTGAGAGGGCGAGCGGATGGTTTGCGCCGACAGCCACTTCAAAGCGGGTTAGTCCGATGTTCAGTGCACGATGGCGCGGGTCGAGCGCCCCTAGGGCTGCCGTGGTCACCAGTGCCAGATCCGCCTCACCGCGGGCCAAGGCACTGAGTGCCTCGTCTTCCTTCTCGTTGCCGAAAGCCACTTGAGCGCCGGGAAAACGTTCGCCGATCAAACTGGCTATCCGCCGTCCCCAATTCAACTGCAACAGCGCCGGCCCGGAGATCCGGCAGTGGAAACTACCGCGAGTCCCTAGAAACTCACTGCGCATCTGGTCGGCACTGGCCATCAGCGCCGCAGCCCGATCAAGCAAGCGCGCGCCGTCGGTATTCAAGCGCAGATTGCGCCCTTGGCGGTCGAACAGCGTGGTCTGCAAGGCTTGCTCCAGTCTCTTCAGCCCCTTGGACAGAGCACTCGGGCTCAAGTGCAGTTCCAAAGCGGCATCGGACAGGTTTTGGTGGCGCGCAAGGGCCAGGAATTGGCGCAGGGTCGCTAGATCGAATGTTTCCATTTGCTCAATGATTGATGAATATTCGTGGATTGAAAAGCAAGTTTGATCGCGGAGAATAGCGAACGTTTTTCGCCTCGACAAGGAGAGGCGATGCTGGGTTTGATACGCATAATCCACTTTATCCCGACCTGCGGTAAGGAGTTTTCCATGCACGCTTTGGAGTTCGTATTGGCTATTTTCGGGGACGCCGCATGAAGAAGATCGCTTGCATTCAGCACCTGGCAGAAGAAGGCCCTGGCGCCCTGGCCGAATGGGCTCTGCGTCGTGATGTCGCCATCGAACTGTTTCGCGGTGACCTAGGGCAGTTGCCGACGCACGAAGACTACGATGCCTACGTGTTGTTGGGAGGACCCTTCAATGTGGTAGGGGCGGATTGCCCGCCGTGGCTGGAGCAGGAAAAGGTCTGGCTTGGCAACTTGCTGCGCAAGGCCAAGCCGGTGCTCGGTATCTGCCTGGGCGGGCAGCTGCTCGCTGATCGGCTGGGCGCGCAGGTTGCCCCCATCGACCACCCTGAGGGGGGATGGTGCGAGGTAGAGTTCATTGGGGATGGTGAGGATGGCGGGCAAAACATGCAGGTGCTGCAGTGGCACGAACGCGGTTTTGCGCTGCCGGTTGGGGCCAGGCATCTGGCCAGGGGATCAGACTGGGAGAACCAGGCTTACTCTGTCGGCGATGGGATGATTGGACTGCAGTTTCACCCGGAATGGACGCCGCAGATTGTGAAAGCACTCAACCTCCGCTTTGCTGCCGAGTCGCCACTGCCTATGCCCTCAACTTCGGATGAAGCCTATTACGCCCGTATGCATCAGTGGTTCTTCGGATTACTCGATCGTTGGTCGACGTCATGGTCGAAGTGAGGGGACACCACTGAGTCGATGAAGACATCGTCGCTCTCAGGAGCTTTCTAAAAGCGTCTGCCCGCACGGGCAGATCACTGCGCGCATGGCCGAGGAAGGCATGCGCCCGGTGACCAGCCCAAACGCTACGCGTAACACAGGGAGTATCAATGCATCAGGTTGCACAATGTTATCTTGGCGTATGGAAGCGGCGTTTGATCCAGCACCGCTCGGGGCTTTCGGACAGCGAAACGGTCGTGCATTGGCTACAGACACCGCGACTGTTTGCCGACCTGCGAATCCCCCCCTACCCGCTCCCAAGTCTGGCGCTCGAAGAACTCAGCCACTCTCAACATCGGGCGTTGTGTGAACAGAAAGGTTTTGCCGGGGTAACCCAGATAGACGCCGACATTTGCCAATGGCATCGCAAAATGGATTATCAGCCGGCTAGCGGCGCTGAAGACATTGGCCGCATGCACTTTGAAACCAGTGAGCGCCTGATCGAAACCGCTCTGGACGAAAGTTACTATGAAATATGGGAACGCTTGCCCGACTCCCTCGGCGCTTGTGGTGGCCAATGGTTGCAAGCGATGGATGAGCCATCGCGTCAGGGCTGTCTGCTGTTGGTCGGGGACTATTTTCTGTTCGCCGCCGGCCGCCCCACACCGCTGAAACCGGGCGTTCATTTGCGCGAAACGTTCAGCCAACCCGAAAGCTCAATAACCCCTGCTTCCCTGTTCGCCTGCGAACTGTCTTTTGGCCGGCATCACGCCGGAGAAACCCCATGGAAAATCGAGTGCTCAACGCTCCCCGCCAAAACTGGCCAAGCCCTGCTGCCATCATCGGTGGACCCGTTTGCCCCGGATATTTTCGCTAATGAAGCTGTCATGTCTTCACTCGGCACATTCATTCCAGCTGGCGGTTGGCGCTGTGCGCCTGATCCGTGAGGCGTGAAGATTGCCCGGCTTGCGCTGGGAGAGGGTTTGTAACGAAGGCGGCGGCCACTGGTCTACCCTGAATGTACAGCCGGAGGGTTCAACCATGTGCGGACGCCTTTCACAGTACCGGGGCATTCACGACTTCGTCGCGGCGCTCAGCATCCCCAACGCTTTGATCAACTATGCCGGCGATCAGCCTTTCGAGCACTACAACGCCGCGCCGACCACGCAACTTGCCCTCTTTCACCAAGAGGGTCAGTTTCTGCGGGCCGACATGGTTCGCTGGGGCTGGCGCCCACACTGGGCCAAAGATCGCGTCGCACCGATCAATTCTCGAGTTGAGAAAGTAGCCCATGGCCCATTCTTTAAAGCGATCTGGCCCCACCGGGCGATCATCGCCATCGACAACTGGTTTGAGTGGGTTTATGAAGGCGGACCGAAGAAACAGCCCTACCTGATTCGCCACCGTGACCGGACGCCAATCCTGTGTGCCGCAATCGGTCAGTACCCCGTCGCCGAGCATGAACCAAGCGAGCATGACGGCTTCGTTATCATCACCGCAGACAGCGCCGGCGGCATGGTGGACATTCATGACCGCCGCCCGGTGACGCTGTCACCCGAGCTCGCTCGCGAATGGCTGGTCCCCGCCATGCCGAAGGAGCGCGCCGAGGAAATTGTGCTGTACCAGGGCGAGCCCACCGAGGCGTTTGAGTGGTACCCGGTGGACCGAGCTGTGGGCAATGTTCGAAATCAAGGCCCCGAACTGATCGAGCCCATTGGAGAAATTACCGGCGGAGATGAGAAAGGTCACGGCGGATCAGCTTCAGCACGTCACCAGCGCTCCGAGACTTAGGGCACAGATTCAATCTCTTGCCACCCTGTAAGCGTTGATGATCAGGATGCGTGGGATATCCGTGCTTGTACTTGAGAGTTGCCAGAGCATTGTGCTCAGAACGAAGCCGGTAACCGCCATGTCTGCGAGTGTTGCGTCTAGAAGATGCGGTAACGGATCCGGCTCTAGTGGCATGCCCACTTCAACGCCTACAGATGCCGACGAAATGACTTACAGGCATCAGAGAATGACCCGAATATAAATCCTACTTTTGACAGCTTATTCAAGACAAAAAAACCCGCCTCAGCCGAAACTGAGACGGGCGTTTCCCCACATCAACAACCGTTACTTCATGTCGTTAAAGTGGTCTCGCAGGAACTCGTAAAAGCGAAACGCTTTAAACAATCTCCATACGAGGCTCAGCGTACGCAGCAAAAGCTTCATACGTTTTGGCCTCCAGGCTGGGGGCCAAACCTCCAGCGCACTTACCGGATCACGCGTGCCTTCGGACATTCATGCTAGTGACATCCGTGAGGCGGCCGGTTGAGTTCCCCCCGAACCATCATTCCGGCACGGGTGCAAAACCGTGTCAGAGGGCGTGAAACTGTTATGCCACCGGCCAAACCTCACCGCACACCAGCATGTGAGCGCCGGCATATTAACCTAGAAACTCAAGCGCAACGGATGATCTTTGACGTTCCAATGCAAAGGGATGACGTGTTTTTGTAAAACGTTATTTCTGTCAGGTTATTGATATCGCTTTTGAACACCAAAATTCACTACTGATGCCTTCAGACGACGTAAATCAACCAAAGCAAAATAACGTTGCAAGGATAAGCAAAGCTAAATATGATGCCCCCACGCTAGTGTCGTCCGTGAGATGCACCAAGTCTCAGCCGCAAGCTGAGGCTTACAAAAGAACCGCCCCGCAAAGGCGGTTTTTTTTCGCCTGTCGTTTGGGTCTTGATCATGTGCGTTGCGCTTCGGACAGTGCTGCCACATCGCAGCGCAGTGGGTGGACGAGGGTTTGATTCATAGGCTGTGGGCGCCGTCTTTCTTTTTGTTCCAGTCATCGGGTGAGCCCGAGCGTGGCACATGTCTCCAGGTAATCCGCGACCGCCTCAGCAAACGCGTCTTGCAATGCATCGACTGACTCGCCCTGGAAGCCAACGATGTCCTTGATCCCCGCGATATGTCCGATGAACAGCCCATCTTCTTCGCTGTACTCGATTTGCGCGGTGTAACCGCCGGCTTTCATCTCGTTCACTTTTCCACTTTTGGTGTGTTCTTTTCAGAATATTGGGTGGCTTCATGTCGAAGTTGTAGGCAAAATCCGAGAGCTGCGTAAGGGGGTACGTTTAGTGCTCTTTTGCCTTGCTACCGCCTTGTTGCTCCTATATTTGTCGGGATACTCTCCAGACGTCGCTGCACATTCAGCGATCGGGCGTGAGACCCCGGGGACAATCAAGGCGCAAAGCGCCACAGAACCTATTGCGGCGTTTTTTTTCGTCAGCGATTAGGTTTTATGGCGGCTGTGCGTGGGAGGCTTTCGGGCCTACCGGTTACCTTGATTGCCGGGTCTCACACCACGCACGGCTGCCACCCACGCTTTTGAGACAGCAAAGTGGCAGTTCCTCAAATCAAGGGAACTGATAATGAACAAACTAAATCCGTCCGAAATACGTCCTCTCACCCACCTGCCTTCTACGCGGTACTGCTCGTCACCTATTCACCTTTGCATCTATGGAGGTGATCAATGACCGAACCAACAGAAGCAAAAACCATCGGCCTCACTCCCTTCATCTATTGCGCAGACAAACCGTTATTCCGTGTCAACGGGGGCGTTCCTGTCGACGCAGCTTTGGCCATGGCATCCGATCTGCTGTTCCTGGCCAAAGCGCTTTCAAAAGACGCGGCTTATGACAGAGAAACCGACCGCTTTTCATGGGCTGCGCACTATTTGACATCGATGGGAAAGGCAGTGATTGACGATGTGGTCAAAGCCGTAGCACCGAATCCCGTTAGACCGAGTATGAAAGTCGCAAAATAGCGGCTATTCACTCCAGATGTTGCCCCGACCTTGTCGGGGCCTCTGAACGAATGCCGCAGTGCATGAGCAACGAACCTACCTGCGGCGACGCACCTACATTTTTGCGCACATCTCGACGTCAGCTTGCGTCTTCACTTCCGTTTCAATGCCCAATCGGTACTTGCAGTAGTCGATGATGTCCTGGCGTAACTCATCGCTCAGCGTCTCTACCTTCCGGTAGTCACCGTCGTTGGCGTGAATGTTGAAGAACTTCATTCTCAACGTAGGCGTCTTTTTCACAAAGAAGATGGTGTTGACCTCACCATCTGAAACCTCATTGTAGTAGCCGATATTTAGAACCACCAGCAATGCAAGCACGCCTGCTAATAGGAGGTACTTCATTCTGCGGCCGGCCGAGGAGGTGGCAGAAGCTGCGTTTTAGTGCGGATGTTCCTTACCAGTTCCATACCAATATTCCCCGGACAAATCTTGCCGTCTCTGTCTTGACCTGGAAATTCTCTGTGCCCGCCAAACCGCTCAATGACAAAAACACTTTTCAGAGCTTCCACTAGGTGCAGCAGCGCGTCTATTTGCGTCGCAGGTATCACATTCGTTGTGCTGTAGCCCAAGTACTCAAGGGTTTCACGCCCTTTGGCAACGATGTCTCCACCCTCTTCTGCGGTCGTCAGATTTTCTAGTAATACAATGCCGATAACGCCCGTGTTGAATAGCTTGACGCTGGATGCTTGCAACCGGATATCACGCCCTTCTAAAACGGTGCCATCGCAGGCGATCCCGTAGTGATAGCCGATGTCGTCGTATTTGTTACCCATGTGGTGGGCTTGAACGCCCTGCATCTGCTTGACTCCACCAGGCGTGCATTCATATGACCGGCCAGCATGGTGCAAGGCGATCATGGTGTAGTCCCAGTCTTTCACCATATCCGGCTTCCCTTTCAAGGCCCCCCATTCTGAGCGCTCCGTGAAGGGATGCCCTAGCGATTTGACCTTTTTGATGATTGCCTCGCGAGTGGCAGCACGGTCATTAATGGTGATCGGAACAGGGCACATGAACTCGCCCGGCTTGATCTCCTGAGCAGTCGCTTCAGTAGCAAACTTGGCGCCCATTCAAACGCCCTCCGACATTTCGTGAAGGGTGCGCGCAGGTGCGCTGAATTTAATATGCAGGGATATTTTAGAGTCGGGTGAAGGTGTCTTCACGTGTGCGACCCCATTCGCATCGGTCACTCCCGGGATTTGCACACCATCAACGATGGCGACAAACTCCCGCAAAGCCAAAGGCTGCCCAGTTTCACTATCGCTAATGCTGAACGACTGCCCGAATACTTTTTGAAAGGACAACGGGAGTGGCGCAATGAAAGGTGCGGGGGTGTGACTGCTTCCAATAATGATGGTGCCCGAGCCCGCTATGACGGTATTCCCGTGAGCGCCAGTACTCCCCACGGTCGCGGCATTTAACCCGTTAATGAAAACAGTGGCGGAAACGTCACCGACCAACGCGCTCCCGCACGCGCTCGTATCCGATTTTCTGGCCGCAGCTAGGCCATCAAAAAAAACATCGGATGAGCCGGAAACGATTGGGTTTGTACCATGCCCAGGCAAGGGACACGCGGTAGGGTCAGTGATGCGGGCGGCAGGCTTTGCCATCTCAGATTCCTTTCTGGTTGCACTTAATGAGGGCAGCAATGTACCACCGGGCGTTTCGAAAGGCTCCAGGAAGACGGCTCACGCCGGTATACAAACAAAAAACCCGGCACTAGGCCGGGATCCTCTATTTTCATTCACTTCAATCATTATTGGTTTGACCAACAGCCCTTCTTTATTTCCGCCAACGATCAGAGGGCGCACGCCAACGCTTGCGCAACATGCCGCAACGGATTGCAGACACGCTAAAAATGGACGAGCGAGATATTCGCGACGGCCAGCTTTCGGTTCAACAAAGGAAAACCAACGCAAAACGGCGCATCGAGATAGTCGGTGAATTGAAAGTTGTGATTGACCGAATTATGGCTCGCAAGGCTGGCTACAAGATCCGATCCACTCGCCTGGTGGCGATGGAGAACGGGCAGCCGATTACGACAAGTATGCTCAGAAAAAGATTTGATGACGCGCGGGAAGCCGCTGGCAATCCAAAAGCTGACTTTCAAATGCGAGATTTGCGGGCGAAGGCGGCAACATATAAGGAGGAATCAACAGGCAACATAAAAGCAGCACGCGATCAACTGGGGCACACCACCGTCGGTATGACAGAGCAGTACATTCGAATGCGCAAAGGGATGAAAGTCACACCGACGAAATGACCGATGGTAGCGAGTTGCAGAGCAGAGATTGGATTTTGCGGAGCAAAGAAATAAGGGCCTGCGTGAGGTATCTCACGCAAGCCCTTGATATTCATGGTGCCCGAAGCCGGAATCGAACCGGCACGCCCTTACGAGCGGGGGATTTTAAGTCCCAAGAGAAAATCAATCAGGCCGCGCCTTCCAATAGGTTTTCCGGGTCGCAATCAGGCTCAGAAGGATGCCATACAGCCCAATGTTTCCGCATACCTGCAAAAGATTGCGGTCCGGAAAAACCTCTGATTTAAATTCGTAAATAAGCGCTCAGCGCGAGGTGAGAGAACCCAAAGGTATGCCGATTCTGCATATCTCTAAGCGCGCATGTGATTGCACTACCCCCTAGCACCCCATTGAACACTTCGCCCGTGAAGAGGCGAAGCGCAAGGTACGAGACTTCAAAATCGAAAAGGGTCAGCGGATCGAACTCTCGATGAGCCAGTGGCTCCAGGCTGTCGAAGATCGAGTGGTCAAGATCATGGACGACAAGCGGGTCGCCCAGCTCAGCAGCATGTTCGATGCCCCCCAGTACGCGGCCGATTACGCCGAGCGCATCAGGAAGCTTGGGCGGTGCCGCGATGTCATCATCAGGGCGAAGATCAAGTTGCCGCAGAATGACCTGCGGCGGAAGTCGCCGACCAAGCTTTCGTGGATAGACTACTCGCCGGAATCGACAGCTGCCGCCTGACCCACCCTCAACTATTGCGCTGAGTACTGTTTTCAAGCCGAAAGATCAGGCCCAAGAGTCAAATCGATGTCTAGCCTCGCCAATGCTTTACCGCGGGCTAACGCCTCATTGAAGCTGTTGTACTTGGCATTT
>Ga0157373_10002484_pt1 | contig 14042 bp, 18 predicted proteins | sample C65metaG_FD_113460 | JGI IMG/M metagenome (GOLD analysis project Ga0157373, IMG submission 113460) | Corn rhizosphere microbial communities from Kellogg Biological Station, Michigan, USA - C6-5 metaG | ecosystem: Host-associated > Plants > Roots > Rhizosphere > Soil | place: USA: Michigan... | reverse complement strand
TGGCTTCCACGGATGATCAACAGGATACCAAATAATGGCCCTGACCCCCTCTATCGATTTCCTGTCCCGGTTGCGAAAGATCGACCGGCACGACGTCAAGACGCGCGATGTTATCATCATGTGGGCAGTCGCTCGCGAGCCCGGCATGATGGGTCAGGAGCTTGCCCGCAAGATTGGCTTCGAAGGCCGATCCAACGTGCAGATATGCCTTCGCCGATTGCTGCGCATGGGTCTTGTCGAAGATCGCCGGGCCCGACTAGACAACCGGACGCCGAACGACCTCTACATCACACCGAAAGGGGAGGCCATGCTGGCGGACGTGGTGCCATCCGATGGTTGAGCGTCCGCAACCGGGCCGCGAATACGTCTACACGCCGAGCCGCGGTCAGCAGACGCGCGTTCGCTGCATAGGGTTCCGTAGGGGCTACATTGAGTGCCGGGGCGTTGAAGACGGATTGCATCGTTCGATCAGTCCGAAGCAGTTGGAGGAAATCTAATGCGCTTGCGCTCTGTCAGATACAAGGATGGCCGGGCGCCGCTGCTTTTGCTGCACAATCCCGACACGATCGATTTGATGGGCGCTCTGCAAAGCCATGCCCGCGATATCGCGGGATACAGCACTCCGGGGAGCAAGCTCGACGGATTTGTTATTATTGGGTTTTTCGACGATGGATCAAGCAGCATCGGATGCCGTATTCCCGAGCGCTTGCCTGCATGTCTGATCCCGGCATATGTTGAAGAATTGATGCGTCGCGACATGGTGACGCAGCCTGCGGCGAAGAAAGAATTCGACCGCAATTTCGAGTGGGTAGAATAGCACTTGACTGCATACAAAACTTTTGCAAAAAGGACGTATGCGTAAGTGGCTCAATCCTTCCGGAACCCCTACATATTTTTCATGGAGAAATATGCGGGCTCGATGTTATAACCCAAACGACATAAACTATAAAAATTATGGAGCGAAGGGAATTACTGTTTGCGATCAGTGGCGCGATAACTACGACGCCTTTTTTGCAGATATGGGAGAATGTCCCGAAGGATTAACGATCGAGCGAATTGACGGGAAAGGGAATTATGATCCGTTTAATTGCAAATGGGCGGACTACACCGAACAATTAAATAATCGTCCTGGGTTTAATCGTTGGATCGAACATGACGGCAGAAAACAGACTTTAGCTCAATGGGCGAAAGAGATAGGCATCAGCCTAGAGACATTGATGTACCGACTCAAACGGGGTACAATAGCCCAAGCGATCGAAAAAGGGACAGTCAAGAATTGGGCTCCGGGACAGCATGGAACGATCGGAACGTATGTCTCTAGAAAGTGCCGATGCGATTTATGCTGCCAGACGATGAGGGAATACAAAAAGGCGGCATACTGGCGTAAAAAGGAATTGCAAAATGTCGGACGATAGAAATTTGCCGGTAGTTCAAAATTTGGCGAATATTCCGATGATTTCGGCCGAACAGTATCAACATGTCGGGAGATATGCAGGCGCAGTAGTCATGTCGGTGTTTGAGCAGATCGGAGGCGTCAAGCGCATGGCTTTTTGGGCTGATCAGAATTACACGGACTACGCGACCAAGCTGTTCCCGAAGATGATTTCACGCTCGCAGCAAGTCGACGTTTCGGGTACGCTGACGATCGACGACGCAATCTCGCGTCTCGAACGGATGGACGAAGGCGAATTTACCGACGTCGCGCCCGGACAATACGACCTGTGAATTCCTTGGGAAGATGAAATGTCAAGACCTGTATATGGATCCCGCGACGGGCTTTCCGACCGGCTGATGGATTGGGTTGAGCGACTGTCGAAAGACAAATTGCTCCCTTGGCCGGGTAGCGGATTGCTGGAAGATTTGAAGACCGCCGCTGCCGTGATCGACGGCAAGCCCGAGCAACCGAAAGCATTGGAGTTTGACCTGTGATTGAGAAAAATACGCAGGAAGCGAAAATCCGTTCTGGCGCTCCGAAACGCGATCCTATCTGCTATCAGACGCTTGCCGATATCGTCATTCCGGCGGGCACGATCCTGCGTTCTCGCGGCAATGACGAATTCGGGTGTGCTGTCGCGTCAGGAGAATTTACTATGACGGTACATCCCGGCGACTTGACCCCACGAGACTTCAAGCGAGTGATCGCGTCGTGAGTCCGACCCGTGCCCGCAAGGAAGCGTCCAAGCGCCTTGCGCTCAAGCTTCAGTCCGACTATCGCGCGCTGGTGGAAGCCAGCGACACCGATGCCGTGCAAACCGCGGCGATCATACTCGGCGACACGTTCAATTCGAACATCGAATTCATCATCAACGTTTTGCGCGATTACGGTGGCCTTGAAGCGAAATTCGAACCGATGACCCGCAAGAGCCCGTCGTTGCCGCCGACTCCGGCCAATGATCTTCCGGCTGTGCCAGCGATTTTCCGTCCGAACTAACATGAATATCCAGCAAATCGCGACGGATTACCGAGTTTCCGTGGATGAAGTTCGGGCAAGGTGGCTGGCCCTTCGCGTAGCTATGTGGAAGGCAGATTTCCGGCTATTTTGCAAAGAGGTTGTTCGGGTACGCGCTAAAGACGGTTCGCTGGTTCCTCTGATATTGAACGAAGCTCAAGAGCATCTACTGTTCGAAACAGATAAAATGTTAGAGGAAAAGCGATGGGTGCGTATCGCTTTCCTGAAAGGACGCCGCCAAGGTGCGTCGACCTTTACCGCGGCACGGGGGTATTGGCGTGCGACCCTTTGGCAACGCCAGAACATTTACATCATGGCGCACGAAATGGCGTCGTCCAACGTACTATTCGACATGGTCGCGTTGATGCAGAACAATCATCCGTTCCCGCCGGCCGTGGGAACGGATAACGCAAAATCATTGGCTTTCAGTAAGCAAGGCTCGACATATTCAGTCGCGACCGCCGGGCAAAAGGCGGGAGGCAGAGGCATGGCGATTTCCTATCTCCATGGCAGCGAAGTCAGCAGATGGTCAAACGCTCCAGACCACTTCGCCTCGGTTGTCCAGGCTGTCGATGAAGTTCGTGGGGTTTGGGGAATTATTTGGCAAGAGCCGGAACGCCCTCTTCCCTTTGAACGAGGAAAGGGAACTATAGAAGGATGGATGAAAGCTCCTAGTGAGGTTTTCCTTGAAACGACTAGTGCCGGGCCTTCGGGTGAATTCTATTCACGATATATGGACGCCGTAAAAGGTATTGGACAGTATCGTGCGGTGTTCGTTCCATGGACTTTGCAAGCTGAATATTCTCGGGACGAAGATTATACGGCATCACCAGACGTCGAGGAAGAGGGCGAGCTTTCTGAAGTCGAATACCAGCAAACCTACGGCCTTACGGACGGACAAATGCTCTGGCGCCGTGAGAAAATTCACGAACTAGGTTCTGTGGGGCTTTTTCGACAGGAATACCCCGTGGATATCGTCGAAGCATTTTCTGCCGCGGATATCGAAGGAGTTTTTATCAAGCCCGCATATATTCTGAAAGCCCGCAAGCGGAAGATGGAAGAGGTGGACGCACCGCTGATTTTGGGTGTGGATCCGGCAGGCGCGGGGGGAGATAGGTTCGCGGTCGTTTTTCGTAGAGGAGACAAGTGCGAAAAAGTACTCTATCGAAACAAGCTCGAACACGATGAGGCGGTAGCGTGGCTTTGCGCGCTGATCGATGAATACAAACCGAACCGCGTGGCGATCGATCGTGGCTCGATTGGCTCGAACATCATTTCGGCGATCAGGAATATCGACCGAAAATACTTTGACCTCGTGCGAGGGGTTGACTTTGGCGGAAAGTCAAAAGCCAAGACCGTCAATCCGACCCGCGCTGGCCCGTTCAATGCTCGTGCCGAGATATGGGGCAGGATGCGAGATTGGTTAATCGAAGGGGGTTCCATCCCCGATGATGACGACCTAGCCTCGGACCTTGCTGGGCCTCATATCAAGTGGCGGGCCAATCTCGACTATCTTTTGGAAAGCAAAACAGACATGAAGGCCAGGGGGGTGCGATCGCCCGATCTAGCCGACGCATTGGCATTGACCTTTGCGTTTCAGGAATTCTTTGATACATGGGCAAAGCCCAAGCGCGAAGCCGGGTTCGGAGTCGGTGTATCGCGATTGCAAGAAAGCGTAAATGTCAACGAAGATTTCTATGATAGTCTTCGTGGAAGTGACACAGGGTGGATGGGGTAATTTAGATGGCAGGCTACAGAGACGCAATCGCCGCCGATATCGGCCCTGCACCCGCTAAAGTCACGCGCACGCCCGCCGGGTTCGACAGCATTGATGATTTTATGGCGGATATGCGCCAGAAATACGAGTGGGCTTACTCATTTAATGAACATAACGTCATCGCCGGCAAGGAAGATGCTAAGTTTACTGTCGGGAACCAATGGGATCCCGTCGTCGAGCAGCGCCGCAAGGATGCGAACAAGCCCGTTCTGACCTTCAACCGACTGATCGCCTTCGTAGCGCAGATCGTCGGTAATCGTCTCATGAATGAGACGGAAATTCGCGTCGCGCCGGACAAACAAGGCACGAAGGAAATCGCGGAAATTCGCGAAGGCCTGATACGTTCGATCTTCAAGAATGGGCAGGCCGATTTCGCGCGCGACGAAGCTCATAAATATCAGGTGATCGGCGGCCAGGGAGCCTATTGCCTGTCGATCGACTATACCGCCGACGACGTGTTTGAGCAGCAAATCAATCTGCAAGCCGTCACCGATCCTTATTCCGCGGTGTTCGATCCGCTCGGGATCGAGCCGTCCGGCGCCGACTGCCAATATGCCTTTATCGGCGATGACATTCCTCACCAGGAATTCAAGCATCGTTGGCCATGGGCGGCCGAAACGTCGTTCATGAACGAACGGCTCTGGAATCAGAACGGCTTTTGGCTTCAGGAAGATACCGTTCGCATCGTCAGCTATTGGCGTATGGTGACGGAGGGCGAGCGCACACTGGCGCTCTATCTCGACGGCACCGTGCAAGACGTCTCCAACATGGAGGAATTCGAATACCTTCATCTTGTCGAGACGCGATCGGATGGCTCGCCCTATACCCGTGTCGTGCCCAAGCGATTCGCCCGGCTTTATGTGTGCTCAGGCAACACGATCTTGGAAGGTCCCTACGACTATCCATGCTCATCGTTGCCGGTCTACCGCGTTGCCGGTTGGGAATTGAACGATGGCCAGCGCGTCCACCGCTGGGGCCTCGTGCGCTTTCTCAAGGATCCGCAGCGCCTTCACAATTATTGGCGTTCGACGGTTGCGGAGCAGCTTGTCGCCGCTCCCCGCAACAAATGGCTGGCGACACCGGCCGCGGTCCAGGGCCATGAAGTGAAATGGCGCCGTGCACCGTCGAGCGACGACCCCTTCCTTTATTACAACGACGGCGAGCAACCCCCGATCCATATTCCGCCGCCGGGTGTGGACGCCGCGCTCGTCAACGAAGCAGGCATGGCGACGCAGGATTTGAAGGATATCTCGAATATCCACGAAGCCGCGCTCGGGATGCCGTCAAACGAGGTGTCGAAGGTCGCGATACAGCAACGCCAGATGGTTTCCGACGTCGGCACCTTCATTTACACCGATCGGCTCCGTATCGCCGACACGCGCTGCGCGAAGAATATAGACGAGCTTATTCCCTATATTTACGACACACAGCGCACGATTACGATCATTGGCCGCGACGACAAGGCCGTGCTTCAGGTCATCAACGATGGGACGCAGCAAACCGATATTACGCTCGGCAAATATGCCGTGACGGTCAACGTCGGCCCGGCGTCGGAAACCAAGCGCACGCTCGCTGCCGAGCAGATGATGGCGTTCGTCAATGCCGCGCCGCAAGTCGCCGGCAACGTCATGGATCTCGTGGCGGAAGCTCAGGATTGGCCGAAGTCGACCGAATTTGCCCGTCGCTTCAAGATGCTGTTGCCGCCGGGCATGATTCCGCCCGACGAAATGACGCCGGAAATGCAGCAGATGCAGCAGCAGAACCAACAGCAGGCGCAGATGCAGCAGCAGATGGAAGCTGCCGCCATGCAGGCGAAAACCGCGCTCGATCAGGCGAAAGCCAGCGATTCCGAGAGCCGCGGCCGCTTGGCCTTGGCGCAGGCATACAAGGCCGTTCTCGACGCTCAATCGAGACAGGCCGACGTCACGGGCAAAAACGACGAACGTGGATTCAAACAAGTGCTCAACACGCTCGACCAGCACAACGATATGCTGCACGAGGATCGCCAGCACGAAATGGCGCTCGACAGCCAGGGTCACGATCAGGAAATGGAAGTGACCAACATGTTCGCGGATTTGGCAAACACCGACCGCGATTTCGCTTTACGGCAGCAAGCCCAAAATGCCGCGAAAGCTAATCCAATGCCGGGCACAAATAGCGGAGAAGAGTAATGAGCGGGAATAACGAAGGCGACGCGGGCGCCAATGCATTTGCGGAATTTGAAGCCGCCGGGGAAGTTGAAGTCGGTTCGGAAATCGAATCAAATCAGGACGAAAAGGCTGAAAAACCGGACAAGCCCGCTCCGCGCGCACGCGCCAAGCCGGCGGAGAAGGTCGCGGAGAAGCCTGAAGCCGAAGAGGAAATCGAAACCACCGGCACTGACGAAGAGGATGACGGCGACGAAGGGGAAGAAGAGGAAAAGCCCGAGAAAAAGCCGAAAACCGCGTCCGATCGCATCCGGGAATTGAACACCCGACTGCGCCAGGAACAGCGTTTGCGTGCTGCCGATGCGGCTCGGCTCGACGCTCTCGAAAAAAGGCTCTTGTCAGGCGACAGCAACACCGGTAATGATCGCAATACGGGAACGCCTTCGCCGGATCCTTCCGACGAAGCGAAATACCCGCTCGGGCACCTCGATGACCGTTATATCGAGGACAAGCTTGAATGGCTCGCCGAGCAAAAGGCGGCCAAGCAAGCAGATGCGGTCCTGCAACGTCAGCAGGAGGGAGAGCAGCGCCAGCAAGCCGAACAGGCTCACGCGGCCCTACTCGAAAAGGTGGACGATCTCTCCACTCGCGGCGCCGAGCAATTCGACGATTTTCAGGAAGCCGTGGTGGAAGCAGGGATGCGAGGCGATTGGCGTCTCGAACGTGCTACCTTTGAGGCGGCTTCGGAATCGGACCATGGCCCCCAAATCCTCTACGAATTGTCGCAGGACAAGAAAGAGGCGGCTCGCGTCGCCAAGCTTTCGGACTACCAGCAGATGAAATTCGTCATGGATCGGGATGCCGAACTTTCCAGCAAGAAACCGCGGACCAAGCCTGGGGCTGGCGAGCCGCCGCAAACCCGCACGCGGGGCGCCAATTCCTCAACCCGGATCAATCCGGCGACCGACAATCTCGATAGTTTCGAGAAAGCGTGGATCGCCGACGCGAAGGGCCACTAATTTCCGCCGTGAGGGATAACCCCGACCGGCTCAACGCAAGGAAGGGGTTATCCCGATGGGTGCCGTAACAACCGAACAACAGAAGCTCGTCCTGAATTCATTCGCGATGGTGCTTCAGAACAATCTCGTCACCGCCGACGCCGTGACCTGGGATGAATACAATGGCGAAATGGACGACCGCAACGGGCTTCAGGTGCTCGAACAGGTCACGCCGCGCTACAACATCACTCGCACCGAACAGGGCGTGAAGGATCTTTCGGCCGGTACGGATGGCTCGGTTTTCGGTTCCGAGCTTTTCGAAGTCACCGGCACGTTCAATGCCAACATGGGCTGGGGCGATTTCGTCAAGATCAAGTCGATCGGCGATGCTCGCGAGAGCAAGGCGCTGCTTGGCGCCGCGACCAGCATGGCGCAGAAGATCGACGCTTATGTCATGCAGAAGGCCGTACTGGCTTCGGCAGACTGGACCGGCGCCGCAGCTGGAACCGGGGGCGCTGTCGCCTTCTGGACCGACGCTGTCGCGGGCTACACCCGCTTGATGGAAAACGGCGTGGATGAAGCCGATCTTTCCTACATTCTCAATTATTTCGACATGCAGGCGTTGGGTGATCAGGTCGTCAAGCTGCCGGCGCCGACCGAGTTTTCGACTGCGACGTACCGCAAGGGCTTCTCGGGCGAGATCAACGGCATTCGCACGATGTTCACCAATCAGCTTCCGAGCATGACCACGGGCACCCGTACCGGGACCGGTGCGAATATCATGGAAGTGGATGGCGCTAACCAGAATGTCAATTACGCTGCAGTGGCGAAGGCAGGCACGACCAACGGCCTTCGTCTGACGCAGACCTTGAATATCACTGATGCTTCGACGACGACGGCGACTTTCAAGGCTGGTGAAGTGTTCACGATCGCTGGAGTGTTCGCCTATGACAACCGCAAGCAGGCGGCAGTTTCGCCGGCCCGGTTGCAGCAGTTTACCGTCGTGGCGGATGCCGTCGCGGTGGGAGGCGCTGCCGCGGTGACGATCTTCCCGGCGATTATTGTTCCGGCGTCGGGCACGGGCGACAATGTGAACATCAACACCGCCCATGCGACCGTGACCGCCGCGCCTGCGGACAATGCGGATATCACCTTCATTGGTGCCGCGAGCACGGCTCTTTCGCCTCGCGTCGTCATTCAGAAGCAGGCGATCGTCGTCAACACGGTTCCTCTGATCCTGCCGGCGAGCGACACGTCCATGCGGCGCAAGCTTTCGAAGATCCCGCTGACTGTCCGCATGTGGCAGCACAGCGACTTCTACACCGGCGAGCATGGCGTTCGGTTCGACGTGGCTATCAACGCCAATATTCGCGACCGGACCAGGATCGTGCGCGTCAACGGCGCTGCTTGAATGTAGTGCGCTTCGTCTCCTTCTCCGGGCGAAGGTTGATCGACCCTCCCGGTTCCCGCTACCGGGAGGGTCGTTACGCTTCAAAAAGAATTCAGGCGGGGGAGATACGAAATGCAGCAGGGTGAATATTATGCTCCGAAACCTATCGCGGCTGGCGCCACGGTAATAGTGGGCAGTCGGGTAGCTGGCTTTTTGTGCACGACCCCGGGAACTCTCACTCTGACGGACTCCAATGGGACCGTAATTGTTAACCTGTTCCCTGTCGTGGCGGGATTTAATCGCATCGCGGTATTTTTCAACTATCCGCAAGGAAACACAGTCACCTCCGCTTTGGCGGTTGGTACTCTTTTGCTTTAACGGAGAATTTCGATGAAAGACCTCACCTACCCCGCATGGTTCAACGGCCCCGATGGGAAGTCTGCGATCTTTGCCTCCGCCAGCGACGTCCCGACCGGATGGACCAGTGGCGCCGAGAAAATCTCGGTTTCGGGCAAGGCTCCTTTGAAGACGGACGAACCTCACGCGAAGAAAGAGCACAAAAAGTCCGATCTCGACCTCTGATTTCTCCGAACCCATGAAAGGATAACCCCATGGCCGACACGACTGCACCCAATAACAGCGCACTGATCCACCTCACTCGGGTCGATGCCAACGGCGTCGGCACGCCGGGCGCTTGCGATATCAACGATACGTTCAACACGACCGGCATCGGATATTCGGCCGGCGGCGCGGTGACGCAGCTTACCTCGCGCACCACCGGCGTGACGCTCAACAGCCTAACCGGCGCGATTACCCTGTTCACGGCGGCGGGCTCAGCAACGCCGGCCTCGTTTACCGTGACCAACAGTACGGTCGCGGCAACCGACGTGATCGCGATCAGCGTGAAATCGAGCACCACCAATCTCTACGAGGTGTTCGTTACGGCGGTCGGTGCGGGATCTTTCCAGATCACGTTTTTCACCACCGGCGGCACGACATCGGATGCTCCGGTGTTCAACTACGCCGTTATCAAGGGCGCCGCGTCCTAATCTCGAATATGTGAGGTGCTTCCGTGACCCTGATTTCTTCGATCATCCTCGACGCCTTCCGGGAGAGCAATGGGCTCGCGCTTGGGCAGGTTCCGACGACAAATCAGGTCACGGAGGCCCTTCGTCTCTACAATGCGCTGATCGCGGCAATCTACGGCGGCGATGCTGGCGAACGCCTTCAGGATTGGCCTCTCGGCACGTTCGATCGCGACCCCAACGGGGACTGTTACGAAATCCCCTTCACTGATCACCGGTTGCTGCACCCGCCGATCAATATGCGTTTGATCGCCGTCAACACGGTCGCGCAAACGATCTGGCTGACGGTGCGCCCGCAAGACGGTTCCCGCATGGCGATCGCCGACCCCTTCAGCCGTCTCGCGACCGTTCCGATCACGATCGACGGCAACGGGCGCCCGATCGAGGGTGCTGCGTCGATTGTACTCAACACAAACGGCACCTTCCGCGAATGGTTCTATCGCGCGGACCTTGCTGCGTGGGTGAAACTCTCCGATCTTCTGGAAAGTGACGAAAACCCGTTCCCGTCGAGCTTCGACATGATGTTCAGCATCCTGTTGGCGATGCGCCTCAATCCTCGCTATGGTCGCACGCTCGACGCACAGAGTGTGGCGACGCTGAAGCAGAACCGCCGGGAGTTCATCGCACGCTATCTTCAATCGCGACCGCTCGAAATCGACGACAGCATTTCGTGGCCGTTCATGTCGCGCCAGGGCTATGACACACAGCGCGCGTTTTCCTCGAATGAGGGATTTCGGCGCGGCAATTATCCGGGGTAGGCCATGGTGGATATTCCTCTCGGCCGGGCCGACTATCATCGCACGGTAGCCAAGGAAGCGCGTATACAGACGCGCAACCGCTATTTCGAAGAAAATATCGTGCTCACGAAGGTCGGTGCGGCGCTGATTTCGCGCCCCGGTTTGCGCCGCTGGCTTTATGTCGGCAACGGCCCGATCCGCGGCGTCTATTCGCAGCCAGGGACGTTCGACGATGCCTTGTTTGTCGTGTCGGACGATCAATGGTGGCGCGTCGATCGTGACGGCACGAAAACGCTACTTCAGTCCAATCTCAACCCTGGCACAGGTGCCGTCAGCATGGCAGGCACCGGCAATATCGGAGTGACGCCGGAATACATGTATCTCGTCGATGGCCGGAATCTGTGGCTTTATATCGAAAACAGTTATGCGACCGGGACAATCAGCGGTTCGCCAGCGAACAACGACGTCATCAAAATCAACTCGACCTATTATAAATTTACCACGGGGTCGGTGAATGCAGGCACGCCGGCCGGAACGCTGGCGAACCCGTGGCTGGTGGCCTTGGGCGTGAATGACACGACGTCGTGGATCAATTTTTCGGGCGCGGTCGGTGCCAGCGGTGCAGCGGGAACCGACTATAGCACGGCCTTGACGATCAATACCGACGTGATTGTGATTGCGGTGTCCGGCACACTGGTTTCGGTGCGTTCGACGGCGATCGGTGCGCTCGGCAACGGTATCCCGACGACGGAAACAGGTGCCTCGATTGCTTGGGGAGCGGCGACCTTGACCGGCGGTGGAAGTCCTGCCGTGACGGCGGTGGATACGCCTGACAACGTGGGCGTGATTTCGCTCGGCTATATCGCTTCGTATGTCGTCGTCGTGCCGGCACAAGGCCAGGGGGTGAATGGACGTTTCTGGTGGATACAGCCCGGCGAAACCACGATCGATCCTCTCGACTTCGCGACGGCCGAGCGGGCTCCCGACCCTATTTTCTCCGTTGTCGTGTTTGGGGATCAGTTTTGGTTGCCGGGCTCTAACACGACCGAAGTTTGGTATTTCACCGGGAATTTCGATAGCCCCGTGTTGCGTCTCCAAGGCGTGACGTTTGACCGCGGCACATGGTCGGGGACCGCCATTCAAGTGAAAAACAGCATGATCATCACCGATAACGACGGCGGCGTATTTCAGATTTCAGGCGGTCTTGAGCGCATTAGCAACCCGAGCGTCGAAGAACGCATCCGGCAAGCTATTGCTTATTTCGCCAAAGTGACCGGAGACGGGCTGTGATTATTTTTGCCGACACCTTCAATACCTACGGGACTAACGCAGCATTATTGACGAATGGACTATATGGGGTAGTTGATCAATCAGGATTAACTCCAGATCCAGACCCGAATGCGCCGGTCGGCAGAAATGTTTTTTATGCTGCGTCTAATTCTGTAGTGGGTCTTAGACTACGTAGAGTTTTTCCGGGCTCACGTACCACGGCGGGATTCGCCCTACGACTATGGTTGGGGGCATTGCCCCCCAATTCGTCCTGCGTACCTTCATTTGCGTTTCTTGACGCAGGAAACAGCCCGATGGTATCATTAACAATTGACCCAATTGGACGTATCGCAGTGCATACCGGTTATGGTGGAGGCGCAGTGATCGGGATAACCTCTGGCCCTGTAGTTACGGCGAACACCTATCAACACATAGAGTTTAAAGCATTAGTAGGAACGGCGGGATCATTCGAGGTACGCGTTAATGGCACACCGGTATTATCAGGTACAGGAAACACAGGGACCGGAGCCTATTATCAATTTGGTGTGGATAATGCTCTTGGAAGTTCTCAAACATTACTGTACTACATCAAAGATATCGTCGTTTGGGACGACACCGGCACCTACAACACGAATTTCCTGGGATCGGTGAATGTGATCGACTTGTTGCCTGACAGCGACGTTGCCTTTCCGTGGACGCCATCAACCGGCACGACTGGCTTCAATCTGATCAACGATATCCCGCCGAACGATGCGTCCTATATCCAGGCGGCTTTTCCTTTGCCGGCGGCGTCGGTGTTCGGCATTCAAAATCTGCCCGCCGATGTTACGAGCGTCAAAGCGATGATTTCTTGCGTACGCGTTGAGAAAATTGACGGCGGCGACGGAAATCTGCAAGCGAGTATGAAATCGGGAGCATCAACGGCACTTGGATCCGATCGCCCGGTGACGGTGGCCTTTACCTATTATCAGGATATTTTCGAGGTCGATCCGGCTACGAGCGCTCCATGGACGCCAACCGCGGCGAATGCGGCGTACCTTCATCTAAACAGGACGGTGTGACATGTTGCAGTGGGCCGACACTTTCAATCGCTATGGAACAAGTGCGGCTTTAATGCTCAATGGGCTGTATGCGAATAATTCAGATATTGATATTGTCACCGATCCCGATCCTTCGGCAGGAGGCACGCGATGCGCCCGGATGCTGCTCACCAGCGGTTCTTATGATTTTCGCTTTGCATGGCCCTCTGGTGCGGTAGCAACTATGGGAGGTGCCCTTCGACTATGGATGGCAGCACTACCCTTGGACGATGCCACTTTTTGCGGATGGGGATTGAGTGATATCAGCAATACCTTGCAGGTATCTTTACGGGTTCGGTCGACGGGGCAAATTTCAATTTATCGTGGAGATCCGCGATCCGGTGGAGTGCTGCTGACAACGACTGCCGTTCCAGTTATTTCCGCAAATTCATGGAACCATATCGAATGGAAAATAAAGGTCGATAGCTCGACCGGCACGGTGGAAGTTCGCGTTAACGGCGTCACACAAATCGCATTGACTGGTCAAAATACGCAGGCAACCGGCTTGGCAACAAGCTCACAAATATCTTTCGTTAATTTTCATGCAAATGGCACCCCAGCCAATGTGTCGGACATGTATCTCAAGGATTTTATTATCTGGGATACGACCGGCACGTTCAATAATAATTTTCTGGGATCGGTGTCGGTTATCGATATCGATACCAACGCCGACACGAGCCTGACATGGACGCCCTCCACCGGCACGGTCGGATGGTCGATCCTCGACAATAATCCGCCGCTTGACGATGCTGCCTATATCAGTGCGGCGACGGCGCTTTCCAACACGTTCGGGCTCGGCAACCTCCCGGCGGATACCACGTCTGTCCGCGGCCTTGTGTTGATCAATCGCACGAAGAAAATCGACGGCGGTGACGGCAACGTCCAGATGGGGATTATCTCGGGCGCTTCGACTGGACTCGGGACCGATCGACCGATCACGACCGCTTATACCTATTGGCGCGATATCATGGAAGCCGATCCGGCGACAGGTGCGCAATTTACGCCGTCGGCATTCAATGCCGCGAGCTTCAAATTAGCCAGGACGGTGTAAAATGGTTGCGACAGCGGAAGTACGCGCTAGTGGCGCCTATGTCACGTCGTTGACGGGGAC
>Ga0157373_10002481_pt1 | contig 14051 bp, 10 predicted proteins | sample C65metaG_FD_113460 | JGI IMG/M metagenome (GOLD analysis project Ga0157373, IMG submission 113460) | Corn rhizosphere microbial communities from Kellogg Biological Station, Michigan, USA - C6-5 metaG | ecosystem: Host-associated > Plants > Roots > Rhizosphere > Soil | place: USA: Michigan... | reverse complement strand
AGGATGGCGCGCACCCCGCCCGCGATCCGCAGGTGGGGGCAGAGGAACGTGATCTTCACGCGGCGCTCCTCATCGCGCCCCGGTCATATGGCCATCGACACCTGACCGGTGCGGCGATACGCGGCCGGGTCGAGCACCACGTTGATGCAGTGGACGTCGCCCGAGCCGAGAGCCCGCTCGAGCGCGGGACGCAGCTGGCCGGGCTCCGTCACGTGGCACCCTCGCCCGCCGAGCGCCTCCACCATCCGCTCGTAACGGGTGAACGGCAGCGAGGTGGCCACCGAGCGCTCGGCCCCCAAAGAACGAGAGCTGCGGGTTGCGGATCTGCCCCCAGCCCCCGTCGTTGCCGATGACCACCGTCATGGGCAGGCCGAAGCGCACCGCGGTCTCGAGCTCCATCCCGTTCAGCCCGAAGGCGCCGTCGCCCGCGATCAGCAGCACCCGCTGCGCGGGCCGCAGGAGGCGGGCCGCGATCGCGAAGGAGGGCCCCACGCCGAGGCAGCCGAACGGCCCCGGGTCGAGCCACTGCCCCGGACGGGAGAGCCGCACGATCTTCGAGGCGCAGCCCACCACGTCGCCCCCGTCGCCGACCACGGTCGTATCCCCGTCCACCACCGCGGCGATCTCGTGGGCCAGCCGGTAGTGGCTGATCGGCACGTCGTGGGAGAGCCGCTCGGCCATGAGGCGCGCCTGGGCCTCCGTCTCCTTCTTTCGCACCGCGTCGCGCCACGGCGCCACCCGCGCGGCCGCGTCCCGGGGAGCCGCATCGGCGAGCGCCCGGAGGGTGAGACCGATGTGGCTCGTGAGCCCGACCGCGAGCGGCCGGTTGCGGCCCAGCTCCGCCGGGTCGCAATCCACCATCGCCACCCGCACGTTCTCCGCGAAGGAGGGCGGCCGGCCGTAGCCCAGCCGGAAGTCGAGCGGCGTGCCGAGCACCAGCACCACGTCCGCCTGCCCGAGCGCGAAGCCGCGCGCCTGGGCGAAGGCCTGCGGGTGGTCGTGCGGCAGGCAGCCGCGACCCGCGCCGTTGGTGAAGACCGGCACCCCGGTGGCCTCGGCCAGCGCGCGCAGCTCCGCGGCCGCGTCGTCCCAGTAGACCCCGCTGCCCGCCATGATCACCGGCCGCTCGGCCGACGCCAGCAGCGCGGCCAGCTCCGCCACGGAAGCAGAATCGGGCGCGGTGGGCCGCCGGTGGGCGTAGCCGGTGGGAATCGGCGCCAGCCGGTCCTCGACCACCGTCATCAGGAGATCGACCGGGATCTCCACGAACACCGGTCCCGGCCGGCCGGTCAGGGCGTGGCGCATCGCGGTGGTGAGCACCTCGGGGATCTGGCGGGCCTCGGAGACCGTCCACGAGCCCTTGGTGATCGGTCGCAGGAGGTCGACCTGCTCGACCTCCTGCAGCGAGCCGAGGCCGCGCAGGCCGAGCGGGGCCGCGCCGCCGATCAGGAGCACCGGGCTGCGCGCGGAATAGGCGTTGGCGATGCCGGTCACCGCGTCGGTGACGCCCGGCCCCGCGGTGACGAGGGCGACCCCCACGTTCCGCGTGAGGCGCGCGTAGGCGTCGGCGGCGTGCGCGCAGGCCTGCTCGTGCCGCATGTCGACGACCTGCACGCCCTCGGTGAGACAGCCGTCGTAGATCGGCAGGATGTGTCCGCCACAGAGCGTGAACACGTGGCCCACGCCGGCCTGCCGCAGCGTGCGGGCCACCAGGTGTCCGCCGTTGAGGTCCGCCACGCTAGCCTCGGCCCGCGGGGAGGTGGACGACCTCGAGCTTCAGGCGATCGGGATCCTCGAAGAAGACCGCGTAGTAGCCGGGGCGGTACTCGGGGAACTCGCGCGGCGTCCGGTAGAGCGACGCCAGCCCGCGGGGCCGCATGAACTCGTCGCGGAACCGGTCCACCTCCTCCCGCCGCTCCACCCGGAAGGCCACGTGATTGAGACCGGCGCGCTTGCGGTGGAAGCCCGCCTCCGCGTGCCCGGGCGCGGCGGCCATGACCCAGATGTCGGCCCCGCGGCCCGAGAAGCCGGCGACGGTGTCGGTCTCGTGCACGGGGCGATAGTCCAGGTAGCCGAGGAAGGCCTTGTAGAAGGGAAAGGAGCGGGCCGCGTCGCGGACGTTGATCTGGAAGTGGTAGACCTCGGCCTTCACCAGAACTTCTCCCACTTCACGCTCTTGCGATCCATGCCCTTCTTGACCAGCGTGTCGCGCACGCGGTTGACGGTCTCCCCGCCCCCGCAGACGTAGACGATGAGCTTGTCGACCCCGAACACCAGGCGGTCGACCGCCTCCGCGGGCTCGCCCTTCTCCCCGCGCCAGGTGGGGGGCGGCTCGCGCAGCACCGGAAGATACGAGAAGCCCGGGTAGCGGCGCGCGAGCGACCGGAAGTCCGCGTCGTAGACCAGCCAGCCGGGGTTGCGGGCCCAGTAGATGAGCGCGGTGGGCCGGCCATACCCGGTCTCGAAGAGATGGGTCAGGATCGAGCGAATCGGCACGATGCCGATCTCCTCCGCCACGAAGACGGCGCGGCGCGGATCGGCACGATTGAACACGAAGCCGCCGGTCGGCCCCTTGAAGCGGAACTCGTGGCCGGGCTCGAGCGCGCGCACCCACTGGGAGCCCACGCCGCCGGGGGCCACGTCGATGGCGAGCGTGAAGGCGCCCTTGTGGGCAGGCGAGGAGACCATGGTCCAGGCCCGCACGTCCTTGGGGCCGAACGGGACCGAGATCCACTGCCCGGCGTCGAAGGTGAACTCGGCGGGCTCGAGCACCTCCACGTCGACCTCGATGACCTCGGCCGTGATCGCACGCACCGCGGTCACGCGGCCCCGACACTCCCGCGGCTTCATCGCGACTGGAACCGGGGGATGATCTCGCTCGCGATCGTCTCGAGCTGGGCCGCCTCGTCCGCGAGATCGCCGATGGGGTTCATGACGAAGTAGCCGCAGCCGGCCTGCACGAACCGATCGAGCTGCTCGGCGCACTGGGCCGCGGTGCCGATCACCCCGTACTTGCGGGCGAGAGGCCCGAAGTCCTGCGCGTAGCGGCTGGAGAGCACGCGGACCCACGCGCGCTCCGCGCTCTCGTAGTCGCGCCCCACCGTGACGAAGGTCAGATGGCCGGCCACGAACCGGCCGAGGTCGCGCCCGGTCTCGGCCGCGGCGCGCCGGATCTTCTCCAGGCTCTGGGCGTAGCGCTCGGGTTGCACCACGTAGGAGATCCACCCGTCGCCCTGGCGGCCCGCGCGGGCCAGGGCCGCGTCCGACCGCCCGCCGATCCAGATCGGCGGGCCGGGGCGCTGCACCGGCTTGGGATCCAGGCTCACGCCCTCGAATCGGGTGAAGCGGCCCTCGAACGTGGCGGGAGTGTCCCGCCACAGCGCGCGCACCACGTCGATGCCCTCGGTGACCCGCGCGCCGCGCTCCTTGTGGGGCACCCCGCAGGCCTCGAACTCCTTCGGGTTCTCGCCGCCGACCCCCACCCCGAAGATGAGCCGTCCTCCGCTGAGCGCGTCGAGCGTGGAGGTGATCTTGGCCGCCACCGTCGGCTGGCGCAGGGCCAGCAGGTAGACGCCGCTGCCGAGACGGATGCGGCTCGTGATCGACACGTAGGAGGCCAGCAAGGTCAGCGACTCGTAGAGCGGGTTGTGGAAGGACACGTGGTCGCCGGTCCACAGCGAGTCGAGCCCGAGCGCCTCGCAGCGCCGCGCCAGCGCGAACTGCTCCGCGGGCGGGTGCATGGAGAGGAACGCCCCGAACCTCACCGCGGACGCCATGATCGCCTCGCTACCGCGGGAAGGCGTCCTTGACGCCTCCGTCCACCGTGATCGTGCACCCGGTGGTCTTGGCCGACCGGTCGGAGGCGAGGAACAGCACCGCCTCCGCCACGTCCTCGGGCAGGATCGGGCGCGCGAGGATGTTGCGCTTGCGGTAGAAGTCCTCGAGCTCGTCCACCGTGATGCCCTGGGCCCGCGCCCGCTCGCGACGGACGTCCTCGGACCAGAGCTTGGAGTCGCGAAACACCGCGTCCGGGTTCACGATGTTGGAGCGGATGCCGTGCGGCCCGCCCTCGAGCGCGAGCACCTTGGCCAGCTGCGCCTCCGCGGCCTTGGAGGCCGAGTAGGCCGAGAAGTCCTTGCCGGGCGACATCACGTTCTTGGTGGCCACGAACACGAAGGCCCCGCCCAGGCCCTGGGCCTTCAGCACCCGCATGCCCTCCCGCGCGACGAGGAAGTGCCCGGTGGCGTTGACCGCGAACGAGCGCTCCCAGTCCGCGAGCTCCATGCGGTCGACCGGCGATGAATGCGCGGTGCCCGCGTTGGACACCACGATGTCGACGCCGCCGTAGGCCAGCACCGCCTCCTCGAAGGCGGACCGCACCGAGATTTCGCTCGTCACGTCCATGCCCAGGCCGATGGCCCGGCCCGCCCCGACGGCGCCCACGATCTCCTCGGCGGCCTTGCGGGCCCCCGCCGCGTCGAGATCGCCCAGCGCCACGTGCGCGCCCTCGGCGGCCAGGCGCTGCGCGGCCGCGCGGCCGATGCCGCTGGCCCCGCCGGTGACCAGCGCGATCCGGCGCGCCAGCTCCTTCTCCGATGGGGCGAGCGAGAGCTTGTAGAGCTCGAGCGGCCAGTACTCCACGTCGAAGGCGTCCCGCGCCGACAAAGAAACATACCCGCCGAAGGTGGTCGCCGCGCCCAGGACCGAGATCGTGTGGTGGTAGATGTCGTCCACGATGCCGGCGGTCCGCCGGTCCTTGCCGGCCGCGAAGAGCCCGAGCCCGCCCACCACGATCACCCGCGGGAACGGATCTGTGAGGGTCGCCCCACCGGTGTTGTGCGCCTCGAAGTAGGCGGTGTAGTCGGCCACGAAGCGCTCGACCGCCGCGGTGACGCCCGCGCGCACCGCCTCCGGGTCGGCCGGGTCGGAGACCGGTGCGAAGCACGGCAGGCGCTTGGTGAAGATGGTGTGGTCGGGGGTGGCGGGCCCGATCCGGCAGAGCGCCTCCGCCTCGTGCGAGCCCGCGAACTCCAGCACGTCGGGCGCGTCGTCGAAGGTGAGCACCTGACGCCGGCTCCGCCCCACCAGCCCCCGCAGGTGGGGGGCCACCGCGAGCGCGACCCGCCGCCGGGCCTCCGCGGGCGGGCTCGCCACCGCGACACCGCCGAAGCGCGTACGCCCCTTGGCCCGGTGGGCGATGGCCTCCTCGGCCCGGCTGATCAGCTCGATGGTGGCCTCGTACGCCTCCTTCACCGAGGCCCCCCAGCAGATCGTCCCGTGCTTCTGGAGCAGGATGGCGCGCGCCCTCGGATGCGCCGCGAACACCTCCGCCACCTCGCGCGAGATCAGGAAGCCGGGCCGCCGGTAGTCGAGCGCGATGACCTCGTCGCCGTACACCTCGCGCAGCACGTCGCGGCTCCGGTCGTTGTTGGTCAGCGAGACCACCGCGTCGGCGTGGGTGTGGATCACCGCGGTGGCGGGCAGGAAGCCGTGGAGGAGGGTCTCGATGGAGGGCCGCGGGCTCGCCGGCTCCTGGAGCGCGTGGGCGAGGTAGTCCACCATCTCCTGATCGCCCATGTCTTGCCGCTCCAGCAGGGCCAGGACGTCGTCCATCCGGACGCCGGGGAAGTCCTTCGGCTGGATGGACTTGAGATCCGAGCCGCTGCCCTTCACCCGCAGCACGCGGGTCGGGCGGCCGCGGTGGTCGCGCTCGTCCCGCTTGATCGAGGTGTTGCCGCCGCCCCAGACCACCAGGGTGGTCTCCGCGCCGACCAGACGCGAGGCGTAGACGATGAGATCGAGATCGCTCTTGCCCTGCGCGTCGGCGTCGCTCCAGCGGGAGTTCATCGCGTCCACACGATACCCGAATCCGCCATGGCGGTAAAGGATGCGGGACGCTATGGTGAGCGCGTGATCACGACGGCGGCGCGGCGGCTCACGCGGGGCGGCGCGCTCGCGCTCGCCGTCCTGGCCCCGCTCGCAGGCGACTGGGCCTCCGGCCCGCGCGCGGCGCGCGCCGACGGCATCATGCTCATCGAGGCCGGCGCCTTCTGGATGGGCAGCGACGACGACTCGCCCGAGGAAGCGCCCCTGCACCGCGTGTACGTGCGCGACTTCTGGCTCGACCGCCACAAGGTCACCAACCGCGAGTTCGCACGCTTCCTAGAGGCGCGCGGGCTCCGGAGCGCGGACGACCTCCCCTACTACGACCTGGACGACGCCGACGCGCGGATCGCTCCCTCCGGTGCGCGCGGCGACCGCTTCGTCGCGCAGCCCGGCTTCGAGGAGCACCCCGTGGTGGAGGTCACCTGGTTCGGGGCCCGCGACTACTGCCTCTGGCGCGGCCAGCGCCTGCCCACCGAGGCGGAGTGGGAGAAGGCGGCACGCGGCGCGGACCGCCGCCGCTACCCGTGGGGCGACGAGCCGCCGACCGACGCGCGCGCGGTGGTGGGACGCGCCTACAACGCCACCGAGCGCGGCGACCGGCGCCCGGCCGGCGAAGGCCCGAGCGGGGTGCAGGACCTGCTCGGCAACCTGCGCGAGTGGACGGCCTCCGCCTACCGGCCCTACCCGTACCGGGCCGACGACGGGCGCGAGAACGCGCCGCCCGATGCGGGGAGAGTGGTCCGCGGCGCGAGCCACGACGATCCGGTCGAGGCGCTGCGCGTGACGATCCGCCGCCTCTCCTCGTATGATGGGGGACGTGGCGGGCTGGCTCACGGCCACCACCACACCGGCTTTCGCTGCGCCACCTCGGAGGACCTGGGAGGACGATGACGTCATGAGAGGCCTGATGATGGACTACCCGCTCACCCTCACCCAGTTCTTCGAGCGCACGCGCCGGCTCTTCCACCGGAAGACCATGGCCACCCGCGTGCCCGGAGTGGGGCTGCAGCGCTACACCTACGGCGACTACGCCGACCGGGTGTGCCGCCTGGCCGGCGCGCTGCGCGGGCTGGGTCTGCAGAAGGGCGCGCGGGTGGGCACCTTTGCGTGGAACTCGCACCGCCACATGGAGGTGTACTTCGCGGCGCCCCTCATGGGCCTGGTGCTCCACACCGTCAACATCCGTCTCTCCGCCCAGGACATCACCTACATCGTGAACCACGCCGGCGACGAGGTGCTGGTCGTCGACGCGAGCCTCTGGCACATCCTGGAGCCGATCCGGAAAGACCTCACCACCGTCAAGCACGTGATCGTGATGAAGGACACCCCCGACGCGGTGGTGCCGCCGGGCGCCCTCGACTACGAGCAACTGGTGATGGCCACCACGCCGGTGACCGAGTGGCCCCGCATCGAGGAGACCGACGCAGCCGGCATCTGCTACACGTCCGGCACCACCGGGCACCCCAAGGGCGTGGTCTACACCCATCGCGCGATCTACCTGCACTGCTTCGCCGCCTCCACCGTCGACGTGATGGGCATCTGCGAGCGCGACGTGATCCTGCACGTCGTGCCGATGTTCCACGCCAATGCGTGGTGCGTGCCCTTCGCGGGGGTGATGAACGGCTCGACCCAGATCTTCGGCGGGCCCAACCCGCAGCCGCGCGACATCGTCGAGATCGTCCACCACGAGAAGGTCACGCTGGTGGGCGCGGTGCCCACGGTGTGGATCGCCATCCAGGCCATCCTCGAGAAGGAGCCGCACTGGGACATCTCCTCGATCCGCTGCATTCCCATCGGCGGGTCGGCCGCTCCGCGCACCCTCATCGAGCTGTTCGACAAGAAGTACGGGGCCTACATGCTCCATGCGTGGGGCATGACCGAGATGACCCCCCTCGGCAGCGTCTGCCGGCCGCGCTCCTACATGGACGCGCTCCCGGAGGACGAGCGCTACGCGGTGCGGGCCAAGCAGGGGGCCCCCGTCGCGGGCGTGGACATGAGGATCGTCGACGACGCGGGCAACGTGCTGCCGTGGGACGGCAAGAGCGCGGGCGAGATCCAGGTGCGAGGGCCGTGGGTGACCAGCGGCTACTACAACAACCCCGAGGGCGCGGCCCAGTTCACCCCCGACGGCTGGTTCCGCACCGGCGACGTGGCGTCGCTCGACCCCGACGGGTACATCCAGATCACCGACCGTACCAAGGACCTCATCAAGTCTGGCGGCGAGTGGATCTCCAGCGTGGACATGGAGACCACCATCATGGGCCACCCGAAGGTGCTGGAGGCGGCGGTGATCGCGGTGCCCCACGAGCGCTGGGTGGAGCGGCCGCTCGCCTGCATCGTGCCCAAGCCCGAGCACAAGGGCGCGCTCACCGCGGAGGAGATCTACGAGTACCTGAAGCCGCGCGTCGCCAAGTGGTGGCTGCCCGACGAGGTGGTGTTCATCGAGGCCGTGCCCAAGACCAGCGTCGGCAAGTTCGACAAGAAGGTCCTGCGCGACCGCTTCAAGACCTGGAAGCCGTAGGGGTCAGGTCTTACATTCCGACATTTTCGTGGGTGGCGTGGCAACGCCTCTAGCGGAGAAAATGTCGGAATGTAAGACCTGACCCCTTCCTTCAGCAGCGGCGGACGAGGGCGGCCCAGTCCTCGCCCGGCAGGAGGGGCTCGGGGGTGCCCTTCCAGGCCTGGGCCATGGCGCGCAGGTGCGCGATGCGCTCGGCGGCCTCGGGGTGGGTCGAGAGGTACGTCAGGGGCTTGGGCGTGGCGCCCTCCTCCTGACGGATCTTGTCGAAGAAGGCGATCATCCCCGCCGGGTCGACGCGGGCCGCCAGCAGCATCTTCATCCCCTCCACGTCGGCCTCGTCCTCCGCGCGGCGGGAGTAGCGCAGCTCGCCCAGCGTGCGCGCGGTCTGGAGCCCGTAGGCGAGCGGCCCGGTCACGTCGCCGGTCAGCGCCATCAGCAGGAGCCCGGTGGAGGCGTCCTGGATCACCGCGCGCGTGGTGTGGCGCTGCAGGACGTGCTGGAGCTCGTGGGCCATGACTCCGGCCAGCTCCTCCGGGCTGCTCGTCTCCTGGAGCAGCGCGGTGAAGATCACCACGCTCCCGCCCGGCAGCGCGTGGGCGTTGACCACCGGGCGGCGCACCACGTACACCCGGATCGAGTAGGGCGAGGGCGGCGCGCTCTGGGTGAGGCGGTGCACGATCGCATCCATCGCGGCGCCGAGCTGCGGATCGCCGCAGCGGCGGTCGGGCGGGGCCATGTAGCCGATCGCGGAGCGGCCGACGCTCTCCTCCCAGGCCACCGGCACCCGCGGGGCCACCATTGCGGCCAGCGCCGGGATGCCCCAGACGTAGATCGCGGCGGTGACCGCCAGCACCGCCCCCGCGGCCCCGATCGTCCAGCGCAGGCGTGCGGCCCGACGCCGGGGGTCGTGGAAGCGTAGTCCCAGCTGGGGCGCGACCTCGTGCAGGCTCTCCAGGAACGCGCTGTTGGCCACCAGGAGGGTCTCCGGCAGCGGATCACCCCGCTCGATCCGCACCTCCTCTCCCGCGTAGAAACCCTGGGTCTGGCGCAGCTCGCGATAGGGCCAGAGCCGGCTCGCGCCGCCCGCGGGGCTGATCTCGAGCGCCTCGCGCATGAGGCGGATCGTGGCCGGCTGCCGCGTGGCGGTCCGCCCGTCGAGATAGAAGCCCTGCCAGTCGGTGCGCATGGGGCGGGCGGCGGCTCAGGCCAGATCGAAGCCGGAGTCGAAGAAGCCGGAGAGTCCCTCGCCGATGCTGCCCGCCTGCTGCGCCTCCTGGCGGATGCGGTCCAGGTCGAGCGGCCCCACCAGGGCCAGGTTGCGGAAGGCGAAATCGATGTTGCGCACCCGCACCCACGGCCACGCGATGCCGACGGTGGCGACCAGCAGCAGCGCGTTCACCGCCCACAGCTTGAGCAGCTCGAGGCCGGTCACGGTGCAGGCGAAGCGCGCGGTGGCGAACGCGGTGTGGCGCCAGAAGTAGCGCCGCTTGAAGGCGACGTACCAGATCCAGCACAGCCCGAGCGTGGGCAGGGTGAGCAGGATGGCCACCACGAAGGCGCTGAACAGATCGCGGCCGCGGCCGGAGAAGTCGAAGCGCTCGCCGCCGAAGTAGGAGTGCGACACCAGGAACGCCTGGCGCGACACCAGGAAGAACGGATAGTAGAGGCCGAGGGTCAGCCCGGTGAGGAAGCTGCCGAGCAGGAAGATCTTCAGCAGCTCCACCACCCGCCCCCGGAACGAGAAGCGGATCCCGCGCCACGAGGTCCGGCTGAGCCGGTAGCGCCGCGCGCCCACCATCGCGATCGGGAAGAAGGCGTAGGCCAGTACCGCCACCAGGAGCGCGGCCACCCCCCGCACCGCGAGCGGCACGTCGAGCATGTCGCGGACCGCCTGCAGGATCAGGATCGGCACGCCGAAGACCAGCACCGCCTTGATGGTGCCCATCAGCAGCTCGCGGGGCGTTCCGTGATAGGCGAAGCGGTCGCCCTCGAACTCGCTCTGGCCCGCGAGGTAGGCGCGGACGCGCGTCTTGGCCCAGAAGTAGTAGATCCCGATGGTGACGATCGTCAGCAGCACGTTGACGACGTGGATGCCGAAGAGGGTGCTCCCCTGGCCGTGGAAGACCGGGCGCCGGACGGCGGAGGCGGCCTCGGGCGCAGGCCCGGGAGCCGGCGGGGCAGAGGCGGTCGGCGGGGGCGGCAGTGGCGGAGGCGGCGGCAGCGGGAGGCGGGCGAGCGGCGGCCCGGCGGAGGGGGGAGCGGGCTTGCGGAAGAACGACGGGCGCCCTTCAGATCCCTCCGCGTCCATACGAAACGATCATGGGCAGAACGCGCGGACGAGTCAACTTTTGGAGGTCAGGCGCCCGCGCGCTGCGCGAACCGCTCCAGGTGATGCTCGGCGTCGCCGAAGGTCTGGCCGATCATGGTGAGCCGTCGGAAGGTGTGGCTCACCTTCAGCTCTTCCGTCATGCCCATGCCCCCGTGCAGCTGCACCGCCTCCTGGCTCACGTGGCGGCAGGCGTCGGCCACCTTGATCTTGGCCGCGGAGACCGCGTGGCGCCGCTCGTCGGGGGGCGCGCTGTCGACCTTCACGCACGCCAGGCACGCCATCGAGCGGGCCTGCTCGTAGCTGATCACCATGTCCACCATGCGGTGCTGCAGGGCCTGGAAGCTGCCGATCGGCACTCCGAACTGGCGGCGGGTCTTGAGGTACTCGAGCGTGGCCTCGTTGGCGAAGCGGATGGCGCCGACCGCCTCCGCGCAGAGGAGCGCGGTGGCGTAGTCGGCCGCGTCGTCGATCAGCGGCAGGGCCCGCCCCTCCTCGCCGAGCCGCGCGTCCTCGGGCACCGCGACCCCGGAGAGCCACACGTCGGCGGCCCGCAGCTCGTCGATGGTGCGGTACTCCTTGAGGGTCACGCCCGGCGCGCCGCGCTCCACCAGGAAGAGGCTGATGCCGGCCGGATCGGTGTCGCCGCCGCCGGTGCGGGCGGACACGATCAGGGTGTCGGCGGATCCGCCGTGGAGCACCGCGCGCTTCTCGCCCTCCAGGGTGTAGCCGCCCCCCGCGCGCTTGGCCCGCGTGCCCACGTGGGCCAGGTCGTACCGGGCGGTGCGCTCGGTATGGGCGAAGGCAAGGCGCTGCTTGCCCTGGATCAGGGCGGGCAGGATGCGCTTCTGCTGCGCCTCGCTGCCGCCGCGCGCCACGAGCCGCCCCGCGAGCCCCACGTTCACCCAGTAGGGCTCCACCACCAGGCTCTCGCCGAGCGCCTCCATGACCAGCATCACGTCGACCGCGCTGCCCCCGAACCCGCCGTGCTCCTCCGCGAACGGCACCCCGAGCAATCCCATCTCGGCGAACGCGCCCCACACCTTCTCGCTCCACCCGCTCTCCGAGTCCACGATCTTGGCCCGCGCGTCCAGCGCATACTCGTTCGCCAGATACCGCTTGAGGCTGTCCGCCAGCAGCTGTTGCTCTTCACTCAGATCGAAATTCATCCCAATGCTCCTAGCGAGAGCTGAATTCAGGCACCGCGACGTCGGCGGGGCGGGGGGCGGGCGCGGCGGGGCGTGGGGGAGCCGGGTGACCCGTTCCCTGCCCGGCCCGGACCGCCCGACCACCGCCCGGGTTGGGAACTCCTACCCCGGTGGCCGCCAGGGACACGGTCGTGGTCAGAGGCTCCCCCACGCCCCGCCGCGCCCGCCCCCCGCCCCGCCGGACATCGCCACCACCGCTACAGCCCGAGCGTCGCCTTCGCGATGATGTTGCGCTGGATCTCGTTGGACCCCGCGTAGATCGTCGCCTTGCGCAGGTTGCAGTAGCGCGGGGCGAGGCGGGCCGTGAAGTGGTCGAAGTCCATCGGGTCGACCGGGCGATAGGCCTGGGCCAGCGGCCCCGCGGCCTGCATCATCAGCTCGGTGATCGACTGCTGGATCTCGGTGCCCTTGATCTTGAGCATCGACACGTCCGCGCCGGGCGGCCGGCCGCTGCGACGCATCTGGTCGAGGAAGCGCAGGTTGGTGATCTCGAGGGCCATCAGCTCCACCTCGACCCGGGTGAGCCGGTCGCGGAAGCGCGGGTCCTCCATGATCGGACGGCCGTCCTTCATCTGCTCGCCGGCCAGCTCCTTGAGCTTCTGCAGCTCGCGCTTGGAGGCCCCGATCCGGCCGGTGCCCATGCGCTCGTAGCCCAGGAGGTACTTGGCCACCGTCCAGCCCTTGCCCTCCTCGTGCACGAGGTTCTCGGCCGGCACCTTCACCTCGTCGAAGAACACCTCGTTGACCTCCTTGCTGCCGTCCATCAAGACGATCGGCCGCACGCTGATGCCGGGCGTCTTCATGTCGATCAGGAGGAACGAGATGCCGTCCTGGCGCTTGCCGGTGTTGGGATCGGTGCGGACGAGGCAGAAGATCCAGTCCGCGTGATGCGCCAGGGTGGTCCAGATCTTCTGGCCGGTGACCGTGTAGTGATCGCCCTCCCGGATCGCGCGCGTCTTGAGCGAGGCCAGGTCCGAGCCCGAGCCCGGCTCCGAGTAGCCCTGGCACCAGAAGTCCTCGCCGTTGTAGATACGGGGCAGGAACCGCTTCTTCTGGGCCTCGGTGCCGAAGCGCAGCAGCACCGGCGCGCACATGCGCACTCCGAAGGGCACGATCATGGGCGTGGCCGCGAAGCCGCACTCCTCCTCGAAGATGTAGCGCTGGACCACGTTCCAGTCCGTCCCGCCCCACTCCTGCGGCCAGTCCGGCGCCACCCAGCCCTTCCTGGCCAGGATCTTGTGCCAGCGCAGGAGCTCGTCCTTGCTCAGCTCCTGGTAGCTTTCCATCTTCTGACGGAGGTCCGCGGGCAGGTTCGTGCGCAGCCAGCCGCGCACCTCGTCGCGGAACGCCAGCTCGTCGGGCGAGTAGTTCAGGTCCATGGTCGGGTTCCTTTCAGCGGAGTCGCGTCGGGGCCGGGGGCCATGCTATCCCAGGGCGCGGATGAGGTCCAGCAACCGGCCCAGGGTGGCGAGGCGGGCCGCGAGCCCCTCTCCCGCCGGCTCGACCCGGAGGGTCGTGATGCCGGCCCGGCGATAGGTCTCGAGGCGGGCCCGGACCATGGCCTCGGTTCCCAGGAGGTTGGTCTTCAGCACGAGCTCGTCCGGGACCCGGGCGGCCGCCTCCTCGCGCTTCCCCGCGAGCCAGAGCCGCTGCACCTCCGCGGCGGTGTCCTCGTAGCCGGCCCGCCGGAACGCATCGTTGTAGAAGTTGTGCTGGCGGGAGCCCATCGCCCCGAGGGTGAAGGCGAGGCCGGGCTTGTGGGCCGGCAGCAGGCGCTCGAGGTCGTCGGAGAAGGCCACGAAGCCCCCGGCCTGCAGGTCGAGCTGGGCCAGCGAGCGGCCTGAGCGGGCGGCACCAGCCGCCAGACGGTCTGTGAAAATCGTTGAATGTTCGGGCATGAACGAGGTGCCGAGCCAGCCGTCGGCGATCTCGCCCGTCATCTCAAGGCTTCGAGGCGAAAGGGTCGCCAGGTATATCGGAATTCCCGGCTGAGGTCTGGCTGCGGAGCGGAGGGTCTTGCCCTCGCCGCCGGGCAGCGGCAGCTCGTAGACGCGGCCCTTGTAAGCCAGGTGCTCGCCGGTCACCGCGCTCCGGACGATCTCCACGATCT
>Ga0157373_10002475_pt1 | contig 14068 bp, 14 predicted proteins | sample C65metaG_FD_113460 | JGI IMG/M metagenome (GOLD analysis project Ga0157373, IMG submission 113460) | Corn rhizosphere microbial communities from Kellogg Biological Station, Michigan, USA - C6-5 metaG | ecosystem: Host-associated > Plants > Roots > Rhizosphere > Soil | place: USA: Michigan... | reverse complement strand
TATTACCATAGCAAACAGGCCATGAACTATCTGGAGCTTTTTGTAAGCCGCAGTATCTAATTCATTATTAGCAATCTTATTCATCTAAGCCTTAATCAATCAATTCACCCTATTAGTTATTATTTCAGATTGTTTTTATTAGGATAAAAAACAAAATACTGAGCCTGACCTATATCACTTTTAATTATTACCTTCCGGGCCGGCAAGTGCTAATCATTAAAGCGTAGCAGCTATAATGTACTTCGTTGATGGGCTAATTTTAGTGTACACGGCAGACAGCACAATTATACAAAAATATATTAAAAAAGTTACAATGTTTCAGTTATGCGGTGTGGAAACAGATCCATCAGCAAAAAGCCGTGCGCGCTTTATTATCTGATCATAACTCCTATATCTAAAAGTTTTTTCCTGCAATTAACACAAAATCCCGTCTCACGATAAAAATTATTATGTCCTTCTGCATCGGCCATAATACATGTTTTATCGGGGCAATGATGTAACCCGAAGTTATGGCCAAGTTCGTGCGCCGAAAGTTTAACCAACTCATCATATAATCGGGCGTCATGGTGTAAACGGAACGAGGAGACGATCGAGGCGTCGGCATTAAGCGTACCTAAACCCATCACACCCCAATGCAGGTTATTGTTTTTAGCAGTGAATATATCCTGATTGGTAAGGCCGATTATGGTGTATGCCGTATCTTTTTTCGCTGATAAAAATTGAAGCAGCAAATTTGCGCTGTAACGGTTAAGTGGTTTATAATAAGCAGTGCCGGGTAAAGGGGTATTTTTAGCTACGCAGATTTTGATACCATAAAATTTGATCAAACCGTCTCTAATCTGCATCGTTTGCATTTCAGAATAATTGCCTAAAGGTTGCAGTATAATTACCGTTGGCGTACCGGGCGAACAACCATAATTGGCCAGTATTAAGCAAAAAAGCCCGTAAAGTATTTTTTTCATTACCCGGATTAAAAAGCTTCGATCAAAACCCTATTTTCGGCACATTGCGATTAAACACACGATACTACTTAATACTCATGAAACGATTTTGTAACCTTTTCATATTTATCGCCGTCGTTCTTTGCGCTTCGTGCAAGCAGCCACCGGCAGAGCACCCATCGTTTAAAAGCGTTATCGGTATACACTATACCGAGGTTCGGCGCACTTTTCAAAATGGTGTTGTTTTTAATGGGCAGGGCTTTCAATTGGCGCCCGACTGGCGTTTTACCTTCGTATCTGCCGATTCGATCAATATTTACAGCCCCGAAAAGAAGCGCTTTTTTAATTGCCCGGTGATATTTGACCACGACTCCGTATTTAACATCGCCTGGGCTTGGCTCAAATTAAAAAGGCTAACCAAAGACAGCATTAAATTCCAGGTGCTGCATGTTGAAAACAAAGTAGTGATTGACGACCGCTCGAACCTGTACATGACCATTTACGCCGACGATTACATTAAAAACAAGCTGCATACCGACGCGCAAACGCTGCAAAAACCAACACGCAAGGATACCGCGTTCATTAAAGCTAAAATAGTATTGGCTACACGTAATCCCGATAGCTCGTTCGCGGGAACCCAGCAACCGGTACTCGAAAGTAAGAGTCCGTTGTTGACCATTAGCCGCGTAGAAACACCCGTTGATTCGGCGGTGAGCACCGACCCTAAAGCCGACTATATTAACCCTGAATACAATATCACTATTAAAAAAGCGTATAAGGATTTTAATTATTCGTTTGTGGCTATCGTGGACGCGCTGGGCGCTATTCATTTCTGGCGGTCGACGGTAATACCGATAGATAAGGACTTTGAAATATGGCAGAACCGTATGATGACAGGTATAGTTAACGGCTATTTAAAACGCTATTTAACGGCTACACCAGGTAAAACGCTCGATATACCACATAACAGTTTTGTAGTTTTAAACATTTCGGGCAAGGCAGGATAAGTACTGTTTTTTACCTTATATTAGCTGTGGAAGTACTATTTTATATTAGCTGAAGCACCGTGTTATTATTATGAGTTCCACGTATACCAAACGCCTGTCGACACGGATTTTACTGGCTTTTCTGTCGCTGGTTATAATATTGGGCATAACAGCGCTTTTTGTACGCGACTCGATATCCAAAAAACTTGCAACCCTCGCCACCCTCGCCCATAACGCTGAGCACGACCAATCCCGGCCCGAGGAAACGCTGATCTTACTACATAAAGCGGAAGACGATTTTCAGCGCTCGCTGATTAGTAACGACAGCCTCGATATTGCCACCTACCAGATTGAGCTGACAGAAGCTTTTAGAAAGATAGATACCCTGCTGGGGCAGCATACCGATACGATAAACCTCAACTCACAACAAAGGCAACAGGTTAAAAACTGGTATGGGCAAAAATTGCAGCTATCGTCAAGGCTGCATGTGATCAGGCATCAGTTTGATTCGTTATTGAACGGTATAAATACCAATGGGAAAGCTCAGACCGTTGTGCATATCGGCCCCATCCGCAAGGCCAATAAGACCACGGTGTCGCAAACCGCGGATACAGTAGTTAAAACTACCAAAACAAACCGGGGGTTGCTGGGGCGTTTAAAGGATGCTATCACTAATAAAAGCAATACGGCAAGCGTGATCGAGATCAATCACCGGCACGACAAGCATTTCACCGATTCGATAACACGAAATGTTACCCGGAAGGACCGGGCCCTGTATCTGAAGACCCTGCGGCAATTACAGCAACAGAATAAAACCATACTGAGCACGCAAAAGCAATTGATCACCCTCAATATCCAAATCATTACCGAGTTAGAGCGGGTGATCAATGATCTGAAAGAAATAAACCACACACTGGCCAACAAGATCAAAGGCATGGCCTTTCAGAACTATCAGGAAACTACTGGTATATTAAACCAATTTTTTCTGATAGCGCTGTTTTTGGTTTTATTGTTTGCCACCTGGCTCATTATCTTCATCTTTAAGCTCGACCGGTCGGAAGTTAACCTGCGGCAGGAGAATGAGCGTTCGATTATGCTGGCGCAACAAAAAATGGATCTGCTGGCACATATGAGTCACGAGATACGCAACCCGCTAACCGCCATTAAAGGCTTTCTGCACATCTTCAGCAAAACCAATCTCAACCCTAAACAAATGGAGATGTTGGGCTCTATCAGGCTTTCATCAGATATGTTGCTGCATACGCTGAATGATACATTGGATGCAGCCAAAATGGAAAGCGGGGAGTTTAAAATCAATAACGAACCTTTTAACCCTAGCTTTATCTTAAGACAGGTTATTGATAGCATGGCATTCAGCGCGGCAAAAAAGAAGCTCGAACTGAACTATCATTTTGACGGCGATGAAGATCGTATGGTATCCGGCGATAGTTTCAGGTTAAAACAAGTGATGATCAATCTGTTAAGTAATGCTATTAAGTTTACACAAACCGGTTCGGTTACCGTAAACGCGGCCATAAACCCGAAAGATGGCAAAAACTGGTTAAACGTTACCGTTACCGACACAGGCGTGGGTATAAGTACCGAACAACAAAACAACCTGTTTTCGAAATTCTATCAAACAGGTACCGCGGCAGGAAAAACCGGCACCGGGCTGGGCTTATACATCTGCCGGCAATTAGTACAACTACAAAACGGGCAGATCAGCGTAAAAAGCAGCCCAGGCCGGGGTACGATGTTTAGCTTCGGCATACCTTACCAGGCACTTGCTGATACAAAACAAGCTATAGACAATCCTTCAAGCATCATAAACGGGTTGAAAATTTTAGCGGTTGATGATAATGAACTTAACCTGATGTTTTTAAAGGTGATGATGCACCAATGGAATATCCGTTATTTTGAAGCTACAAATGGTGCCGATGCTTTGCGCATTATACAAAAGGAGGGTATAGACATCGTTTTAACGAACATGAAGCTACCGGATATGGACGCCCAGCAATTGATTACTACCGTACGGGATTTGAATACCCCCTTGAACGGCATACCGTTCATAGCTACAATAAGCGATGCCGCTGCCGCCGGAGATAACAAGCTGGTAACCCATTATTTCGGAGGCGCGATTACCAAACCCTTTACCGAAGCCGAGCTGATGCGCTGTATTATAGCCACGCTAAACAGCGATGGTGAGTAAATTGTTACAAGTTAAAATTTGTTAAAAATTCGGCATACGCTTACAAAAAGCGTAATATTATGGCCTGTAAAGCGTTGCATAGGCAAAATTTATTGGCTTATTGCCATGCTTTGCTATTTTTGCACCCATAAAGCACTTGTGCCACAATATGAAAAAAAACATAACTATACTTTTTACTTTAGTAATTGCCTTTATAGCTACCAACGTACAAGCCCAGGAAATACCGCCGGGTAAAAACTATCTTGGCTTGTATATGGGTGTATCCGAACCTGTGGGTGTATTTAAGAACACCGATTATTATAATAATAATGCGGGCTTTGCAAAACGGGGTATTACATACGGCATAAACTGGGCACATTATTTCACCAAACATATTGCCGCTGTGGCCGATATTTCCTTCCAGGATCAGGGCAGGCCAACTACCGACGAATTACAAACCTTATCTGATGGTTACAACGCCGATTATAAGGCCCAATCGACAACCGTAAGCGTAACACAACGCTATCAAAATTTTAACTTTTTACTGGGGCCGCAATACTCTTTTTATTTTGGCGATTTTTCGTTTGATCTGGGGGTTTCAGCAGGTTTGCTTCGAAGTACCGACACGCCCGAATATGAATTAACCGTTTACAAAACAACAGTTGGCACCACCACCGGAACAACACAGATATTTTATCAACGTAGCTCGCCTGGTTCGGCGTTTGCATACAGCGGTAACATAGGCTTGCATTATAGTGTAAGCAGCGTATTCGGTTTTTCGTTAACGGGTAAGTACGTAGGCAGCGAGGGTATCACGATCAATAACGAAAGCAATCCATATACGGTTGGGCGCTTGGTTACCAAACAGCCTATCAACGTTATGCAAACAACTTTCGGCATCTTCTTCCATTTTTAACAATCCGCCGCTTAGTTGTCGCGGTACTCATAAACAATAACCACATTGGTTACCGGCTGTAAAAAACACAGGGTGTATCCATGTGGTTTTTGCTTTTTATATTCCTGATAATACAAAAAACCACGATCACTATCGGGGATAAACGGACATATCATTTTCAGCTTCCAGTTAACAGGGTACCTTTTAAAGGTAAACCTTTTTAAAAGCAAGCTTTTGTCTGTGTTGCTGATGGTTGCTTCGGCATAAGCATCGTGCTCGGTGTAAATGGTTGATCGCAATGCATAGTGATTTACTTTGGTTACTTCGGCAAACAATCTTTCGGGATATCCGGCCTGATAATAACGCATATACCCGTACGCTCCACCCGCAATCAGGATGATGGTAATAAGAACGATGAGGTAGAGTTTTTTCAAAACAATACTTGTTATACAAAGTTATGCCTCAACCACATTTAACGGCTTCACAACTTGGCCAAATCGATAAATTTTATGTCTTTTACTGTATCGGTTATAGAAAATATCTGTTTTGTTTTATAGTAAAAGTTAAATAGTATGTCTCGGTATTTTTCCTGATAGTCTTGAGCATTGTCGGAGGCTCCAACTTTTAATACGATATCAAATATATAATTGTCTTTCTCAAAGACAGTTGAATAAGTTACATATGACTTATTATCCATTAAGGTATTAAATTCGGATGAAAAAACTACTTTATCATTGTAAACGAGTTTTGTTGTTTTATATCCTGTAAGTTTTTGTAAAGAACCATCTATAAATTCTTTATAGCTCTCTCTCATATATCCAACCGCATTTAGTTTAACTTCTTTCTGGTCAAGTTTTAAGACTAAAAAGTGCGACTCAGAATCCGGGACATTCAAACGCGCAGTCAAGAGAAATCTATCTTCGTTTATCAGATGCCAGGATTCCGGTATAAATATCCATTCTTCATTTGTGTTTATTTTATAAACATGCCATTCTTTGGGTGGAAGAGGTTTGCCTTTAACAAATTTGATATTAACAATAGTCGTATCTTTTCTGATTTGAGTGTTTTTTGTGGAGCACGAAATCAAGCACGAACAGAACAAAGTGATCAACAATAAGGATTTACTTATGGAATTGGCAGCCGTATTAATTTTTGAATGGAACATCACATGCAATTATCTATCCCGCCCAACTTTCCCTATCCAAACTGCGGAAATGGATCGCCTCGGCCAAATGTTCCATTTCGATGCTTTCGCTGCCGGCCAGGTCGGCAATGGTACGCGACACTTTCAGAATGCGGTCATATGCGCGGGCCGATAGCCCCAGTTTCTCCATAGCCCGTTTCAATAGTGTCTGCCCGGCTTCACTGATGGTGCATATTTCGCGCACCATTTTGGTGCTCATCTGGGCGTTGCTGTGCAAACCTTCCTGTTTACCGAAGCGTTGGGATTGTATATCGCGTGCGTTAATCACACGCTCACGTATCATGGCACTTTTTTCAGATAACCTGTCCGACGATAGTTGATCAAAATTTACCGGGGTTACCTCCACATGCAGGTCGATCCTATCCAGCAACGGGCCCGATATCTTGCTCAGGTATTTCTGTACTACGCCCGGCGGGCATACGCATTCCTTGTCGGGGTGGTTAAAATAACCGCAAGGGCATGGATTCATACTCGCAATCAACATAAAGCTGCTGGGGTATTCAACGGTCAATCGTGCGCGGCTAACCGTAACCCGGCGTTCTTCCAGCGGTTGGCGCATTACTTCCAGTACGCTGCGCTTAAATTCGGGCAACTCGTCCAGAAACAAGACGCCGTTATGCGCCAGCGAAATTTCGCCCGGCTGTGGGTTACTGCCGCCGCCCACCAAAGCCACATCGCTTACGGTATGGTGCGGCGAGCGGAAGGGCCGTACCGTTACCAAAGCATCGCTTGCCGAAAGCTTGCCCGCTACCGAATGTATTTTGGTGGTTTCAAGCGATTCGTGCAAGCTCAATGGCGGCAATATCGAAGGCAACCTGCGTGCCAGCATGGTTTTACCCGCGCCCGGCGGACCGATCAGTATCACATTATGCCCTCCGGCAGCAGCTATCTCTAAAGCACGTTTGATGTTCTCCTGGCCACGCACCTCGCTAAAGTCGCTGTCGTAGTTGTTGACACTGTCGAAAAACTCTTCACGGGTATTGACTACCGTTGGTTTCAGTTGCAGATCGCCGTTAAAAAATCCGACTATCTCTTTGATACTTTCAATGCCATATACCTCCAGGTCACTTACTATAGCTGCTTCTCGCGCGTTTTGTTTGGGCAGAATAAAACCTTTGAAACCTTCTTTACGGGCCTGTACCGCGATGGGCAAAGCGCCTTTGATAGGCTGTACACCGCCATCCAGCGATATTTCGCCCATGATGAGGTATTTGTCCAGGTTATCGATTTCTATCTGGTTCGAAGCTGCTAATATCCCCGTCAGGATGGTCAGGTCGTACGCTGAGCCTTCCTTGCGCACATCGGCTGGTGCCATATTCACCACCACCTGCTGGCGCGGCATTTTGTAACCACAGTTTTTCAGGGCCGATTCGATGCGGAAATAACTTTCTTTCACCGCCAGGTCGGGCAGGCCCACCACAAAATATTTTGTACCTGCGGCTATATTTACTTCAACCGTTATAGTTGTAGCCTCAATACCGTAAACCGCGCTTCCAAAGGTTTTTACTAACACTATTATTCGTATTTGATATATGGCGTAAGTTATAAGATAAATATGTAATTGCACAAAATAAGTGAGCATCGTAAATTATCGTTTACACTTCAATTCCAATTGTGTCGTTTTGATGAAAACCTCTTACTTTAGAGCAAACTGTACACGCATGAAAAAGATCACGTTAGCTTTGTTTATAGCCTTTGCTGCCATAACGGCATCGGCACAAACCACCATCAACGCTAAAGAAGCCGCCAAACACATTGGCGAAGAAGTAACCATTTGCGATAAGATATTCAGCGGCAAGTTCTTGTCAAACTCGAACCTTACTTTGCTGGATGTTGGCGGCAGTCACCCCAACGAGGTTTTGAGCCTGGTGATCAAAGGCGACGACCGTAAAAAGTTCAGCACCGCGCCCGAAGACAAGTTCAAAGGCAAACAGGTATGCATTACCGGTAAGCTGATCGACTACAAAGGCAAACCCGAAATCATGATCACCGACACCGCGCAGATCAGGATTGGTCCGGGGATGTAAAAGCCCCTCTCAACCCTCCCCGGTAGGGGGGCTTCTCCATAAAAAGCCCTCTCCGATAAACTCAGGAGAGGGCTACAGGTAGATATAGGATCAAAAAAATAGATGTTCTTTCAAAAAACGCTTTGCCGGTTTACGACTTCGCCTTAGGCGACAGATCAAATGGCACCACCAGCTTGAAGCTGATGTTCCGGCCCATATTGAATATACCCGGCTGCACACCCGGACCCGGATCTGCATTATCAAAATACTTCAACCTGCTCATGTTCGATTGATAGTTCACATTACCCAGGTTTGTACCTTCTACAAATAGTTTGATAACCGGTTTGCCGGCAGCATTTACAAGATTGGCGCCTAAGCCGGCGCTGATCAGGTTATAGCCAGCGGTGTAGGTTTCAGTTCCGTAAGCAGCGAAGAACCGGTCCTGCGCGCTGTAATGATCAAAGCCCACGCTCACATAAACATTTCTCAGTTTACCGAAGCCTTTGGTAAAATTGCCGCGCAGCTCGCTGTGTGTATGTAACGGCGGTATAAAAGGCAGATATTTTAAACTATCGGCAACCGGCCCGCCGTTACCTTTATTTTCGCCATAAGTCAGGCCAATGGAATTTTCAAAATGCAACCAGTTAAACGGGTGTATATCTAAATTAGCTTCGCCACCATAAATACGGGCCTTGGTTTGTACATAGGTAAACTCGTTATAGCCCTGGTTGGTAATCGGCGCGCCGTTAGCATCTAACACCTGTTCCTGAAAGATATAGTTCTCCAGGTTGTTATTAAACATTTCAACACTCGCGGTAACAGTTGGCAAGGTTAAAAAAGCACCCAGATCTTCCTGAACGCTAAACTCGGGTTTAAAGTTGCTGTTACCTACGTGGTAGATCTGCGAGCCCGGGTCAGGGCCATTAGCCGATAACTCTGCGATGCTTGGCGCCCTGAAACCACGGGCGATATTACCTTTCAGCAAAAAACTGTTGCTGAAATTATAGGTAGCGCCAAAGCTGCCAGAAAAGCCCGAAAAGGTTTTGTTCAAGGCATCAAATTGCTTGGCTACGTTAGTTGCCGATTCAGGACTGGTGCCTGTGTACAACACTGGGAAAGCAGCGTTGGTGGTATCGATATAAGCAGCCTGCCCGCTGAACGAACGGCTGTCGATACGCGCGCCGCCAGACAAGTCGAGCTTACCAAAGCTTTTCTTAACGACGAAAAACGGCCCGACGTCAAACTGGTGATAAGCCGGTATCGGGAACGCCGTAGCGTCTCCGATGGTATTGTTTTGATACTGTCCGTTTACACCTAAAGTGGTTTCGTAATCGCCCAGGTTAAAGTTGTATTTGACGTCGTAGGTGTATGTAGTCAGGTGCAGGTTAAGCCCCGGTGTTTCGGGCTGGGTGGGATGCGTAAACTCGCGGCGGTGGCTAAACTGGTAGCCCAGGTTCACCAGCAAAGTACCCTTGCCTAAGTTAAAACTGCTGTTGTTGTAAATGCGGTAAAGCTGTACATGCTGGTGCAAAGTTGGTATCGTATACGAGTTCAGCTCGTCCGCTGATACGATGGGTCTGAAGGCATCCTGTTCGGTTATCTGCCTGGTAAACGCGCGGGTGACTGAATCGCGGCTGCCATCGGGAATGGCCTGCTCGTCATCAAACACCGAAGCATTGAAATACGAGTATCCCCACGTTTTATTAACGCCAAACATCACACGGGCATCTTTTTCCTGGTAATTGGTGCCGTATACACGGCCATCGTGCTGGTTTTGATAATCCTTCGCGGCTTTGACCGATATAACTGTTCCCCAAACAAAACCGTTGTTATTGCCCTGCAACCTGAACGATCCGCCGAATAAACCCTGGTTAGTACCGTAATTCCCGGATATATCGCCCTGTATCTTTCCTTCGGGCAATGGTGGTGCCGTGATCAGGTTAACCACGCCGCCTATCGCGTCAGACCCATAAGATAAACTGGCCGGGCCTTTGACTACTTCAATACGGTCGATCGAGTTTTGGTCGACTTCAATGCCATGCTCATCCCCCCATTGTTGCCCTTCCTGTCGGATACCGTCCTCGAGCGTTACCACGCGGTTATAACCTAAACCATGAATAAACGGCTTGGATACATTTGGCCCGGTAGTTACCGCGCTCACGCCCGGCAGGTTGGCAATCTCGTCGATAACGTTGCTGGCTGCCGCGCGCTCGTCTATATATGTTTTACTTACTGCCGCCATCGGTATCGGGCTGCGTTTTATCTCGGTAGCTTTTGATACACCCGTTATCACTACTTCACCGGCTTCTATAGAAGATACCTGGAGTTGAAAATCGAGCGTTTTTGTTTTCGAAAAATCTACTTTTTGGGTCACTGTCCCATAACCAATGTATCGCACCTGTACCAGGTAGGTGGCTTGCGGAACATGGTTCAAAACATATTTACCATTAGCATCGGTAACGGCCCCGTTATGCAGATCCGGAATAATCACCGTTACGCCGATCAGCGGTTCGCCGGTTGCCTTATCAGTAACCTTACCGGTTAGCGTGCCGGTGCCCGCAGGGTCTTCATTGCCGGCCAAAACAGACAAAGCAGGCAGCAGCAACAGGTATAACAAACTAAATATTTTTATGTTAAATTTCATTTTTGCTGGTATCATGATCGATGAACCTATCAGCTTAAAAGCTTTTATTCCGAATTATCGGAATGATGATCCATTTACAATAAATAATGTGATTGAAACTGCTTTTAACAGCTTAGCAAATCCTATGCTACAAATAGTGTGGATTTGTTAAAACATGGAAATTATGCGCGGGGCGGAGAACGTCCGGCGGAAAGTATCAGCGCAATGCCGATATAATCATGCTGGCATTTGTACTGTGTGTCGCTGATGGTATAATGCGGCATTACCGGTACATCCGTAAATATAGCCATCGCGGTATGGTGCATCATATCGCACACATAACATTTTTCGGCTACTGTCTGCTGCGGAAATTGCTTGGCTATGTGGTACACGCGCTGGGGATATCCGGGCGCGTGCTGATGCACAACAGCCATTAACTGACCTGTTACAAAACAGATCAACACGATCCAGGCGAACGTAATATGGCGTGTGTAATTCTTCAATTTTGGTTGAATAACGTCAGCTTTACTCTTTTTAATTTACATCAAAACGGCATGTTTGATATAAAATTGCTAACAAATATAACTCATAGTTTTAAATTTTGTTTTTTTAGACCCCTGCGCTTGGTAACATTTTTGTGATTATGTGAATAGCCTGACACGGGAATGACAGTTGGTAATATTTGAAAGACAGAGGAGAGGGAACAGAGATCTGCTATTTTACTGACGCAAGTTTAAGGGCTGGTTATGGGTTAGATACTTGTGCTTTAACCTATCATTCAGTCATTCAATAAATCAATCATTATCAAAAAGGCGTTACCTTCGGCCTGGCTATCCCTGCCCGTCCGGCAGGCTGGCGTTCATATTGCGCAAGGCAGTAGCCACGGCCCACCCACAAAACCATCACACGGCCGGTATCCACCTCTATCTAACGCAAACTTCTTCATAGCGATGGGTTTCAAACCCATCGCTATACCGGCAGCCGGAGCTCATGGGTATTTATGGGTGTTTTTAAGTAACTATTCAATTTTTCTTCATTTACACACTCTCAGGGCACATTCTCTATTTCTCATACCCATCACGCACATGGGTGTTCATGGGTACAATATGGGTATTACCCATATCTTCATTTTCAACGAACAAAACAGCATCGTCGCTGCTGCCAAACTCATAAATATACATATTTTCGGGCTTTTTAAAAGAATTTTCGGGCCAAAATATTCCCTCCTGAATATTGCGACTTACGCTATCGTCAGACCACCGTCCTCTGCCATCAGTCATACCGTAAAACACTATATTTGCCCCATGACGCCAGCCGAAGTAAACAGCAAATGGAAAGTATTACAGCAGCATATCGCTGAAAATTTTGACACCGATACACCCGATATCAAGGTAATGCTTTTTTTGATCGGCGTGCAGGAACTGGGCAAGGGCCCGCGAAAATTCAGCAAACGGCAAAAAGAAGAGTTGATGCACATTGCCAATTGCCGTCTTTTTAGTAAACTTGGGTTTTACGAACTGGAAGGTTTGGATCAGGATGGCTGGCCGCACTGGCGGTTGATAAAGCCTATCCCGGCCTATACCTTGCTGGAGCAAGAAATGCTCATGAAATCGTTGATCATCGGTTATTTTGAAGACATTTTTGAACTATAATATGAGGATATTTTTCGCCCTGTCCCTGGCGCTCACCTTCACAGCTGCTGCTTTTGGCAAAGCGCCCCAAAACCAATACGTACGTATTAAAACCAGTTACGGGCAATGCATCATCCGCCTGTATAACGAAACGCCCAAACACCGCGATAACTTTATTAAGCTAACAAAATCAGGCTTTTTTAACGGCACGCTGTTTCACCGCGTTATTCAGAATTTTATGATCCAGGGTTGCGACCCCGACTCTAAAAATGCCAAACCCGGTATCGAGCTAGGCAATGGCGGGCCAAAATATACCGTACCCGCCGAGTTTAACGATAGCCTGTTCCACAAACGCGGCGTATTGGCTGCCGCCCGTGATGATAACCCGGCCAAAGCATCCAGCGGTTCGCAATTTTATATTGTGGAAGGTAAACGGTATACCGATGCCGACCTGGACAAAACAGAAAAATTGCCACGCTTTAACGGCATGAACTACAAAATACCGGCATCGCAGCGCGAAATCTATAAAACGGTTGGCGGTACCCCCAGTCTCGATCGTAATTATACCGTCTTCGGTGAAGTGATCACCGGCCTCGATATGGTCGACCGTATTGCCGCCGTGCCCAAAGACGAGCGCGACCGCCCAAAAACGGATGTAGCCATGACCGTTGAGCTATTAAGTAAACGTGAGTGTAAGCAGTTGGATAAGCTGCTGGGAATAACAGAATAACACACTGGATATTTATTCAGCTGGTGCATTAATGTCCCGTTAGGACTACCCGGTTGTAGCATTACAGATTTTGGTATTTGCCCTGTAAGGGCTACCCACCGAAAGGGTAGCTCCGCTGGAGCAAAAGCATTTTTTCTCTTCTCTATAAAACAGGTAACCCCGATGGGGCAAATCCTAAACAATTTTATAGACGTAACCATTAAAAATTCGATATTCGTAATTCAACATTCATCATCCGATATTTAAAATGAAGATCATTACCTATAACGTTAACGGCATCCGCTCGGCGATAAGCAAAAACTGGTTCTCGTGGCTACAGGCTACCGATGCCGATGTAGTTTGTTTGCAAGAGATCAAAGCCACGCCCGATGTGCTTACTGATCTGCTGCTGGTTGAACAAATGGGTTACGAGCACTACTGGTACCCCGCCGAAAAGAAAGGCTATAGCGGTACGGCTATCTTCACCAAAAAAACACCAAAACATGTAGAGTTTGGCTGCGGCATTGCCGATTACGACCGTGAGGGCCGCAATATCCGTGTAGATTTTGATGATGTATCGGTAATGAGCGTGTACTTTCCTTCGGGTTCAAGCGGTGATGAGCGACAGGGCTTTAAATATCGCTTCTTAGAAGAATTCGGTGCTTATATTCAGCAACTGAAATGGGCCTATCCTAACCTGGTTATCTCTGGCGATTACAATATCTGTCACCGCCCTATTGATATCCATAATCCAAAATCAAACGCAAACTCATCCGGTTTTTTACCCGAAGAGCGCGAGTGGATGGAAAATTTTATTCAGTCGGGTTTTGTAGATACTTTCAGGCACGTAAATCCGGAACCGCATAACTATACCTGGTGGAGTTT
>Ga0157373_10002473_pt1 | contig 14069 bp, 10 predicted proteins | sample C65metaG_FD_113460 | JGI IMG/M metagenome (GOLD analysis project Ga0157373, IMG submission 113460) | Corn rhizosphere microbial communities from Kellogg Biological Station, Michigan, USA - C6-5 metaG | ecosystem: Host-associated > Plants > Roots > Rhizosphere > Soil | place: USA: Michigan... | reverse complement strand
CCCCAGATGCCGAAAATGCCGCACTCTTCGCGCAGCTTGTCGTCGTCGAACGGGCTGGTCGTCAGCATCATGTCCCCGCGCCGGTGCTGTCGTGGAATCGCCATATAGGGAAGGGACCGTCCTTTGTCGCCCCCAGCCTGAATAAGGCGTGAAATCTTAACGGCTTAACGGACGGAAGCTCAAGCTTTCCAAAGGCTTGGGAAGCGCTTGTGAAGCGCCGCGACCTTGGGCTTATCGTTGATCACGATGTACGGATAATACGGGTGCGTATCGTAGAAATGCTGGTGATAATCCTCGGCCGCGTAGAATCCGCCATGCTCGATCCTGGTGGCGATCGGCCGCTTGAACATGTGCGCGGCGTTCAGCCGGGCGATGAAAGCTCGGGCGAACCGCTCCTGCTCGGCTGACTGAGGAAAGATCGCCGAGCGATAGCTGGGGCCCGTGTCGGGCCCTTGGCGATTCACTTCCGTCGGGTCGTGCGCGACGGTGAAAAAGACCTGAAGCAACTGGGCGTAGCTGACCTTCGAAGGGTCGAACGTGATTTTCACGGCTTCTGCGTGGCCGGTGTCTTCGGAGCTGACCTTGTCGTAGCTCGCATCGGCAGCGCTTCCGCCGGCGTAACCCGAAACGACGTTGGTCACGCCCTTCACATGCTCGAACACGGCATTCACGCCCCAGAAGCAGCCGCCCGCGAGGACCGCGGCCTCGGACTTCGGCGCGGCGGTTGCCGGACCAGCGGCGAGGAGAAGCAGCGGAATCAGCAGTCGCCTCATGTGTCGTCCTTTCCCATCCGATCTAATGTGCGGCCGACGACATTTACAGCGGCTGGACGGACCATTGGCGTCGGCATAGGACGCTGCTGACACGGAGGTAAGCTGATGCCGATCTACGGAGCACCTGTCCGCGAGACCCGGTTCGTGCTCGAAAATGTGCTCGATATCGGCCGCTACGCGAACCTTCCGGGTTTCGCCAACGCTTCGCCGGACTTGGTTCAGGCCATCCTCGAGGAAGCCGGGCGTTTCTGCGAGGAGGTGCTGCAGCCTCTGAACAAAGTCGGCGACGAGGTCGGCTGTAAGCGCGCCGACGACGGTTCGGTCACAACTCCTCCAGGCTTCAAGGACGCGTACAAGCAATTCTGCGAGGCGGGCTGGCCGACGCTGACCGCGCCGGAGGAATATGGCGGGCAGGGCATGCCGCAGGTCGTCGGGACGGCGGTCAGCGAGTACATCCTCTCCGCCAACCACGCCTTCGAGATGTATCAGGGGCTGACCTCGGGCGCGATCGCCTCGCTGTTGGTGAAGGCGTCGGATGAATTGAAGCAGACCTACGTGCCCAACATGGTGACGGGCAAATGGACCGGCACCATGAATCTTACCGAGCCCCATGCCGGCACCGATCTCGGCCTTCTAAAGACCCGCGCCGAGCCCAACGATGACGGCAGCTATTCAATCACCGGCACCAAGATTTTTATCTCGTCCGGCGAGCATGACCTGTCGGAAAACATCATCCATCTGGTCCTCGCCAAGCGCGCCGGCGCTCCGGACAATGTCAAAGGCATTTCGCTGTTCGTCGTGCCCAAGTTCCTCGTGAACGAGAACGGCTCTCTAGGCGAACGCAACACGCTCGGCTGCGGCGCGCTCGAGAAGAAGATGGGCATCCACGGCAACGCAACTTGCGTGATGAACTACGACGACGCGAAGGGATGGATCGTCGGGGAGCCGGAGAAGGGTCTCCAGGCGATGTTCATCATGATGAACGCCGCGCGTCTCGGCGTCGGCTTACAGGGCTTGGCCCAAGGCGAAGCGGCCTACCAAAACGCCGCGGCCTACGCGAAGGAGCGGCGGCAGAGCCGCGCTCTCAAGGAATCCGAGCGCGATCCGGACGCAAAAGCGGACCCGATCATCGTCCATCCCGATGTCCGGCGAATGCTGATGGAGTCGAAGGCATGGATCGAAGCCGGACGTGCGCTCGTGCTTTACGGTGCGCTGCTGGTGGATCTGTTCCGCCGCTCACCTGACGAGGCGGAGCGGCAGCAGGCCGACGATCTCCTGGGACTGCTGACCCCGGTCATAAAAGGCTATCTCACCGACAAGGGCTTCGCCGCGGCCGTGCACGCGCAACAGGTGCTCGGCGGGCACGGCTATATCCGCGAGCACGGCGTCGAGCAGTTCGTCCGCGATGCGCGCATCACGCAGATCTATGAGGGTACCAACGGAATCCAGGCGATGGACCTGGTCGGCCGCAAGCTGCCGCGCGACGGCGGCCGGGCCGTTCGCGGCTTTTTCGAAATCGTTGGACGCGACATCGCCGAAGCGAAGCAAGCGGGTGATTCCGCGGGAGTCGCCGCCGCGCTCGAGCCGGCGCTTCAGGACCTTCAGGCCGCGACCATGTGGCTTGCGCAAAATGGCATGGCCGATCCCGACAACGCCGGAGCAGGCGCCTACGCGTACATGGATCTGATGGGTCTGGTCAGCCTCGGCTGGATGTGGCTCAGGATGGCCGCGGCATCCCAGGCTGCGCTCAAGGATGGGAGTTCCGATGGCGGCTTCCACGAGGCAAAGCTCACGACGGCACGTTTCTACGCTGAGCGCGAGCTGCCTCTTTCGAGCGCTCTTCGCCGCAAGATCGAAGCGGGGGCCGAAAGCCTGATGAAAATCCCGGCCGAAGCGTTCTAACCTTTTCGCTGCACCCGGGCGCTGCGGCCGTTCGTTGTTCTTCTCTGGTCTCCAGAAGGAGGACGAGAATGAACCAAACTGCCTGGATCGTCGTGGCGATCATAGTCGTCGCCGCTTTAATCGTTGGCGCAATTTTCTGGTCGCGGCGGCGCCGGTCGGAGCACCTGCGCCACCGCTTCGGACCGGAATACGACCGTGCGGTGAATGCCAAAGGGGGCCGCTCGAAGGCTGAAGCGGAGCTCGCCGAACGCGAGAAGCGCGTCGAGAAGCTCGACATCCGTCCGCTCGAGCCTGGCGAGCGCCGCGATTTCATTCAGCGCTGGACGGAAGTTCAGGCGCGCTTCGTCGACGACCCGCCGCGCGCGGTCGCTTTTGCCGACGCTCTTCTTGGCGACGTGATGAAGGCGCGCGGGTATCCGGTTAGCGACTTCGAGCAGCGCGCCGGCGACGTCTCTGTCGATCACCCGAGAATTGTCGAGCATTATCGAACGGCGCACGACATCGCCGTCCGCCACGAGCGCGGCCAGGCGAACACCGAGGATTTACGCCAGGCGATGATCCATTATCGTGCGCTCTTCGATGATCTCGTCGGCGCCGAAGCGCCGGCTGCGCGGGAGCCCGAGAGAACGCATTGAGGTCGTGGGGGCGGGGGCAGGCTGCGTGCCGTCACCTGCCCCCGCCGTCGCGCCTCAGGGGAGTGGGGCTGCGACCGGGCTGAGCTAATCCCTAGCTATTGACTAGACAATATGCATCCATTCATTTCGGCGCGAATCTGCAAGATTCCGGCGCTCCGAGAGAGCATTTAACTGCCGTTCAGGATTGAACGGCGAGCCGACCAACGGCCGCGACGAACGCATGCGCACTGCGCCACAGCGATGCGTTTTAACCCCGAGGCTCCAACCATTTGGAAGGAGGAAATGAGCCATGCGTATCATGACGAAAATTCTGGCAGGCGCTGCCGGCATGGCAGCGATGACGGCGGCGGCCCCTGCGGCTGCCCAGTATTACCCCTACGGGTACAGCAATCCCTACAACTACGGCTATGGTTATAGCTCTTACGGTTCGGTGAACCCGTCAGTCGCCGCTTCGCAGTGCACCGCCGCGGTCCAGAACCGGCTTTATAATCGGACGAGCCTCGGCTCGATTCTGGGTTCGCTCGTCGGAATTCCGGCAGTTGGAACTGGCCGGGTCGTTGCGGTGACCTCGACGACGCCAACGCGGAGCGGAATGCGCATTCGCGGTCTCGCGAGCAGCGGCCGGATGGCCTACAACGGCTATGGTCCCTATGGCGTCGGCGCATATGGCGCACTGGGTTACGGCTATAATAATTCCGCCGACCTCAGCTTCCGCTGTGACGTCGACTATCGCGGCTATGTCCGCGATGTGGACATCAACCGCAGGTACTAACGGGCGATTGACGTGAACCAGGGAAGCGCCGGCAAACGCCGGCGCTTCTTTTTTGAGCAATAGGTATTTCATAAGAAAGGCTTTTCTGGGCCATTGAAGGTTCAGCCGCGGATCGCGATAAACACAATCCTTGTTTGTGCGTTATGACGCATGGGTGCGCCGTTCGCGCGCGAGGGAGATGAAGTGGACATCATGGGCAAGCTTTCGCGCGGCGCGCTGCCGCGGAACGGAATCCTCGGCCTCAGTCTAGCGGCGGCAGCCTCGATCGCTGCGATTGCGCTCGCGTTGGCGGGTCCGTCTCAAGCGGCGGCCGCGGCGGCTCCGTCTTTCGGCGGCGAAGTCAACGAATTCTACCGCTCGCGCGGCGGGGCGTCCTTATGGTTCTCGCCGAACTCCGGCGCTGCAGCGCAACAGCTCATCCAAATGCTTGCAACAGCCCAAGCGGACCACCTGAACCCGCGCCGGTACAATGTGAAAGGGCTGGCGCGCGCCCTGCAGGACGCCCGCAGCGGAAGCCCGGGAGCGGTGCAACGCGCGGACATCATGCTGAGCAACGCCTTCGTCGCCTACGCTCGCGACATGAAGCACGATCCCGGCGTCGGGATCATCTACGTCGATCGCGAGCTGCGGCCGACGCCGCCTTCGCCGGTAGCGCTGCTGAGTGCGGCCGCGGCTGCCCCTTCGCTGTCGGACTATGTCGCGCAGATGGGATGGATGAGTCCGATCTACGCCAAGCTTCGGCAAGCAATCGCCGCTCGGATCTATCACAGTGACGCGGAACGGCGGCTGCTCGAGTTGAACCTGGAGCGGGCACGCGCGCTGCCGGCCGGCAAAGGCCGCTACGTGATCGTGAATCCGCCGGCGGCGCGCCTCTACATGTACGAGGATGGCCGCGTCGTGGACTCGATGCGTGTCGTGGCTGGCCGCCCGGATGCGATTGCCCAGACTCCGATGATGAACGCGTTCATCCGCTACATCGCGCTCAATCCCTATTGGAACTCGCCGGCGGACATCACTGCAAAGCGGCTTGCGCCCACCATTCTCAAGGAGGGGCGGGCTTACTTCAAAAACAGGGGTTACGAGCTCTTGTCGGATTGGTCCGACCATCCGCACGTGATCGACCCGATGTCGATCGACTGGCATGCGGTTGCAGCCGGTCGCGTGCAGGCGCGCCTACGGCAAAAGCCGGGTCCGGCCAACTCGATGGGCAAGATGAAGTTCATGTTCCCGAACCCGCAGGGGATCTGGCTCCACGACACCCCCGAGAGGGAGAAGATCGAGGATGCCGCGCGTCTCCAAAGCAACGGCTGCGTGCGCCTGGAAGATGCCAAGCGCCTTGCGCGCTGGCTGTTCTATGGACGGCCGCCGAGTCCGGCAGGGGCGAAGCCCGAGCAGAAGGTGAATCTGCCTTCGCCGGTACCGCTCTACATCACCTACCTGACGGCAGTGCCGAGCGGCACGTCGATCGTCTATTTCGACGATTTCTATGGGAAGGACCGCGCCGAGGCGCGCCAGTTCGCCGGGCTCTAGCTCGCCCGGCGGTCGCTGGCGAGATACGAAGGCCGAAGCATCGTCACTTCGTCCCGCCGCTCTTTTTTTGGCGCGAGCCTACCCATGTCGAAGCGGTCCTCGAACTGAACGCCGAACTTGCCCGCTTGCGCCCAGCGAACGATCCCGCGGACTGGCGCCACGCCGACGATATCGATCGTGAGATCGGTACCAGGCGCGACTGCGACCGGGCATTCGACCAGCGAGCCCATCGACGAGATGTTGCGAAGCCGCACTTCGACCATCTGACCGTCGATGCAAGTGATGGCGCGGCGCATCAGCCGATGGCGCTGCTCGCGCGTGCATTGGAAGCCGTCGGCCTCGACGGTCGAGTTATTGAGAAGCTCGCGCGCTTCCGCGGACGGCACTGGCCGGCCGAAGATATAACCTTGCACCATGCTGACGCCGAGCTCCCGAATAAGATGCAAGTCGTCATGTGTCTCGACGCCCTCGGCACACGTATCCATGCCAAGCGTTTCGGCAAGGGTGACGATGGCCCGGATGATCGCCGCGTTGCGGTTCGTGGCCGATGCGGCGCCGCGCACGAAACTCTGGTCGATCTTGATCTTGTCGAACGGCGCTTTCTTCAAATAGCCGAGCGAGCTGTAGCCCGTGCCGAAATCGTCGAGCGCGAAACGCACGCCGAGCTTCTTCAGTCCCGCGAACGTATCGTCGGTGGAATCGCCTTCGGCAAGGAAGACGCCCTCGGTGATCTCCAGCTCGAGCCTTCCTGGACGAACGCCCGTTTCCTGGAGATGTGTGGCCACCATCGCAACCACACCCGGATCGTTGAACTGGAGGGGCGACAGGTTGACCGCGACCCGAACGGAATCGGGCCAATGAGCGGCCTCCTCGAGCGCCGTCCGAAGCACCCATTCGCCAATCGTTCCGATCAGGCCTGCTTCCTCGGCGAGTGGAATGAACTTCGCGGGTGAGATTGGTCCGCGCGTTGGGTGCTGCCAGCGTACCAGTGACTCGAATCCCGACAGTTCCTCGCCGGCAGTTCGTACGATCGGCTGGTAATGGACCGACAGCTCGCCGCGATCGATCGCCTGTCTGAGGTCGTTCTCGAGCACCTGCCGCTCGGCGGCTTCACTGTGCATCGACGGTTCATAGAGCCGGTGCTTGCCCCGTCCCGCGGCCTTCGCTGCATAAAGTGCGAGGTCCGCATTGCGAACCAGGGCATCGGCGCTTGCGCGCCCCGGATCGCCGATCGCAATGCCGACGGACGCTCCGATCGAAACTTTATGACCTTCGACCTGATAGGGTCGCGACACTTGCTCAATCAGCGTCTTGGCGAGAGACTCGATCAGACTGAGATCGACTGTGCCGGGAAGGACGGCTTGGAATTCGTCGCCGCCGAGCCGCCCGACCTGGCCGTGATTGCCCATGACGGACTTCAATCGCTCCGCGACCTGGCGAAGCAACGCGTCGCCGATCGGATGGCCGAGCGTGTCGTTGACGTTCTTGAATCGATCGAGGTCGATCATGAACAACGCGCAGCCCTTCTGCCGATGGGACGCATTGCGCAGGGCTTCGTCGAGCGTCTGGCGCATCATCGCCCGGTTCGGCAGGGCTGTCAGGGAATCGAACCTTGCAAGGCGTGAGATCTCGCGCTCGGACTTGCGCTGCTCGGTAAGGTCGGTCCCGATGCCGCGAAACCCGAGAAAGCGGCCGCGTTCGTCGAAGATCGGATTGCCGGAGAGCGACCAGTGAACGTCCTCCTCGCTGGCGGCGCGAACGACGACGTCCGAGAACGGAAAGCGGGCGGACAAATGGAAGCCGAGCGTCTTTCGCTCCTCCATCGAGTCCGATTCATGGTCGACTGACAGGAGGTCAGTGAATTGCCGGCCCAGAAGTTCTTCCGGTTGGCTTTGGAAGTCGTCTGCGAGCTGGCGTGAAACGTAAGAGAGCATCCCGAGCGAGTCGGTTTCCCAGAACCAGCCGCGGCCGGTATTTTCGAACTCGTCGACGAAGTGGAGCGCCTTGCGCGCCTGGGCCTCGACCTTCAGGCGAATGCGACCCGTTGCGACGATCTTGCGAGTGCCTGCAACGCTATAGGCGACAAGCATCAGGGACAAGATTGCGACGCCCGAAGGGATCAGCGACGAAGTGGCAAGCACGACTGCCGCGAATATCGCAACGACCGCGTTGACCAGTGCGAGGGGCGGCGAACTGATCGATACGATCGTGCCCATCGAAATGCCCGTGACGAGGACAACCTGGGCAGCCGAAATCGGCGCATTGAACGGGTCGTCCTGGACCGTCTGGCCGAACCACGTCCAGAGCAGTCCGCTCAATGCAACATAAACGCACAGCGACCGCACGACGATGTGAGAAGAGAAGTTGAAACGGTTGCGGGTGAGGAGCGCGGTAGCGGCGGCAGCATCCAGGCCGATGGCCAGGCCTGAAGGGATCAGCGGATTGTCGAGGCATCCGCAGAACTGAAGTTTTGGCGAAAGCAGGACATATGCGGCGGTGATCAAGGCATGCGTGAAGCCGAGCAGCAGCGCGATGAGGTCGAGGCCGGCTACCCGCCAGTCGGCTAGCGAACGCTCACCGCTCGTATCGGGAGTCCGCAGATCGAACCAGAAGGCTTCGCGCACGGACGTGCGTTGGCGAATGGTGTCGCTCGTTTCGAAAGCCTTGGCGAATCGCGACCTGCGCATCGAACCCCACGATGTGGGCGCCGCACCAAGCGTGCGAAGCTGTCCACACGCGTACACGTAGCGCGCGGGGGGTTAACCGTTGGGCAAACGAACGAAGTTATCGGCGCCTTAAGCCTGTTTCCCAGCCTACTCCGGAAGGAAGTCCGGAACCGACAAATAGCGCTCGCCGGTATCGTAATTGAAGGTGAGGATACGCGGGCGATCGCCGAGCTCGGGCAGTTTCTGCGCGACACCGGCAAGCGCCGCGCCGGAGGAAATGCCGATCAGCAGCCCCTCCTCGTGAGCGGCGCGGCGCGCCATCTCTTTCGCCTCATTCGCGTCGACGTCGATCACGCCATCGAGAATTTCGGTATTGAGGATGCTCGGGATGAAGTTCGCCCCGAGGCCCTGAATGGGGTGCGGGCCGGCCTTTCCGCCGCTCAGCAGCGGAGCAAGCGCGGGCTCGACTGCGAAAACCTTGAGGTGGGGCCAAACGGGCTTCAGCACTTCGGCGCAGCCGGTGATGTGTCCACCGGTCCCAACGCCGGTGATGATCGCGTCGATCGGCGTATCCGCGAAGTCGCGCAGGATCTCCTGTGCGGTGGTGCGGCGATGAACTTCGACGTTCGCGGGATTGTCGAATTGCTGAGGCATCCAGCTGTTCGGAGTCTGCTCGACCAGCTCGCGGGCGCGCTCGACCGCGCCGGACATGCCTTTTTCCTTCGCCGTGAGATCGAACGTCGCGCCATAAGCGAGCATCAGGCGGCGGCGTTCGAGGCTCATGCTTTCCGGCATGACCAGGACGATTTTGTAGCCCTTGACCGCGGCGACCATCGAAAGTCCGATGCCCGTGTTTCCGGAGGTCGGCTCGATGATCGTGCCGCCGGGTTTCAGCTTGCCCGAGCGCTCGGCGTCCTCGACCATCGCGAGCGCGATACGATCCTTGATCGAGCCGCCCGGGTTGGCCCGTTCGGACTTCATCCAGACTTCGGCGCGGTCGCCGAACAGGCGGTTGATTCGAATGTGCGGCGTGTTGCCGATCGTCTCGAGAACGCTTGCCGCCTTCATCCAACATTCTCCTCCAATGGGAAGCCCCGCAAATCGGGTGCGTCGAACGTCTTTGCAAGGCGGAGCTCGGGAAACCACCAGGACCACAGCATCACGACGCCGATCGCGCCCACTCCGCCGACAATCACGGCAGCGACGGGTCCAATCAGCGCTCCGAGGAAACCGGACTCGGTTTCCCCGAGCTCGTTCGAGGCGGAAATGAAGAGCGAAGAGACCGCGCCCACTCGGCCGCGCATGGCGTCGGGCGTGTAGAGCTGGATCAGCGACTGGCGCACATAAACCGAAAACATGTCTGCCGCTCCGAGGAGCGCGAGGCAGGCGAGCGAGAGCGGCATCGATCGCGAAAAGCCGAACACGATGGTCGCAGTGCCGAAGATGGCGACTGCCGTCAGCATCTTGACGCCGACATTGTGCTTGAGTGGGCGGACGGAAAAGAAAGCCGCCGTAAGCGTCGCTCCGACGGCCGGCGCGGCTCTGAGATGCCCGAGACCCTCGGGCCCGGCGTGGAGCACGTCGCGCGCGAAGACCGGAAGCATCGCGGTCGCTCCACCCAGGAGGACCGCGAACAGGTCGAGACTGATGGCTCCAAGCACGAGCCTGTTGCGCCGGACGTAGCGCAGGCCTTCGACCATCTGGGTCCAAGGGTTCGACCCGCGCGTGATTTCGCTTCGCTTCACCGGCCCGATGGCGAGCAGGCCGGCGAAGGCGACCGCGAACAGCCCGGCACTCGCTGCGTAAGGCGCGAACGGCGCCCATGCGTACAGATAGCCCCCGAGCGCCGGCCCGAGGATCGCGCCGGTCTGCCATGCGATCGACGACAGTGCGATCGCGCGCGGCAGTATGTCCCTGGGAACCAAGTTCGGCGCCAGAGCTCCCAAGGCAGGCCCTGCGAAAGCGCGCGCGACGCCGAGCAGCGCGGCGATGACATAGAGGATCGCGAGCGTCGTCGTGTGCGTCCACGCGAACCAGCCGAGTGCGCTCGCGCACCCAAATTCGAGCGCGACCGAAGCCCGCGCGATCCATCGGCGGTCGACCCGGTCCGCGGTCCAGCCGGTTACGAGGGTCAGACAAAACAGCGGGAGGAACTGGACCAGACCGATGATCCCGAGCCGGAACGCGGCCTCCTTGAGACCCATCGTGTGTCGGGCGATGTCGTAGACTTGCCAGCCGATGACGATCACCATCGCCATCTGGCCGATGGTTGAGGTCAACCGGGCGAGCCAGAAATATCGAAAATGGGAAATGCGCAGCGGCTCGGGGAGAAAGCTCACTCGGCGCGCCTAGCCAGCGGCGGAGCGGGCGGCAACAGGCTCGTCTAGCTCGTCCCTGTTCAGCTGGAATCGCCTGATCAGCAGCGGCATCGTGAGGCCCTGCACGAGGATCGAGAAGGCGACCACCACGAAGGCCGTCAGTATGATGGCGTTGCGTTCGGGAACGCTTGCCGGGACGGTCAGCGCCAAGGCCAAAGCGAGCGCTCCGCGCAGCCCGCCCCAGAACAAGGTGTGCTGAAAGGAGGCTTGGAGGCGCCAGCGTGAGGCGCGGAACATTGCCGCCAGAGGATAGATCGAAAGGGCGCGGCCGGCGAAGACGAGCAGAATGGCAACGACCGCCGCGACGGACCCCAGGCGGTGGAAAGGCTGGCTCGCGACATTCATCCCGATCAGGATGAAGACGAAGCTGTTGGCGAGGAACGCGAAATACTCCCAGGCCGAATGCACCCGCTCGCGGCCAGCCGGCGAGATTGGCCCGGTGTTGCCGAGGCTTCCGATCATCAGTCCGGCGGTAAGCGCGCTAATGATTCCGGACGCGTGAAGGCGCTCCGCGATCAGGAACGAGCCGTAAGCCGCGAGAGTCGTCAGCGTGATTTCGACGAGCGGGTCGTCGGTGCGCCCGACGATCAAAAGGATCGCTCCGCTGACCGCGATTCCGATCAGCAGCCCGCCGCCGAGAGTCCACAGGAACGCGGGGATTACGCTGGTAATGCCGGGCGACGAACCTGCCGCAATGGCGGAGAGAACCGCGAAGCCCACCGCCGCGACGCCGTCGTTGAGCAGGCTTTCGGATTCGACCACCATCGAGACCCGTGGCTGGCAGCCCATCTCGCGGAACGAAGCAATGACGGAAACCGGGTCCGTCGCCGCAATCAGCGTCCCGAAAATTGCGGCGCCGATCCAGCTCCAGCCGATGATCCAATGCATTCCGCCGGCGACGACCGCTGCAGCGATCGCCGCGCCGAAGAAGGCGAGCGTCAAAGTCAGGGGAAGCTCATGGCGAAAGCGCCGCCAGTCGAGCTGCAGCGCACCCTCGAACACCAGAGGCGGGAGGAGGATGTTGAAGATGAGCTCACGCGACAGCGGGAGTTGCGGCGCGTTCGGCATCAGGGCGATCAGGAAACCGGCCGCCACCAGTCCCACGATGTAAGGCAGCCCCAGCCGCCGCGAGAGCATGGCGATCAGGCATGCGACGAGGAGTAAAGCTCCGATCGGGGCGAGCGAAATGCCGTCCATCGGGGCGGCATATCAGGCGTTTTCGCCAAGGTCTGCATTACTGCCTCGGGTGAAGTCAGCGCCGGCGGAAATCGGGAATGGTACCGCTTTGACGCCAATAGGCTTCGAGGCCAATGCGCCGCAGCAATTGGGTGAAGCGCCCGTCGGCCCACGCGGCCTTCATTGGCGGCAGGAAGAGCGGGCTCGTCTGGCGGTCGTCATCTCCCGCCGCGGGTGCGACGCTGGCCCACCGCCCTTCACGAAAATAATAGCCCTGCAGAATGGCGAAGGTCGTGCTCAGATCGCCCAGTGCCGTGCAGGCCTGAACCACGCCGAGTGCGGCGTCGCGCTGAGAATTCAGAAAATCCTGGCTGCGCTTGCTGGCCTCGGTTGAGCTTCCTTCACCGGCGAGGGCCGAGGCGAGGGCATCGAAAGCGGTGATTAGGGCGGTTGGCGTGCCGGGCGGGATTTCCGCTTTGTTGCGGACAAGGGCCAGCGCCTCGGCCGCGCGGCCAGTGTACATCAAATATGCGAGACGCGTTCGCCATACCTGCGGCTGCTGCGGCCAATGCTCGACAGCGAGATTCAGCGCCTCGTCGGCGCCCTGCAAATCTCCCGCCGCCCACAGATCGACGACGACTCGCCGGTCTGCGCCGGGGATGATGAAATGCTTCCGATCCGCCTTGATCGAGACGGCCGCGGCCTCCTTCCAGCGCCCGACACTCCCAAGGGCCTCCGACAAGAGGAAATTCAAAAGGGGTATGGGAGGTGTGCTCGCGAGCGCGGCCCGGTCCGCCAATTCGGCTGCCCGCCAATGGCGGTACTGCGGGGTCAGCAGCAGCAGTGCCGCGGTTGCGCGCGGCTCATGCGGATTGAACTTCAAGGCAGAGCTGGCGGCGGACCGCGACCGTGCGTCCAGCCCGGATCTTTGTGAGATGGGAGACACCCGCTTGAGCCCGGCATAAGCGAGCGCAAGCGAACCCCAGGCGGCGCCTGACTTGGGGGCCGCCTGCGTTGCCTCGCTCAGCAGGGCGACCGCGTTGGCCAGCGAGCCGGCGTCGTCGGCAGCAAAGACATCATTGTTTTGAAGCGCGTCGGTGCCCTTCTGCAGGAGAAGGGCCGCCTCCGGACTTGGCTGGTCTACGTCGCCGCGCCGCAGCCATACGACTGCGCCTCCAGCCGCCCCAAGCGCGACCGCGCCTGCCCCCATCAAGATGGCGCGCCGATCGGTCCAAGTCCTCGCCTCTACAGGAGTAACAAGAGGCGTGCCACCGAGCAAAGCGTCGATGCTCTTGTGGACCTGTAGCCAGCTCGTGTCCGAACTTCTTCCGCGTTTGCCGAGGTCAGCGCACTGAATCTGATCGAAGGGCATCGGAAGCCGCACATTGTCGAGGCGAGCCTGGACGAGCTTGCCGAGTTCGCGCGCCCTGTTCGCTTCCGATCGAACCCATTGCGATTCAACTGATGATTTCGACCACAGGACGAGGACGGCGGCAGCCGATTCCAGTTCGGCCGCGATCACGTCCGAATAAGCGCGGTGCGCGGGCAGCTCACGATCGAACCAGACGGAGCGGCCGCTTTTGGCGAGCTCGCGCGTGACCCGCTGCGCTGCGCCAGAGTCCGGCCTTGCATAGGACAGGAACACGTCGGCCATTTGCCCCCGCTCCCTCAACCCCGTGCCAGCGGGATCGCTCGCGCAAGGATAGCGAGATTGGACGGAATTGACGACTTTCGCATCTTTCGCGGCGACGTTGTTCGTGTATTGTTCCGCCTATGGGGAAGCTCAAGACACGCTACGTTTGCCAGTCCTGCGGTTCGGTTTCGACGCGCTGGCAGGGTCAATGTCCGGACTGCGCCGAGTGGAACACTCTGGCGCAGGAGAGCGCGGAAGTGTCGAGCATCTTCGCGGCCAAGCACAACCTGCAAGGCGGCGGGCGCGTGATCCCGCTGATCGGGCTGGAGACTCCGGCAGCGCTTCCCGAGCGGCTGCCAAGCGGCCTCGCCGAGTTCGACCGCGCGATCGGCGGCGGCATCGTCGCCGGATCAGCCATGCTGGTCGGCGGCGATCCGGGCATCGGTAAGTCCACGCTGCTTCTCCAGGTCGCCGCGCGCCTCGCGAGCGATGGGCACAAGATTGTCTATGTCTCGGGCGAGGAATCGGCCGAGCAGGTGCGGCTGCGGGCCGTGCGCCTTGGTCTTGGCGCGGCGCCGGTGCGGCTCGCGGCGGCGACTTCGGT
>Ga0157373_10002465_pt1 | contig 14101 bp, 17 predicted proteins | sample C65metaG_FD_113460 | JGI IMG/M metagenome (GOLD analysis project Ga0157373, IMG submission 113460) | Corn rhizosphere microbial communities from Kellogg Biological Station, Michigan, USA - C6-5 metaG | ecosystem: Host-associated > Plants > Roots > Rhizosphere > Soil | place: USA: Michigan... | reverse complement strand
TTCAACGATGAAAAAGGCTCCGGCTTCATCACTCCTCATGGTGGCGGTGACGACCTGTTCGTACACTTCAACGCTATCGAATCCGACGGTTTCAAAAGCCTGAAAGAAGGCCAGACCGTCTCTTTCGTGGCTGAGAAAGGCCAAAAGGGTATGCAAGCTGCACAGGTTCGCCCAGAGTAATTTCTGCGCGCACTAAAAAAACCCCGTCCATGTGACGGGGTTTTTTATGCCTGCAATAAAAGCCTTCGCTAATCAGCCGCAGTTGACACGAGTGATCACCAGGTTGTTGTCGGTGTTCAGATTCAAGCGATCGGAGCGGTACTCAAGCGTGATCATGTCGTTCGGCTTGAGGAAGCGGGCATTTTGCGCCCCGGCTTTGCTGCGCGCCTGCTCCAGAAGCTCTGGCGAAGCTTTCTTGCCAATGGCGAATTCCGCCGCCGATGCTTCACAGCGGCTGTGACCAGCTTCGGTTGCCGCAGATTCCTTTGCCGACTCGCTGGAGGTCGTGCTGCAACCGGCCAGCATGGCAGCGGCCATAAGTGCACCCAGTGTCGCGAACTTCAAAGGCATGAAGCCTCCTTGTTTTCAAAATGGTTAAGCTGAGATCGTGCGACCGCCATTCAAGCGATTGGTTTCACAGCCAAGGCCATCACCAATCACCCTGCCCCACGATCGGAAAAACGCCGAGTGTGCCTGAGGGGCATGCGTCACTTCATCAATCAATCGTGACTGAATATTAACGGCGCTCAATAGACGTCGATGTAGTCATACGGCGGATTCGGCCAGTTGTCCTTCAGCGCATTGAAAATCTGCATGACCCATACCTCGTCACTGGCCGCGACATTGCCCACGTAGCCCGAGCCCTTGGCCCAGGTTTCCAGGCGAAACAGCAAGCCGTCGATATCCTGCCCACCGGTAACGCCGGAGGAAATGTAAGCGATACCGCCCTTGGTCACGCGCAGCTGCGTGTGTTCGTCATCACTGGCCGAGGCGAGCAACTGGCGCACCGCGTCGAGCGTGAGGCCGTCAGGGGTGTTCAAATCGATCTGCACAGCACAATCCTTGGAAGCCTCAAAAGACCAAGTGTCGCATAGCGCTCCGCTCATGCCTAAGTCGCAGTGCCAAATGCCCGACAAAATGGTTAACTCAAACCCAAGATCTTCCGACTATTCGAGCGCTCTCATGACCACGATCAGCATCGACGCCGCCATTAATGCCAAATGGGCAGACGGACACAGCTCTTACAGCCCGGGAACCACCGAGGAGCTTGCGCTGATTGGTATCGATTTATTGGTCAAAGAGTTGGGCACAGAAGCGGCCAAGCAATTCATCAAGCAGATTTTCGAGCGCTACCCAACCGAACAGGTCGAACACGAACACGCAGAGAAAGGGTAAACCCGCAGGCTGGCACCTGCGGGCGAGTGGCTTACTTCAAACGCTTCAGGCGCTCGGTGAGCAAGTCAAAGAAGCCTTGCGCGTCGCCATTTTCCACCCAGAAGGCGTTTTTCGGCGCCTTCAGGCCGTCGTACCAATCGACGATGGTCTGACCGAAAGTCGGCCCTTCACGGCTATCCACCACGACATTCACCGAGCGACCGGTGAACAGTTCCGGCTTGAGCAGATACGCCACAACGGTGGCGTCATGCACCGGGCCACCCGGAATACCGTAGTGCTCCATATCGCCTTTGATGTACTCGTTGAGAATGTCGCCGACAATCTTGCTCGCGTTGTTGTTCAGCGCAGCGATCTGTTTCAGGCGCGCATCACTGGTGAGAATCTTGTGGGTCACGTCCAGCGGCAGGTAGGTCAGTTTCACGCCGCTTTTCAGAACCACTTCAGCAGCTTGCGGGTCAGCAAACAGGTTGAATTCCGCCACCGGAGTGATATTGCCACCGTTGAAGTGCGCCCCACCCATGATCACCACTTCCTTGATGCCCTGAACAATTTCAGGCTCCTGGATCAGCGCCAGCGCCAGGTTGGTCTGTGGACCGAGCATGGCGATCGTGATGCTGTGCGGCTTGGCTTTTTTCAGGGTATCGATCAGGTAATTGACCGCATTGCCTTCAGCCAGCCCCTTTTTCGGTTCGTGCACGGTGACACCCGACAGGCCTTCCTTGCCATGGATGTTCTCGGCGTAGATCGGTGTGCGCATCAGCGGCTTCGGCGCGCCAGCATAAACCGGTACGTCCTCGCGCCCTGCCCACTCGCGCGCCAGTCGTGCGTTACGCGAAGTCTTGTCGAGGCGCACGTTGCCGGCCACGGTGGTCAGCGCGCGAATGTTAAGTTCGTCCGGCGAGGCCAGGGCGAACAGCAAGGCGACCACATCGTCGGCACCCGGGTCGGTGTCGATGATCAGGTCGATTTTTTCCGCCGCCTGGGCGCCGGTGGCAGTTATTACGGACAAAAGCAGCAGGCTCCGGATGAATTGATGCAGTTTCTGAGCATAGCGTTGCATGGCGCATTCCTTGTGCTTGTGAAATCAAAAGTTAAAAGGTGACTCCAGCGACCAGCACGATGTTGCAGTACGGCTGGCATTCCCCTGTACGAACAATCGCCCGAGCCTGTCGGCTGAGAACCTTGAATTGCTCGTGACTGAGCAGATCACGACGGCCCAGAGCGCCCTCTTCACTCAACTGCTCCAGGGTATTCAGCGCGGTCGGTTGCTTGTCGAAGATTTCTTTGGCCAATGCATGGCTTTCCACTTGCATCTCGCTGAGCACGACCTTCAGGGTGCTGACGAAATCCGGGACACCGTGGGTCAGCGCCAGATCAATCAGCTCGACACCCGGCGGCACTGGCAGCCCGGCATCACCAATGACCACCATGTCGCCATGGCCCAGGGACGCGATCAGCCGCGACAATGCGACGTTGAGCAGAGGAGTCTTTTTCATGCGGGTTTAAAGGCCTGTACGTCGGATAGGGTTGGAATGGACGGCTGTGCGCCGGCGCGGGTTACCGATAACGCGGCGGCGATCTGCCCGAAACGAATCGACTCGGCCTCGGACTTGCCATTGGCCAGCGCAGCGGCGAAACCACCCACGAATGTGTCGCCTGCGGCCGTGGTGTCGACAGCCTTCACTTTGGGTGCCGGGAAATGCTCAAAGCTTTGGCCATTGGCGAACAGCGAGCCTTGCGCACCAAGGGTAATAATGACTTTGCCCGCACCCATGGCGATCAACTGACTGGCTGCACTTTCTGCCGTTTCCTGCGAGTCCACCGGCAACCCGCTCAACACGGTCGCTTCGCTCTCATTGGGGATCAGGTAGTCGATCGCCGCAAACCAGTCCGCCGGCAGTGGACGACTGGCCGGTGCCGGATTGAGGATGACAACTTTACCCAGCGCGCGCGCACGCTTGAGCGCATGCCCCACCGTGGCATCCGGAATTTCGAGCTGGCAGATGATCACGTCTGCGGCTTGCAGCACCGCATCAAACCGGTCGATCACTGCGGGCGTCATGGCGCCATTGGCGCCGGCGACGATGACAATGGCGTTCTGACTGTTGTCATCGACCACGATCAACGCCACGCCACTGGAGTCATCGACGATGCTCACTGCCTGGCAATCGATCTGTTCGGCCAACAAGGCGTTGCGTAGTTGCACGCCATAATCGTCGCTGCCAACACAGCCAACCATCGCCACCTGCGCGCCCAAACGCGCTGCGGCCACCGCCTGATTGGCGCCCTTGCCACCGGAAACCGTGGCAAACGAATGACCGATCAACGTTTCGCCGCCGACCGGCAGCCGTGGCGCCCGGGTCACCAGATCCATGTTCAGGCTGCCTATTACCACTACATTTGCTGGCATACATCATTACTCGTCAATTCGGTTTCAGCGGTATTCGGTGAACACGCCGGACAACGGTGCAGTGGATTCGCGCAAGACAATACTCGGGGTCACGATCCGTTGATCAGTGCCCAGGCTCGGCGTGGCAATCCTGCGCAGCAGCACTTCGGCCGCCATCTCGCCCAGTTGCAGGATTGATTGCCCCACCGTGGTGAGTGCCGGGTAGACGTAACGACTCATCTGGATATCGTCGAAACCAATCACCGACAGCTCGCTCGGCACGCGCACATTGCGCTCCGCCGCCGCTCGCAGCACACCAATGCCGATCATGTCGTTACCGGCAAAGATTGCGCTCGGCGGATTGCGCTCGAGCAGAATCGCCGCTGCGTTGTACCCGCCAGTACTGGTGAAATCGCTTTCCAGCATGCGCTCCTGACGGACGTCAACGCCCGCCTCTTTCAGCGCTCGGCAATAGCCGGCCAGACGCATCTGCGCAACGCTGGTGCTGGCCGGGCCGCCGATGGTGGCGATGTCGCGGTGCCCCAACTCAAGCAAGTGCCGGGTCGCGAGGTAAGCGCCGTATTCGTGGTCGATACGCACCAGATCGGCATCGACGCCATCCAGACCTCGGTCGACGATGACCATCGGCGTTTTCACCCCGGCCAACCCCTGCGCCAGACCGCTGTCACCGCCAGCGGAAGCAACGATCAAACCGTCGATGCGTTTCTCCAGCAACACGCGCAAATAGCTGCGCTGCTTGTCGGGATTGTCGTCGGAGTTGCAGAGGATCACGCAATAGCCGTTACGCTCGCAATAATCCTCGATGCCCCGCGCCAACTCGGCGAAATACGGGTTGAGACTGTTGGGCACCAGCAGGCCGATGGTTGCAGTGGTCTTGGCTTTGAGCGAGCGCGCCACCGCACTCGGCACATAGTCGAGGCTCTTGATCGCCGCCTCGACTTTCAACCGCACCTCCCGACTCACCGGCCGGGTGTTGTTCACCACATGCGACACCGTCGTGTAGGAAATCCCCGCGAGGGCTGCCACATCCTTGATCGTTGCCATCTCTTAGCCCCGGCGACTGGCGCGCTGACTGCGATAAGTGTCGAGCACCACCGCGATCACGATGACGGCGCCGGTGATGATTCGTTTGGTCGGCTCAGTCGCACCGATCTGCGCCAGACCTGCCGCCAGGACCGAAATGATCAACACGCCAAAGAATGTGCTGATCACCGAACCACGCCCGCCCATCAGGCTGGTACCGCCGATAACCACAGCTGCGATTACCTGCAACTCCAGACCGGAACCGGCATTCGGGTCAGCGGCTTCCAGACGGGAAATCTGGAACAGCGCAGCGATACCGGCCAGCAGCCCCATCAGGCTGAAGACCAGAATCTTGTAGGGTTTCGGATTGATCCCCGCGAGGCGCACCGCCTCTTCGTTGGTGCCAATGCCGATCAGGTAGCGACCGAATACGGTACGGGTCAACACGGCCTGAGCGATGATAATCACCAGCAAAGCAATGATAAACGATGGCGAGATGCCGAACGCGATCGGGTTCGACAGCCAGGCAAACGAATCACCGATGTACGCGGTGCGCGATCCCGTCATCTGATAAGCCAGACCCCGAGCCATTTCCAGCACGCCCAGGGAGACGATGAACGATGGAATCCGCCACGCCACCGTGATTGAACCGGTCACGGTGCCAGCCAGTGCCGCCACTGCCATGCCGAGCAACGCTGACGGCAACACGCCCCAGCCCCAACCGAGAATGGCGACGCTGACCGTCGAAGCGGCAAGCGCCAATACCGAACCCACCGAAAGGTCGATGCCGCCGATGATCAACACGAAGGTCATGCCGACCGCCAGCACCATCAGATCAGGGATCTGGTTGGCCAGCGTACTGAAGGTGTTATAGGACAGAAAGTGGCTGCTCAAGACCGAGAACAGCGCAATCATCGCCAGCAAGGCGCCGGCCAGGCCCAGATAAGTGCCCAGACCGTAGAAGTTGCCACTACGTTTGCCGGCAGGAGATGCAGTTTTCATGGGAGATCCCTAGGCGCCGCTTCATTGAGCAACGCATCACGTTTTTGGTAGCCGGCGAACGCGGCGGCAAGCAAGTCATCCTGGGTCCAGCTGTCGCGCTCGAAGGTGTCGATCAACCGGCCGGCCGACAACACGCCGATGCGGTCACAGATCAGCATCAACTCACGCAGATCACTGGACACCACCACCAGCGCTTTGCCCTGGCGAGTCAATTCGCCGAGCAAGGCATAAATGTCGAACTTGGCGCCGACGTCGATGCCACGGGTCGGCTCGTCGAACAGCAGCACCGAACAGTCGCGCTCCAGCCATCGGCCGATCACGACCTTCTGCTGGTTGCCACCGGACAACTCTGAAACCAGTTGTGTCGGACTCGAACTGCGGATGCGCATGGCATCGATCTGACGCTGCGCCAAAGCGATCTCGTCGCCATTGTTGACGACACCGCCACTGGAGATTTCCGGCATGTTGCCCAGTGCGATGTTGGCGCTGATCGATTGACTCAGCAGCAGGCCTTCACCTTTGCGGTCTTCGGTAATCAACGCGATACCGTTGCGCACCGCATCGACCGGCGAGCGCACACTGACCACTTTGGCCGGGGAGCCGAGCGCGATGGTGCCGCTGTCGGCAACGTCCGCACCAAAAATCAGTCGCAGCAGTTCTGTGCGCCCTGCCCCGATCAATCCGGAAATCCCGAAGATCTCGCCGGCACGGACTTCGAATGAAACATCGCGCACTTTGTCAGAGCGATTCAAACCCGTGACAGTCAGCGCCGGGGCGCCGATATTGCGCGGGCCCATGTCGATGTGTTCGCCCAGTTCACGACCGACCATCAGCGTAACCAGTTGCTCGCTGTTGTAATTGGCCATCGGCTCGACACAGACCAGATTGCCGTCACGCAGCACGGCAATGCGCTGTGCGACACGGGCCAGCTCTTCGAGACGGTGGGAAATGTAAATGATCGAAACGCCGCGCGCCTGCAACCGGGTGATCTGCTCGAACAGCATTTCGACTTCACGTGCGGTCAGCATCGCGGTCGGCTCATCGAGAATCAGCACATGGCAATCGCCAATCAGGTTACGGGCAATTTCAACCATCTGCTGATGCCCGATCCCCAACTCGCCGACCAGCGTATCCGGATCAATCGCGTCGAGACCGACTTGCGCCATGGCTTCGATCGCTGCTTTGCGCAGTTGTTTTCGGCTGATCCAGCCGCCGTTGCTTGGCAGGTTGTCGAGAAACAGGTTTTCCGCGACCGACAGTGTCGGCAACAGATTGAGCTCTTGCATGACCATACGCACGCCGAGCTCTTCAGCCTGGGTGCGGCTGCCCGGACGATAGTCCTTGCCCTGGAATTGCATCTGGCCGGTGGTCGGCGTGACCAGTCCGCCAATGATTTTCGACAGGGTACTTTTGCCGGCACCATTCTCGCCGGTCAGCGCCAGCACTTCACCGCGCATCAGCGTCAGATCGATGCCGGTGAGCACCGGTTGCGCATAGGTCTTACCGATACCGCTGACCGAGAGGACAGCGTTCGGGGCGGAAACTGACATAAAAACTCTCCATGCGCTCGCCCGGACGGACGAGCGCCGTTGTGTCGCCAGAAGACTTACTTGGTGACCAGCTCGACCGGTGTTTCGATCACGCCGTTGGCGCCGCTGTCGACTTTCTCGCCCTTGATGATTTTCAGCGCGGTTTCGATGCCGAACACTGCCTGCTTGGCAGCGAACTGGTCAGCCGTGGCCAACACGCGGCCATCCTTCAACATTGGCTTGATGGCGTTGATGTTGTCGTAACCGACCACTTGAACCTGACCGGCCTTGCCAGCGGCACGTACTGCGGAAACGGCGCCGACGGCCATGCTGTCGTTACCGGCCAGCAGTGCTTTGACGTCCGGGTATTCGCTGAGGATCGAAGCGGCAACCTTGTTGCCCTTGTCGATTTCCCAGTCACCTGATTGCAACGAAACGATCTTGATCTGTGCGGCGTCCATCGCATCCTTGAAGCCAGCGGTACGTTGCTGAGCGTTGGTCGTGGTGGACACGCCTTCAATGATGCCGACTTCGTCACCGGCCTTGAGCTGCTTGGCCAGGTACTCACCGACCAGACGCGCGCCTTTGCGATTGTCCGGACCTACGAAGGGCACGCTGATGTTTTTGCTTTTGACGATGGCCGGATCGAGTTGGTTGTCGATGTTGATCACGGTGATACCAGCATCGACGGCTTTCTTGATCACCGGCACCATGGCCTTGGAATCGGAAGGCGCGATCACCAGTGCATTGACCTTGGCCAGGATCATTTGCTCGACGATGCGGGTCTGGCCAGCAGTGTCGGTTTCATCCTTGATGCCATTAGAGATCAGGTCGAAATCGGCGGAGTGTTCTTTCTGGTACGCCTTGGCGCCATCTTCCATGGTCAGGAAGAATTCGTTGGCCAGAGACTTCATGACCAGCGCAACTTTGGGTTTTTCGGCGGATTCGGCGAATGCCGAGGAGACAGGTAGTGCGGCGGCTGTGGCAGCCAGCATAGCGACAGCAAGAAGACGTCCAGCGAATGGCAGCTTCATGGGTTCACTCCGATCTTATGATTATTGTGAGCAACGCTTGCGCTGGCGTAAGCTACTTGGCTATCTGCAGGGCCATAGTGCCCCGAGAGCGCCGCGCAAACGTTTGCGTAGACCGAACTATGCGAATCCCGCCGACATTTGTCAACAATCAGAAATCGGTATTGATTAAAGGACGAATCCGTTGCTTCGTCCCTTGATGCTCAGGCAGTGGTGTTGACCACGTTGCCGCTGGTGGAGCCCTGGGACATTTCCTTGAGCAACGCCGCCGCGACCTCCATGAGTGCGCCGCTGGTCTGCGCGATCTGACCCTGAATGGACATCACCGCCTGCGACTTGGCCTCAGGCGTCGGATAGCTCGCAGCCTGAGCCGCCGCCAGTTGCTGTTGCTGCTCCTGCAGTTGCTTCTGCAACTCTTTCATCCGCTTGAGCAGCATTTTCACGGTGACATTCAGACTGTCGCCGCTGTCCGCGCTATCGGCCTGACTGGCTTCTTGCGCAGGGCCGCCGGTCCTGACCTGGTTGCTCGGCTCTTTTTCAACGCCCAGCGCCTCGTCGGAAGCGTCCGCTTCTGCCTGGTTCATTGCATTGATCGTCGCTGCGGTTTTACCGCCGATGGTGACTGTACCCGGGTTTGAAAAACCGATCGTCAGTGACATGTGAACTCCCTAAAAAAGCGTTTCCCAGAACAACCATCGGCCTCAAGGCCGGTTTCTTTAGTAAAGAATCCCGAGCCGGCAACCGGTTTCATTCGAAAAGAAGCCGTAGTCCCTTTCGGTGAACCGAACGCGAAAGCGTCCATTGTTCGGAAACCCGGATAAACGCTTCGCCCCACCATTTGCAAATCCATAAAATCTTGATGTAAATCATCAAGTTAAACATTTCTCTAAAGCAAAGTAGGGCTGGTACAGATCCTGCTCCCTAGCCTGCACCCCGAGCATTCAGATCGGCTTGGGGCGCATCTAGATGAACCTGCATCAGCACCGTCTCACTACTAGAGAGAAAAATAATGAAATCTGCTTTCAACACTTTGGTTCCGGGCGCTTTGGCCCTTCTCCTACTCCTGCCCACCGCCCTTCAGGCGAAAGAAGTCGAAACCCAGACCAAGCTCGCTAACGTCGTAGTCCTTGCCACCGGCGGCACCATCGCCGGCGCCGGCGCGAGCGCCGCCAACAGCGCCACCTATCAAGCGGCGAAGGTTGGCGTCGAACAATTGATCGCCGGCATTCCCGAGCTGAGCAAACTGGCAAACGTGCGTGGCGAACAAGTCATGCAGATTGCTTCGGAAAGCATCACCAACGAAAACCTGCTGCAACTGGGTCGTCGCGTGGCCGAACTGGCCGATAGCAAAGACGTCGATGGCATCGTCATCACCCACGGCACCGACACCCTGGAAGAAACCGCTTACTTCCTCAACCTGGTAGAAAAAACCGACAAGCCAATCATCGTCGTCGGCTCAATGCGTCCGGGTACCGCGATGTCCGCCGATGGCATGCTCAACCTGTACAACGCCGTGGCCGTGGCCAGCAGCAAAGAAGCGCACGGCAAAGGCGTACTGGTGACCATGAACGATGAAATCCAGTCCGGTCGTGACGTCAGCAAGATGATCAACATCAAGACCGAAGCGTTCAAAAGTGCCTGGGGCCCATTGGGCATGGTGGTTGAAGGCAAATCCTACTGGTTCCGCTTGCCAGCCAAGCGTCACACCATGGATTCGGAATTCGATATCAAAAATATCAAGAGCCTGCCTGACGTAGAAATCGCTTATTCCTACGGCAACGTCAGCGATACTGCCTACAAGGCTCTCGCACAATCCGGTGCCAAGGCGATCATCCATGCCGGCACCGGTAACGGCTCGGTCTCCTCCCGCGTGGTTCCAGCCCTGCAAGCGCTGCGCAAGGATGGCGTGCAAATCATTCGCTCGTCCCACGTAAACGCTGGCGGCTTCGTTCTGCGTAACGCCGAACAACCAGACGACAAATACGACTGGGTTGTCGCTCACGACCTGAACCCGCAGAAAGCCCGCATCCTGGCAATGGTCGCCCTGACCAAAACCAATGACAGCAAAGAGCTGCAACGGATGTTCTGGGAATACTGATGGACTTTCGCCCGGTCAATTCTTGATTGGGCACCCTGCACCACTCGCCTGACGGGCGGGTGGTGCAACGCTCACAAAGCTCTCGCACTTTTCCTACAAAAAACTCGACACGACCTACACCAAAATCCGAAAACCGCTGTCAGAGGATTTTCTTGTATTTTAAGCAGTTGCGAAAATGCTTACAGTTAAATACTGTATGCACGTACAGCTTAATAAGGATAACCTCGTGGCCACCTCCCCTGATGCTCCTGACGCTTACGAACGCATAGGCATGCGCGTTCAGAAAATCATCAATTCCCCCACCGCACAAAAAGCCAAAGCCGCACTGATCTTTCGTCTTCCGGACGAGCCGATGGACGAGTGGGAGCGCCTGCTTGAGGAAATCGACGAGAACGACAACGTCACCCTCGCTTATCGCGACGACGGTGGCGTGCAGATTTTTTGGGTTGTGCCGAAGGAAGATTGATTCAATGAGTGTCCGCTGTTTTGCTTTGCTGTTGTTGTTTTTCGCCATGGGTGCCCAGGCTGGCGCACCCCGCACATTCACCGAAGCCAAGAAGGTCGCCTGGAAACTGTATGCGCCGCAGTCCACAGAGTTTTATTGCGGGTGCAAGTACACTGGCAATAAAGTTGATCTGAAGGCTTGCGGTTACGTACCGCGCAAGAATGCCAAGCGCGCATCACGCATCGAGTGGGAACACATTGTGCCGGCCTGGCAGTTCGGCCATCAGCGCCAATGCTGGCAGGAAGGCGGACGCAAGAACTGCACCCGTTACGACCCGACCTATCAAAAGGCCGAAGCCGATTTGCATAACCTGGTGCCAAGCATTGGCGAGGTCAATGGCGATCGCAGCAACTTCAGCTACGGCTGGTTGCCCGTGCAGTCCGGGCAATACGGTTCGTGCCTGACCCAGGTCGACTTCAAGGCGAAGAAGGTCATGCCCCGCCCGTCGATTCGCGGCATGATCGCCCGCACGTACTTCTACATGAGCAAGCAATACGGCTTGCGCCTGTCGAAGCAGGATCGCCAATTGTATGAAGCGTGGGACAAGACTTACCCGGTGCAGGACTGGGAGCGTCAGCGTAATCAGAGCGTGGCATGCGTGATGGGACGCGGTAATGAGTTTGTCGGCCCAGTGAACATGAAAGCCTGCGGCTGATTGCAGCGCAGACAAAAAAGGCCTCGAACGTGATGTTCGAGGCCTTTTCATTTGCACCTGATTAGCGGCTTTGTTGTGTCGCCAGCAGCCCATCAAACTCAGTGACTCACGAGGTATGCCACGCTCTTTGATCAGGTATCTGCGCAATATTCATGACGGCTGTCGACTCTTCGGCAATCCAGCCGTAAAAGCCGTCAGTGGCGGTGTCGGCGATTTCCTGGAGAATGTTCTTTTCCATGTCGACGTCAGCCAACTCAATCGCTTGCCCCGCTGCTGCCATATCAACTGGCAGAGTCACCGCCCGTTCGTTTACGGCGTGAGCGGATGCTCGACCAGCACCGACTCAACGTTCTGTTTCTTGGCCTTCACCAACGCTGCATCCACTTGCACCTTACGTGCTTCAGCTTCAGCCTGAGAGTTGAACGGACCAATCAGAATTCGCGTTTTGCCGCTGCTGTCCTTGATCACCGTAGGCACGAAGGCGTGCTCGATGAGCCAGCCACTCAGGTCGCTGACAGCCTGTGGCGTTTCACCGCGCACTTCGAGATCCCATTGTGGTGCAGCGGCCGCCGCCGGCGCCGTCACTGCTGCCGACTGTGGTTTTGCTGCGTCTGCATTCTTGCCTTCACCACACCCTGCCAATACCAGTGCCGCGACTACCCAAACCAATTTGCGCACAACGCTTTCCTCGAAATTCTCAAAGCCGCGATCTTATCATTCATAAATACTTCGCGAGCCCCGCAAAATGGGCACAAAACAACGAGATTGATGCTTGCAGCCTCTGTATAGTTACGCCCTGGGAATTAATGCCGCTTCTGCGCGTCAGAAAGAGGCACCCAAACCGTGAGACTTCGCACTAATCTATACGTACACCGACCTCTGCACTGTCTGAATCAGGTGCCCTACAAAGCAATCAAGGAGAAGACCATGCTGATACTCACCCGCAAAGTCGGTGAAAGCATAAACATTGGTGATGACATTACGATCACCATTCTGGGCGTAAGCGGCCAACAGGTCCGCATTGGTATCAATGCTCCGAAAAACGTTGCCGTGCACCGTGAAGAGATTTACCAGCGCATTCAGGCTGGCCTGACCGCCCCGGACAAGCCACAAACTCCCTGAGCCAGATCGCAGTCAGTAGCCAGTCCGTTTACCTTGTGGAATGACTGGCTAGAGATTCACGCGCCGTATTGCCATCCGCTCCCCACTCTGTTGGGCACGGCGCCTGACACGCAAAACCCGACTCCCCTTCCAACCTCTCCCCGCATGCTCTTGCTGCCCGATACTACCTGCCATCCCCGAGGCTGGCTGTCGGACATTTCCGATAGAGCGCAGAGAATTCGCCCTCTAACCGAATGTCACACCACGCGCCATGCCTGTGGCCGCAATCACCATGAGCACCAGCAACAACGCCTCGACATGACTGATTCGCGCGTACAGCTTCGCGCGCCCGGCATCGATTGCTGCGCCGCGTGCGGAAGCGATCCGCCACTTGACCAACGTGATCATCGGGGCGAGTTCTACAATCAGGATCAGCACGAACAGCGTCATCTTCAGATGAAACAGTGGCTGATCAAGATAATAGTCAGTGCCCTTTTCAAAGCCTCCAAAAGCCCGCATCCCGCCTGTCACCAGCAGAACCAATGCAGAGATGCCCCATAGGTTATCGGCCTGCAAAACGCGCCGGGCCTCGCCTGAACCGACAGCAAGGCGATTAAACGCCGTGCCACGCGTCAGTACCGCCCAGAATCCCAAGGCAAATGCCAGAAGATGAACAGTCGCAAGAAACCAATGAACCAGCATCGATACCCCCTCATCGCAGAGTTGAAAATCGGCCAGTCAGTAGTAGTTGAAAAAACCAGGATGTGCCTGCGGAGTGTCGCGAGGCTTTCAGGAGAGATCGAAAGGAGAAATTTCAGCCAGTTGAGGCAAATCGCAGGCAAAAAAAATCCCAAGCAGCTGATGGAAGCTTGGGATTTAAAAATGCATAAACCGTGGTGGTGAACGCAGGACGAATGTTACTTAATCCCACGAACAGTAACAACATTTTTTTGATAACTGGCTGGTTAGTAACACTCGTAACCTGTTCAATATCCACACTTTTTCAAAGGGCGCTGGCGACGAACGGTGAATCGTCAACCAACTGCCTGACCCGACGACGCAGAAATTCGATCAGAGGCGGGAGGCACAACGAGGACTTGCGCACGCCATTCAGCAAGGACCGCTAAACGGTGAAGCACGACGCACAGTGGATCAACAGGCCTCGCATGGAATTTCGAATGCCCTGAGATCGACTAAACGCGAAGTCCAGCTGGCGCCCTGAGGAGGGTTTTGCAAAAGTTTTGCAAATCGCAGACAACAAAAAAGGGCCCACCTTTCGGTGAGCCCTTCTAGACCGCCCAGCAGAGCGGATTTTGTTTGGTAGGCGCGATTGGACTCGAACCAACGACCCC
>Ga0157373_10002461_pt1 | contig 14114 bp, 24 predicted proteins | sample C65metaG_FD_113460 | JGI IMG/M metagenome (GOLD analysis project Ga0157373, IMG submission 113460) | Corn rhizosphere microbial communities from Kellogg Biological Station, Michigan, USA - C6-5 metaG | ecosystem: Host-associated > Plants > Roots > Rhizosphere > Soil | place: USA: Michigan... | reverse complement strand
GGCCTCAAGAGACCCGCCGCTCTTTAACAGTCAGGAATCTTCGCGGATCGATCCCCGGAAACGGGCATAGCGCGAAACACAAACTTCGATCCCCATGCAGGCTCTGGAACCTGCCGGACTCCCTATATGGGAGGACGCCAAACCATGCAAGCCAGCCGGCGAAGAACACCGAACACGAAATGTGTGACGCCGGACAGGTGGGGAAACCGCGGCGCCGAGTATGGGGCGGAGAGCAACACGGAAATTTTCACTGATGCACCTGGTGACGGGTGCATTGGGAAAACAACCGGAGGCGAGAAGATGCGACCAGTAATGACGATGAAGGCGCTCCATGACGAGCGCGGGCGCCGGACGGGGATCGAAGATGCTGCCGAAGGCAAGTTTCACGGCTGGGGCGTTGAGTACGAAGAGTTCGAAAGCGGCCCGGGCAACTTCAGCGTAGCGATCGTCGAAATGGCGGACGGCACGATCCAGACCCTGATGCCCTGGGCGATTCGCTTTCTCGATAGCGACAAAGCGAAATCCGATGCGCTCGAGTATTCGCTCAGGCACCCGGTTATCGGCTGAACAACCAGCGCCACGACAGCCCGTCGTTAACTGCCCGATCCTCTCTATGAGAGCGCATCGGGGTGTGATCTGAGGCCAAGCCTCGGGCGGCGGATGTGCCAACAGGCAGTCTTCAGGTCTGCCCCATCCGCTCAATGCCGGTTGAGCCCCGGACAGATCACACCCCGATGCGGACGCCAACCCAGCAGACGCTGGACACCTGCATCATCGCAACAAGCAGATGAATGCCCGGGCTGACGGGCAAGTGTAAGACCTGAGGGATCGCGGGAATCGTGGCCGGTAGAGTGAGTAAGCGCCCAGATGGCCACGGCGAGTCCAAGAATAAGCGGCTGAAACCTTCGCCCCGGTGAAACTCCGGTGTCACTAAGACCGCTAATAGTCATGCCGGGATCAGCTCCGGCCATCTGCACCCACCCTTCCCCGATACCACCCGAATGCACTCCCCTCCGCGCCCAACGGCAACCAGCGGAGCGGATGAGTGCATCCGAGTTTTGTCGGATCAACCAAACACTGGAGGTCGTCATGCACAACTGCACCGACACGCAAGCAGTTTGCCGAGGTTGCGGGCTGAAGCTGCGCGGCTCGCCATCGTGGAAAGGCGGCCTCGCCTATCACCCCGAGCCGAAAGGTGAGATCCACCGCTGCCATTACGGCGGCTGGGTTTGCTCGCGTCGCTGCGACATTCGCGCCTGCGTCGAGCTGGAAGGAACCATGCCTGGCTGCGGCGGCGTGAACAGTTACCAGCGGCTGTCCATTTACGCAAAACAGAGCATTGAGCGCCATTGGCCGGAGGTCGCATGAACGCAGCACTGAAGATTTGTCAGGCCATGTACGACGCGCAATTGCCTCCGGTGGTGAGTGAGCCGGACGATCAGCGCGAATGGCTGGAAAGCGCCGCCGAACAACTGGTGTGCGGCTCGGATGTGGAATGGAAGCGCCGGTTTGGCCCGGTGCGGAAGGTGACCTCAGCGGAGTACGCCGAACACCTGCAGCACCACCTGAATCAGCGGCAGATCGACGGGCTGGATGATCGTGACTCGTTCGCCAACCTGGTGCTGGCCGTCGTGGTTGGTAGCCCAACCGAGGCGCTGACACACGCCAAGCACCTGCTGGGCAGCAACAGCCCGGTCACGCAGCTTGAGGCGATCGCCGCCAACTTCCTCCGCCCTCACGCCGCCGATGCTGTTGCTGCTGAGCGTGAAGCTGCCGAAGACGACGTGTTATGAGCAACCAAGTAGCACTGGCCCGGCTGGGCCTTGAAATCGCGAAGATGCGCAAATCCTGCACTCCGGTACCGGATCGCACCTTCGTAATGGGCATGATCGAAATGGCGGAGTTCGCCCAGATCATCGATACCCGCACCGCCAATCGTTACCGCGATGCGCTGGACGCCAAGTTCGTCGAGCGAAACGCGCATCTGAAAGGAGTTTCGGCATGACAACCCCTCTGGTGAAAACGCTGGTCGATGAACAGCTCGACGATATCGAGCGGCGCATCGCGATCCTTGGCTTCGGCCTGCCCTTCAATGAAGTAATCGGCCGCAAGCGCGAGGATCTGGTCGACAGCCTCCCGCAGCGACTGTCTGTGACCATGAAAGGCGGACGTATCGCCGTGAGGGCTCGGCCATGAATCTCGTCTACTGGATTCTCGTCGTGGTTCTGGTGGTCGGCGCAGGCACCCTCAAGCTCGTCAATAGCGAGCCTGGCACCTGCCAAGTTCCAAAATCGACCACCTACAAGGTGTTCCAGTGACCAGCCGCCAGTGGGCGCGCCGCCTGATCATCTGGCGCGGTGCATTCTCTTCCCTCGGCGTTTTCACCTTCCTGATGCTGCTCAGCGCCCTCGCCGACCGCATCACTCAATAAACCAAGCATTCAATCGCTGCGCTGGGCGCGGCAAGGATTCCCCATGTCCGCACAACAGCAAATGATCAAGATCGACGACATCAGCGCCGAGAACGCGCCAGCCATTTACGTTGCCGGTGGCCTTGGCCAGTTCTTCGAGGCTGTGCAGGCGGAAGTCACCGCCGAAGTGCCAGATCTGACAACTCGCAAGGGTCGCGAGCGCATCGCCTCCTTGGCCGCCAAGGTCAGCAAGTCGAAGACCGCCGTCGAAAAGCCCGGTCGAGACTACCTGAAGCGCCTGAAGGAAATGCCGAAGGTGGTGGAGGCCGAGCTGCGCGACTTCGTCAACAAGATGGACGCGCTGCGCGATGCCACTCGCCAGCCGCTGACAGACTGGGAGCAGAAAGAGCTGGCCCGGACAGATGCGCACGTCGACGCCATCCAGCGCATCAAGGACCTGGCCATCTTCGAAGAGGCGCCAACATCCGGTCACCTCGCCAGTGTCATTGCCGATCTCGAACTGCTCGAAATCGGGGACAGCTGGGAAGAGTTCTTGGCAGAAGCTGCCCAGGTGAAAGATCAGACGCTGATCAAACTGCGCGGCCTGCACGCCGAGCGAGCGCGGTACGAAGCCGAACAGGCTGAACTGATCCGATTGCGCGCCGAAGCCGAAGCACAGGCCCAACGGGATCGTGATGCACAAATCGCCCGGGAAGCTGAAGAGCGTGCCCTCCGCGAAGCTGAGCAACGCGCCCAGGCTGAACGTGACGCCGCAGCCCGCCGCGAGCAGGAGTTGATTGATCAGGCCGCTGCCGCACAGCGTGCCGCCGAGCAAGCTGCCCGTGAAGCAGAAGCTCAGGCCGAACGTCAGCGCCTCCAGCTTGAGCAACAGGCTGAGCAGGCTCGACTGGCAGCGGAGCAGGCAGAAGCGAATCGCATCGCCGCCGAACAACGCGCTGAGGAGGAGCGCCAAGCCGCAGCAAAACGCGCCGAACAGGCCGCAGAGCAAGCGCGTGCCGACGAGCGCCGCCGAGCCGATGCAGCGGCTGCCGAAATCCTCCGCCAACAGGAAGCCCGCGAGCAGGACGAGGCTCACCGCAGGGCAATCAACCGCGCCGCACTCGAGGCGTTTATCGCCGGCGGCATGCCTGAAGAATGCGCGAAGCAAGCCATCAAGTTAATCGTGCAGCGTCAGATCCCCGCCATTTCAATCAGCTACTGAGGTCGCTATGTCTACCGAAATCATCATGCCGGAGCAGCGCCGGCAAGCCGTCGTGCCGATCTCGACGGACAACAGCATCATGGCGGTCATCAGTCGCGCCGCCGCCGACCCGACCTGCGATATCGAAAAGATGGAGCGCCTTCTCGCCATGCATGAGCGCATGCAGGCCAAGACCGCCGAGCAGGAATTCAACGCGGCCATGGCCGAGATGCAGTGCAACATCCCGACCGTGTTCGAGGGTGCGGTGAATCTGCACACCGGCAACTCTTATGCCACGCTCGATCACATCACACACACGCTGAAGCCAATCATGCAAGAGCACGGCTTCGCCATCACCTTCAAGGTTGAAACCGAAGACAAGGTGATCAAGGTCACGGGCATCCTCATGCATCGCGGTGGCCACCGCGAACAAACCACCATGACTTTGCCGGTCGATATCGGCAAGGGCCGAAACGAAGTTCAGGCGGTCGGTTCGTCCACCACGTACGGCAAACGCTACGTGATGTGCGCGCTGCTCAACATCACCACCGGCGAAGCCCGCGACGATGACGGGCAATCAGCCGATGGCTCAGATACGGACGACATGCGCGCCCAGGTCGTCGCCGACATCCTTGAGCGTGTCAGGCAAACCACAACGCCGGAAGAACTGAAAGACGTCTGGCAGGCGAGCCTGAAAGTTCTGCAAGCGTCAGGCGACACCAACGGGTATTCCACCGTGAAGACCGCCGTCACCGTCCATAAAGCCAAACTGGAGGCGCCTCAATGATCGTCCTCAACTGCACTCAAGGCTCCGCTGAATGGCTGCAAGGCCGCGCCGGGGTCATCACCGCCAGCATGTTCAGCACCGCCCGCTCCAAGGTGAACGGGCTTACCACCCAGCAGCGGAGGTATGTCGACGCGATCTTGGCCGGCCATAGCGAAAGCAAGGCCCGCGACCTGGCTGGCTACAAGGCTGGGCCGAAGGCCGAAGTCGTGCAGCGCGCGCTCGATGGCGAGAAAGTCGGAGAGCCGTCCAACGCTGCACTCACCTACGCCTTCGAACTCGCCGTTGAGCGGATCGGCGGCGCGCCGCTGGATGGCGGGTTCGAAACCTGGCAGATGCGCCGAGGGCATGAGCTGGAGCCCGAAGCCCGAATGGAACACGAAATTCAGACGGGCCTGATCGTTACGCAGGTCGGCCTGGTGAAAACTGACGACGGCGTGTTCGGCGCCAGTGCAGACGGGTTCATCGGCGACGATGGCGGCTCGGAGTACAAATGTTTCCTTTCGCCTGACAAGCTTCGCGCGTTCCACATCGACAACGATGCCAGCGAAGTCATCGACCAGGTACAAGGTTGCATGTGGATCACCGGCCGCAAGTGGTGGCACATCGGGATGTACTGCCCTCTCCTGAAACCTGTTGGCCGCCAGCTCTGGCTACAAGAGTTCAAGCGCGACGACGACTACATCGAGCAACTCGAAGAAGACCTCTGGCAGTTCAAGCTGCTGGTGGACGGATACGAGGCGAAACTGCGGAGCAAGGCAGCATGATCAGCAACCACCTCAACCTCGTCGAGCAGCACCGACCAGATGCCGAGGCGATCTCTGAACGAATCGCCCAGTACCTGGCCGCTGGCGGGCGGATCGATCAACTGAAAAGCCCGCCACGCAATCCTCTGCCGCCGCCCCGTTCCAACAAAATAGACCCTGAAACGGTCCTCAAGCGGCGCCCGAAGCCGATATCGGCGGCCGATCGCAAGGCGCTGCGCAAGATGGCGGACTCGCTATGAAGTCGAAACGCAAACCCAACAACGGTTTCGCCCGGGCCGAACGCAGTTGCCGGGCGCTGCTGCGCACCAACCACGTCGCGGTGGTGAACATCGACCCCAGCGGCAGCCAGATCATGGCGAACTGGAAGAGCTGCCGGCAGATCCGCAGTCTGGCGATCGCCAACGCGATATTCGACTTCTCCTACCGCTGGACGATCTACATCGGCGCCATGTGCCGCGATGAGCGCGGCGCCGAGTACATCAAGTCAATTGAGATCTCGCCCGAGGGCATCTACAAGGTCGAGCGCCTGACCGATGCCATCGAGCATTACTACCTGGAGCTGCGCAACAGCGCGAACCCGAACCATCTGGTGGCGTCAGGCTGGATCGCGATTCCCGACGCGGTTTCGATGGATGAAGCCCAAGCCGCGAAGCTGTTCTACGCCGCCGGCGCCTGGCATCAGGTGCAGGTCGCAGCGTGAAACGAACCATCAACCGGGCGGCCACGCGCCGCCGACAGACCTGGCTGGACTTGCCGGCCAGCGGAATTGAAGAGGTAGGCCATGGCCGAAGAACAGGAACTGACGGTGGAAGAACCCCAGCCGACAGCGGAAGCCATCAAGCAGCGCAGGAAGCGCGAGAAGGCAGCAGCGAAGGACGCTGCATTGGGCGTCGAGAAGTTTACGGTTGAAGTGGCCGGCGTGTTCAAGCCAGACCTCAAGCGAGTTATGGCAGCCCACGGCTTCAACAACCAGCAGGAGGTGTATCAAAACCTGCTGCGCAACCTGATCGCCGCTGACTTCGAAACCCAGGCCCAGATGCTCAAGTGTGTCACGACACCTTTTGTAGTAACTGAAAAGGTGTCGCGCATCATTCAGGCCGCCGGCATGAAGTCGCTCGCAGACGATCCGCCAGAGCCTGATGACGAAATAGTCAGCCCTTCATTGGCTGCCACTCTGGATGGTTCTTCTGAATGACCTCTACTGCTTCTTCGTAGAACTGGCTTCCAACAGCCTCCTCTAGTGGGACTTTCTTTTCCCCTGCACTGTGGTTGAGCTTGTAGTCCACGTTGTCCCACTCGCGAACCCAAAATGCTTTGCCGGTTTCCGGTTCGTACTCAGCGTAATACCAGGATTCATTCCGACCGCCCACACCATGCTCACCGATTGGGTAACGCATTTCCTTGCCTCCTGATCCGGCCCCATGCCGGGCCGAACACAAATACCCCACTTCTACGAATCACGCCAGCCGGCGAGGAGCTATTCGGGGAGGTTCTCAAGCGCCCTAACGAAGGGAATATCAATCGTCCATAGATCTTCTTCCTTGCCGGTTGATAGAGCGATCTTTTCGTGATTGCTACAAATATACCGAACACGGTCTTCAGTGAGGTTGGTATGGCTTGCGATCGTTCTGGTCGAGCGAAACTTCCAGCCATGTCTAGGCCCAGCCTGCTCGACCATCCAATCGTAAATTCGCTTTGAATCTCGGCGGTCCCTGTAATGACCGTGCCAGTTTTGGACCCCATAGAGCGTCAATCCGGCAGCCGCACCTCCGAAAGACGTTGAAATGATGTCACTCCACAGCTGATACATAGCTCTCCCTCCACACGTTTGAACGCCAAATATACCGGCGAGGATCCCCTATGTCCGCACAACAGAAGAAACACCCCTTCGATTTCAAAACTCAATACGGACTCGGCTTCAGCACTCAGGACGATGAGATCGTTGTCGACTTCTTCTGCGGTGGCGGCGGTGCCGGTACCGGGCTGGAGATGGGACTGGGCCGTGCGGTGAACGTGGCGAAGAACCATAGCGCCGCAGCGATCAGCATGCACACCGTCAACCACCCGGGCGCCGTGCACTACACCACCGACGTGTTCGACGGCGATCCGGACACCGAGTGCGGCGGCAAGGCCGTTGGCTGGTTTCACATGTCGCCGGACTGCACTCACCACAGCCAGGCCGCCGGCGGACAGCCGCGCAAGCGCGAGATCAGGAACCTGTCGTGGATCGGCCTGAAGTGGGCCGGCAAGAAGAAACCGCGCGTCATCAGCCTGGAGAACGTGAAACAGATCCTACAGTGGGGGCCGCTGATCGCCAAGCGTGACAAGGCAACCGGGCGGGTCGTTACCCTTGACCTGGTGCCGCACCCCACCAAGCCCAAGAGCAAGGTCAACCGGGTAGCCGATCTGGGCGAACAGGTGCCAGTCTCGAATCAGTTCCTGGTGCCAGACCCGAAGCGTCGTGGCACGACCTGGCGCCGGTTCGTTCAACTGCTGGAAGGTCTGGGCTATTCCGTTGAGTGGCGGGTGCTCAAGGCCTGCGACTACGGCGCGCCAACCAGCCGGGAGCGCCTGTTCATGATCGCCCGCTGCGACGGTCAGCCGATTGTCTGGCCTGAGCCGACCCACGCGAAGAACCCGGCCAAGGGTCAGAAGAAGTGGCGCACCGCCGCCGAGTGCATCGACTGGACGGTGCCAACGAAAAGCATTTTCGGGCGGCCGACTCCACTGGCAGACGCCACCCTGCGCCGGATCGCCAAGGGCATGAAGAAGTTCGTAATCGACGCGGCTGACCCTTTCATCGTGCCGATCGCAAACTGGTCAGGGGAAAGCGTGCAGTCAGCGAACGAGCCGCTGCGCACCGTGACGTCCTGGCCGCGCGGTGGTTCGTTTGCCATGGCCAGCCCGATCATTGCGCCAGCCACGCATCAGGGCAGCGACCGCATCAACGATCCACACGCCCCGCTGCCGACAGTCACCTGTGCGAATCGCGGCGAGTTGACGCTGATCAGTCCGGTGCTGGTCGGTGCCGGCGGCCCAGAGTACAGCGGCAAGCCAGCGACAGCAGATCAGCCGGCCGGCACGCTGATGACTCAAAACCACCGTGCGCTCGCCGCGGCTCACCTGGTCAAGTTCCGTTTTGCGGACGAAGGCAAGGCGCTCGACGAGCCGCTACCGACAATCACCAGCGGCGGCAACTACCAGCGCCCGGCCGGCGCAGCCCATGCCATGGGGATCTCGACAGTGTTCATGGCGCAGATGAATGGCGGGTTCAACACCACGGACGCCAAAAGCATCGAAGACCCGATGACCACGGTGACCAACACCGGCAGCCAGCAGCAGCTGGTGACCGCGAACCTGGTGCACCTGCGCGGCAACTGCGATGCGCGGGACACCGCCGATCCGCTGCACACCATCAGCGCCGGCGGCACTCACCACGGGCTGGTCACAGCTTTCATGGAGCGTCAGTTCGGCGCCAGCGTTGGCCAGGGCGTGGATGAACCGGCGCCGACCATCACCGCAGGCGGTGGTGGCAAGAGTTCGCTGGTAGAGCTGCAGCTCTCGCCGGAAGTTGAAGCCGGTGCGCTGCGGGTAGCGGCATTCTTGATCAGCTACTACGGCACTGAGAACATGAGCGCCGCCGACTCGCCAGCGCCAACCATCACCACCAAGGATCGGCTTGGCCTGGTCACCGTCACCATCAAGGGCACGCCGTACGTGATCGTCGATATCTGCCTGCGGATGCTGCAACCGGCCGAGCTGTACAAGGCTCAGGGCTTCCCTGCCGACTACATCATCAGCCACGGCGCCGACGGCAAGCCGTTCACCAAGACCCAGCAGGTTCACATGTGCGGCAACAGCGTCAGCCCGCCGCCGATGGCAGCTCTGGCACGGGCCAACGACCCGTGGCGCGTTGTCGAGCAGCAGGCCGCAGCAGCGTAGTCACAGCCACGGCAACGCCGACAGCCAATCCGCCAACCGCATCAGCATCTGGCTGAGCAGTTCGATGAGTACTTGATACATCACTTCAGCGATGAGTCGCTTCATTCGGTAGAACTCCGGCTTGTTTGATAGCCAGATCATTCCGTCACGACTCCTGCACCAGCAATAAAACGCTGGAATTCCTACTTATCCACCGCCCGGGCATGCCCCGGCATAGGACGCCCCATGCTCACAGAAACCCTCCGCACCATCGTGACCGAATCGCTGATCGGGATGATTGCATCCGTCACTCGGCTGGTTCCCCCTGCGAACGAGCCGCCCCCGGACTTTATTCAGGCCCCCATTGATCGTGCGGTTGACCGGATCAAGGCCGTGGTTGCTCCCGGCGTCACCCTCGCTGCCGCCCGCGCCAACCGCCTGTACCTGGCCGGGCCGATGACCGGCTTCGAAGACTTCAACTTCCCCGCCTTCAACAAGATGTCCGCCGAGCTGCGCGCCCGGGGCTATGTCGTCGAGAACCCCGCCGAGCATGGCGTCGTCGAGGGTGCCGACTGGGCCGACTACATGTCCTACGACCTGACCCGCCTCGGCCTGTGCGGCCAGGTGGCGGTGCTGCCCGGCTGGGAAAACTCGAAAGGCGCCCGGCTCGAAGTACACATTGCCCGCGAGCTCGGCATGAAGGTCGTGAATGCCCATGATCTGGTATCGATGGAGATTGCAGGATGAGCGAAATCACCAGAGGCGTGATCAGCATGCCACTTGAGATGGCGATGGAGAGCAAGCTATCGCGCCGACAGTTCCACAGCATTGCGCAGGACTTGCTTCGTGACTTCGACCGCGTCACCGCCGAGCGTGACGCCCTGCAGGAGCGACTGAACGCAGCGGATCAGCGGATTGATGAGCTGGAGCGCGACAAGCACCGTCTGGACGCACTGGAATCGAATTGCTGGGATGTCCGCTTTGACAGCAGTCCCAACGGAGACGCCGGCGATAGCAGCATCAAAATCGAGGTCGTCGGCCATTGGATGGATCAGCCGCTCGAACGCGTCATCGGTGAGAACTACAGCGAGAACCTTCGCGCAGCGATTGACCAGGCAATGGCGGCGCCGGCGTATCCGCCAGCAAGACCTGAATACCCTGAGCCTGAACCCGACGCTGACGCCGACTGGCACATGAACCCGTGCAAGCAAGGTCACCGTGATGTCGGCGCTTCAGGCGGTGTGGCGGCGTGCAACCAGTGCGACGAGAAGATCGAAGCCGCGACCACGCAGGAAGCCTTCGAGCGCTGGAACGCAACTCACCCAGTAGTTCAACCGATCCCCGATCAATTGCGTGACGCCACGAACATGATCGATGCGCTCCAGCCCGAGCGGATCAAGGGCATGATCGAAACGGTTGGTGGTGAGCATGCCGTCATGATTGACCCAGAGAACGGACACTACGGCTGGACATTCAAGAAGCATCCCGATGGTCAGTGGGTATCCGGCCGCAAGGCAACTGAAAGGGAAATGATTGCTGCCCGTTCCCACGCCCAGATCACAAACCAGCTCTAACTCCCTCCCCCCTTCAAAGTCAGCCGCTATAGCGGCAAGGACGAAAAATGCCTATCGAGAAAATCGAAAAGGAGGCTGACCTCTGCGCGCTGTTCATCCAGGAGTTCAACGAACTACCCGGCTGGACGTGCTACCCCGAGGCGGCCGGATTCGACGTGCTGGTCGTGCACGAAGACGGTCGGCAGATCGGCGTCGAAGCGAAGCTGCAGCTGAACGCCAAAGTAGCCGACCAGATTCTGCCCTGCCGCGGCGACGACCTTTATGGGCGCGCCGGGCCAGATTACCGACTGGTGATCGTGAGCAAAATCACCGATGCCAGCAAAGGCATCGTGAAGATGCTGGAACATCTTGGCGTCAGAGTGCTGGTGCCGAGACAGAGCTGGACCCGGCAAGGCAACTGCATGACCTTCAGCCTCGACCACTCTCTGCTCGAGGTAAGCGGCCACAAGCCCTTCTACGACTGGTACATGTTCGACTGGAATCCGCCAGAGCGCTGCCAGGTGCCAGTGCTGGTGACGAACCTGCCCGCCGGCGTGCCCGCGCCCGTGCGCCTGACGCCGTGGAAAGAGTCAGCACTGAAGGTTCTTGCCCAGCTTCGGCGCCAAGGCTTCATCACCGCCAAACAGATCGCCAGCCACGGCATCGGCGTCACCGCGTGGACACAGGCACCGGGAAGCAAACCGGCATGGCTGGCAAAGGGCGCAGTGCGCGGGACATGGATCGAGACTGAACACATGCCTGCTTTCGACAAGCAGCACCCGGACGTCTACGCCTTGGCCGTCGAAACCCTGGCCGCCACAGCGCCAACTGAACTGGAGTTATCGCAATGATCTTCGCCCCGCTCTACATGGCCTACCTGATCTACAGGGGGCCGTGGCGATGAACAGACAAGTCACTGAGCAGGATTTCCGCAGGCCAGAGTTTCGGAATGAGAAAGTCGAGGACTACGAATTCCGTGACGACGGCGCGCTGGTTCGCAAGGATCGCTGGACTACTGGCATGCAAATTATCAGTAGCCTGATGGGTAACCGCGGAGGTTTCGAAATTGCCGATGTGGTTGAGCAGGTGCGCCAGCTGAAGGGTAACTGGTGCCCACCAGACCCAGACGAAGATCCCGGGCTGGAGCGCATCGACATCCGCCTCTCTTGTGGGAGTGTCTTGACTGGCTGCGAGCGGGTCGGGCCTTTCGCCTACCATTGGCCGTTCGGCGCCATCGACTTTACCAGCAAGGACTTCGGCGCCGACGTGATCGAGTGGCAAGAGTCGAAGAAACCATGAACCGAATGGTCAGCGTCCCCACCGAGGAACTGAGCGGCCCGGCGCTGGACTGGGCAATCAACGCGATCGAGGGTGATCAGCAATCCGGTATCGGTCAGCTGCAACTCTTCGCCCTGCCCGACGCCGAGCAACTGATCACGAAGTACGGCGTCTGGGTCGATGTTGGCCACCGTCACCCTTGGCTGGCCGACATGACAAACGATCCGTTCAACCGCCAGCCCGGCGAAACCCGAACCATCGCCGTGTTCCGCGCCGTGGCTTTCGCCAAGCGCGGCGCCACGGTGAAAGTACCCGCCGAACTGATCCAGCAGTAACCCCTCCCCCTACTCAACAGCCTGCCGGTGTACGGCGGGCAAGGAATTCGTATGTCTGAAATCAAGTGCGAACACGGCCACACAGTGCGAATGGGCACCGTCGAATGGCTCGACACGATGACGCTGGACCAGCTTCGCTTCGCCCGCAACACGGCCGCAGACAAGATCAAAGCGGCGGAAGAGCAGCCCAAGCGAATCGTTTGGCGCGTGTGCCGCGGCGCTATCTGCGTGGGCAACTATCGCGAGGAGGATCACGAAAAGGCCGCCGATCATTTCCTGCGCATCTTCAAAGAAACGTTCATGGAAGAAGCGGCCGAATACGTGGCCAAGCCTTACGGGACTGAGACCTTCCGCCGGCAACTGCCGAGCATCGAGGTCGAGCGCTGCACCCAGTTCGAATACGAGAACGAGTGGTTCCCCACCAAAACCGAATAACCACCTTCTGCCGCCACGCGCGGCATGGAGCATCCCATGACCATCCAGTTTCTATCACACGAGGAGGTTTGCGAGCTCACCGGCGCGCGGACCAAGGCAGGTCAGATCCTCAACCTGAAAAAAAACGGAGTTCGCCATACGATTAAAATGAACGGCTGGCCGAGTGTCACCGCGATGGCCGTCACCGCCGTCGGCACGTTTGAATCCGAAAAACCCGTATGGAAATCACGTAAGGCCAGCTGACATGGGAAGACGACCAAGCAAACCCGGCTCGATCGCCAGGCTGCGGGAACGCAAGAAAGCCAGCGGCCGGGTGTTTTACTACTACGATACGGGCGGCAAGGACCGCAAGGAAATCCCGCTGGGCAGCGACTACGGCTTGGCGATCATGGAGTACGCGAAGCTTGAGCGTGATCGCACTGCGACCGACCTGGTCGCCAAGGTCATCACGTTCCGCTACGTCGCCGAAAAATACATGGTCGATATCGTCCCAACCAAAGGCACAGCCACTCAGGCTGACAACAAGCGCGAGATGAAAAACCTGATCGCTTTCTTTGACGATCCGCCCGCACCGCTGGAAACAATAGAGCCATTGCACGTTCGCCAGTACCTCACTTGGCGCAAGTCCGCGCCGGTGCGGGCAAATCGCGAGAAGGCGCTGCTCAGCGCAATCTGGAATTACGCCCGGGATAAAGGCTACACATCGCTTGCCAACCCATGCGCGGGAATCAAGGGCAACAAAGAAACCGGGCGGGACACATATGTCGAAGATGCGCTGTTCAAGCGCGTGCACGACAAGGCGGACGCGGGTCTACAAGACGCAATGGACCTCGCCTATCTGACCGGGCAAAGGGTGACCGACACCCGGCTGATGGACGAGCGCGACGTGCGCGACGGGCAGATTTGGGTTCTGCAAGGCAAGACAAAGGCAAAGCGTCGAATTGAAATAACAGGCGAACTGAAGGTTTTGATTGATCGAATCATGTCCCGGAAATCAGAACACAAGGTCCGCTCGACGCGGTTGATCGTTACAGAGGATGGCACACCGATGACGGTGGCGATGTTGCGCAGGAGGTTTGATTTGGCCAGGGAAGCGGCCGGCGTGCCGAAAGCTGAGTTTCAGATGCGCGATTTGCGCGCCAAGGCGGGTACAGACAAGGCTGAATCCAGCGGTGACATCTTGCAAGCCAGAGATCAACTTGGGCATACGACCGTGGTTATGACCGAGCAGTACATCCGCAATCGAAAGGGCAAAAAGGTCATGCCTACCAAGTGAATTGCGGACCAAGTCCAAAATTGCGGACCGGAAACAAACAAGGGTTTGCCTCAGCTTTCGCCCGCAAACCCTTGATTTTAGATGGTGCCCGAAGCCGGAATCGAACCGGCACGCCCTTACGAGCGGGGGATTTTAAGTCCCATGCGTCTACCAG
>Ga0157373_10002460_pt1 | contig 14114 bp, 13 predicted proteins | sample C65metaG_FD_113460 | JGI IMG/M metagenome (GOLD analysis project Ga0157373, IMG submission 113460) | Corn rhizosphere microbial communities from Kellogg Biological Station, Michigan, USA - C6-5 metaG | ecosystem: Host-associated > Plants > Roots > Rhizosphere > Soil | place: USA: Michigan... | reverse complement strand
GCTCCCGTGACGAGGGCTGCGCCGCGCGAGGGCATCAGTCGATGCGGCCGAACTCGTAGAGGTTCAGCGCGGCGAAGGCGATGATGAAGAGGGCGATGACGCCGAGCGCGACCATGGCGGTGATCCTCGAAACAAAGTCAGCGCGGCTTTAGCCCCGACCCGCGCTGACCGCAAGGCCAAGCGGGGTTAGGCTGAGGCCATGACATGGAAACGCAAACTCGAGCCTTTCGTGCGACCACTCATAAAGACTCACGCCCGCGTGAGCCGAGGCCTGACGCTGGGCGTGCGCGGGATGGTGTTCGATGAGGCGGGTCAGGTGCTGCTGATCCGGCACACCTACATCCACGGCTGGCACCTGCCAGGCGGCGGCGTCGAGCGCGGCGAAACGGCCGAGGAGGCGCTGGCCCGCGAGCTGGTCGAGGAGGCGGGCGTGAGGCTGGAGGGACGACCCTCGCTGCTGTCCATCTACTCCAGCCACCCCCGCTTTCGGGGCGACCACGTACTGATCTATCGCGTCGACGAGTGGAGCGCCTGCCGGCCCACCTCGCGCGGCGAGATCGAGGCGATTGAGTGGTTCGCCCCCGACGCCCTTCCGCACGGCGTCACTCGCGGCACGCGTCGCCGCATCGAGGAAGCCCTCGGCGCCGGTCCGCCTGACCTGTTCTGGTGAGACTTCCCGAATCAGCAGGCTTCCCACGGGCCCGCCGATGATTAAAATGAGCGTTTGAAAACCTACATCAGGGCCGGCCCCCAACGGCCACGGCAGGGAAGGACGCGAGGATGCGCGAATATCTGAAGTTCTACATCGACGGCCAGTGGGTCGACCCCATCACCCCCAAGCAGCTCGATGTCATCAACCCGGCCAACGAGGAAGTCTGTGGCCACATCTCGCTCGGCTCCGCCGCCGACGTGGACCGCGCCGTCAAGGCCGCCAAGAAGGCCTTCGAGACCTGGTCGCTCACCTCGCGCGAAGAGCGCATCGACGTGCTCGAGCGGATCATCGCCGAGTACCAGAAGCGCTATGAGGACATGGCCAAGGCCATCACCGAGGAGATGGGCGCTCCCGCCTGGCTCTCCCAGCGCGCGCAGGCGGCCATGGGCATTGGCCACCTGCAGACGGCGGTCGCCGTGCTGAAGGATTACAAGTTCGAGGAAGACCGGGGCACGACACGTCTCGTGAAGGAGCCCATCGGCGTCTGCGGCTTCATCACGCCCTGGAACTGGCCGGTCAACCAGATCGCCACCAAGGTCGCGCCGGCTCTGGCGACGGGCTGCACCATGGTGCTGAAGCCCTCCGAGATCGCGCCGTTCAGCGGCTACATCTGGTCCGAGATCATGCACGCCGCGGGCGTTCCCGCCGGCGTTTACAATATGATCAACGGTGACGGACCGACGGTGGGCGCGGCTATCGCCTCACACCCGGACGTGGACATGGTCTCCTTCACCGGCTCGACCCGCGCCGGCATCGAGGTGGCCAGGAACGCGGCGGCGACCGTCAAGCGCGTCCACCAGGAACTGGGCGGCAAGAGCCCGAACATCATCTTGGAAGACGCCGACTACGAGAAGGCCGTCTCCGGCGGCGTGGCTTCGGTGATGATGAACAGCGGCCAGTCGTGCAATGCGCCGACCCGGATGCTGGTGCCCTCGAAGAAGATGGATCAGGTCATCGCCATCGCCAAGGCGGCGGCCGAGGCCCACAACGTCGGCGACCCGAACGGCAACGCCAAGATGGGCCCGGTGGTCTCCGAGACCCAGTGGAACAAGATCCAGGGCCTCATCAAGAAGGGCATCGACGAAGGCGCGACGCTGGTCACCGGCGGCCCGGGCCGTCCCGAAGGCCTCGACAAGGGCTACTATGTGAAGCCCACCGTCTTCGCCAACGTGAAGAACGACATGACCATCGCCAAGGAAGAGATCTTCGGCCCCGTCGTGTCGATCCTCGGCTACGAGAACGTCGACGAGGCGGTGAAGGTCGGCAACGACACCGAATACGGCCTTGCGGCCTATGTGTCGGGCAACAACCCGGCCGAGGTTCGGGAAGTGGCCTCGCGGCTGCGGGCCGGGCAGGTCAACCTCAACGGCGCCGGCCCGGACATGATGGCCCCCTTCGGCGGCTACAAGATGAGCGGCAACGGCCGGGAATGGGGCGACTACGCCTTCGGCGAGTTCCTCGAGACCAAGGCCATCCTCGGCTACTCGGCGGCGCAGGCCGCCGAATAAGGTGACCGACCTCTCGAAGGTCAAATCCGTCGCGGACGTTGCGCGCGTTCAGGCCAGAGAGCGGCCTGACGCGCCGGCGATCCTGTTCGAAGGCTGCGTCACCACCTTCGCCGAGCTCGACGCCCGCTCGAACCAGTGCGCGCAGGCGTTATTGGCTCAGGGGTTGAAGCCTGGCGACCGGGTGGCGGTGCTGGCCAAGAACACCGACGACTTCTTCGTCCTATGGCTGGGCGCGTTGAAGGCGCGGGTGACGCTGGCGCCCGTCAACTATCGCCTGGCTCCGCCCGAGGTCGCCTTCATCGTCAAGGACGCGGGCGCCAAGCTGCTGGTCTGCGGCGAGGATTTCTCGGGCGTGGTGGACATGATCCTCGCCGACTGCCTTGACATCGGCGGCCTTGTGCAGTTCGAGCCGGGACATCCGCGCTGGCCATCGTTCGGAGACTGGATCGGCGCCCATCCCGCGACCGACCCGAACCTGCCGTCGCAGCCGGACGACGATGTCATCCAGCTCTATACGTCTGGCACCACGGGCCTGCCCAAGGGCGTGCAGCTGACCGAGGCCAACTACGCCTGCCTGTTCGAATGCGCGATCAGCGCGGGTTGGGCGAAGTATGACGCCGGCAAGACCGTCCTCGTCTGCATGCCGCTGTTCCATGTGGCGGGCGTGAACACCGGCCTGCTGGCGCTGCTGCAAGGCGTGCGCGTGGTGCTGATGCGCGAGGTCGATGTGCCGCTGCTGCTGCGGCTGCTGCACGAGGAGGCGGTCGCCTACGTCTTCCTGGCGCCGACGATCATCAACATGCTGCTGCAGACGCCGGGCGTCGAGGCGGCGGACTTCTCGCGGCTGGAGCGCATGTTCTACGGTGCCTCGCCCATCGCCCAGGACGTGCTGGAACAGGCGCAGGCCCGGTTCGGCGCCGACTTCACCCAGCTGTATGGCCTGACCGAAACCATCGGCGCGGCGACCTACCTGCCGCCGGAGGCGCACGAGGGCCAGCGGCTGAGCTCCTGCGGCGTGCCGTGGCCCGGCTTCGACATCCGGGTGATCGCGCCGGACGGCAACGTAGCCCACGCGGGCGAGGTCGGCGAGGTTCAGATCCGCGGGCCCGGCGTGATGAAGGGCTACTGGAACCGCCCGGAAGCCACCGCCGAGGCCATCGACCCCGAAGGCTGGTTCCGTTCCGGCGACGCCGGCTATTTCGACGAGGACGGCTTCCTCTACATCCACGACCGGGTGAAGGACATGATCGTCACCGGCGGCGAGAACGTCTATCCGGCGGAAGTCGAGAACGCCTTGTTCGGCGCGCCCGGCGTGGCCGACGCCGCCGTGATCGGCGTCCCCGACGACAAGTGGGGCGAGGCGGTGAAGGCCATCGTCGTGCTGAAGCCGGGCGCGGAAGCCGACGCAAAGGCCATCATCGACCACTGCCGGGGCAAGATCGCCGGCTACAAGGTCCCCAAGTCCGTCGACTTCGTCCACGCCCTGCCGCGCAACCCGTCCGGCAAGGTCCTGCGCCGCGAGCTGCGCGCGCCATACTGGGCGGGCCGCGAACGGATGGTGGGTTGATCGCCCGAAAGTGACGCGGCGTCAGTCTTGCTCCGGCCGCACCGCGGGGCCACTCTAAAAAGAAAACAAGAATTCCCCCGGGAGACGCCCAGATGACCCCAGCCGACGGCGCGACTTCGTCTGCCCAGCCCACGACCCTGCCGCCTTTCAAGCCGTTGCCCATGAAGGGGCCGGATGTGAACGTGGAGCGGCGCGAGGACGGCTCGGTTCTGATCCGCTCCAACCACGCGCCGGGCGAGGGGCCGCGCTCCATCGCCCACCTGCTGGCCGAGAAAGCCGCCGCCCATCCGGACCGGCCCTACATGAAGCAGCGTGAGCCGGGGCACGGCCCTTGGCGCGCGATCACCTACGGGGAGGCGCTGCGGGCCGCCGAGGGTATCGCGCAGGCGCTGATCGACCGGGGGCTGACGGGCGAAGACAGCGTCATGGTGCTGTCATCCAACTCCATCGAGCACGCGCTGGTGATGCTGGGCTGCTACACGGCCGGCGTGCCGGTGGCGCCGATTAGCCCGGCTTATTCGCTGATCTCCACCGACCACGCCAAGCTCAAACATTGCGCCGCCGTGGTGAAGCCCAAGGTGGTCTTCGCCCAGTCCGGAGCCATGTACGAGCGCGCCATCGCCACCCTGCGCGAGATTGACCCCAACCTGGTGTTCGTCACCGCCGACGGCGCCGAGGGCACGGTCCCGCTGTCGGACTTCACCTCGACGGTCCCGACGCAGGCGGTGCACGAGGCGCGCGAGCGGCTGGGCCACGATACCGTCGCCAAGTACCTGTTCACCTCCGGCTCGACCGGCATGCCCAAGGGCGTGCCGCAGACGCACGGCATGATGGCGGGCGTGATCGCCGGTCAGGAAGGCCTGCGCCTCGCCGAGGAGGAAGACCCCGACTTCGTGCCGCAAAGCCTCGAATGGATGCCCTGGAGCCACATCTCGGCGGGGAACATCGGTTTCAACGGTGTGCTCTGGGCCGGCGGCACGGTCCACCTCGATGAAGGCAAGCCGATCCCCGGCATGTTCGAGACCACCATCAAGAACCTCTATGAGGTTTCGCCGGTCGTGTTCGGCTCGGCCCCGGTGGCCTTCGGGATGCTGGCGGAGTCGATGGAGAAGGACCCGGCGCTGAGGGCCTCCTTCTTCAAGAACCTGCGCTACATGGGCTATGGCGGGGCGACGCTGTCGAACGATGTCAACGACCGGCTGCAGGCGCTGGCCGTCGCCGAACTCGGCCACCGCATTCCGCTGACCACCATGTACGGCGCGACCGAGACGCAAGGCATCACCGTCACCCACTGGGCGACCGAACGGGTGGGCCTCGTCGGCCTGCCGCTGCCGGGGATCACCCTCAAGCTCGTCCCCAACGGCTCGAAGTTCGAGGTGCGGGTGAAGGGGCCGACGGTCACCACCGGCTATCACGGCGACGCGGCCAAGACCGCCGACGCCTTCGACGAGGAAGGCTTCTACAAGCTGGGCGACGCCGCTCGGTTCGTGGACGACAACGATCCGGCGCAAGGGTTGGTGTTCGACGGCCGCGTGACCGAGGACTTCAAGCTCGACAGCGGCACCTGGGTGTCGGTCGGCGTGCTGCGGCCCGACCTCGTCGGCGCCTGTTCGCCCTACGTCCAGGACGCGGTGATCGCCGGCCAGGACAAGCCCTTCATCGGCGCGCTGTTCTGGCCCTCGATGGCCGGGCTGCAGGCGCTGGCGGCCGATCCGGGACCGGGGACGCCTATCGAGAAGCTGACGGCGCTCCTGAAAGAGCGGCTCAAGGAGTTCAACGCAACGGCCGGCGGCTCCTCGCGCCGGGTGGGCCGGTTCGTGATCATGACCGAGCCGCCGTCCATCGACGCCGGCGAAATCACTGACAAGGGCTACGTCAACCAGCGCGCCACGCTGGAACGCCGCGCCGCCCTCGTGAACGGTCTCTACGCCAACCCGCCCGCCGAGGGCGTGGTCAGCCTTTAAGGAACGCAGCCATGCTCGATCCCGCTTTCAAGGCGCTGCTCGATACGATGAACGCCATCGAGATGCCGCCGTTGAAAATGATCCCGCCGGATTTCCTGCGGCAGAACTACCGCGACACCCGCGTGGGGCTGGACGCGGGCGCCCCGCGGGATCTCGAGGTGCGCAACGTCGACGTTCCGGGACCGGCGGGCGCGATCAAGGCGCGGCTCTATACGCCGAAGGGCGCGGGGAAGCCCGGTGCCGGGATGGTCTATTTCCACGGCGGCGGGTTCGTGATCGGCGACCTCGACACCCACGACAGCTTTTTGCGCAGGCTCAGCGCCTCGTCGGGCGTGCGCATCCTGTCGGTCGACTATCGGCTGGCGCCCGAGCACCCGTTCCCGGCCGCGCATGACGACGCGCTGGCGGCGACGCGCTGGGCGTTCGACCATGCGGCCGAGATCGGCTTCGATCCGAAGAAGATCGCGGTCGGCGGCGACTCTGCCGGCGGCAACCTGGCGGCGGCCATTTCGCTGGAGATGCGCGACGATCCGCAACGCAAGCTCGCCTTCCAGCTGCTGCTCTATCCGGCCACCGCTATGGAGAAGGACACCCGGTCGCGCCGTGACCTCGGCGAAGGCCACCTGCTGACGGCCGAAGTGATGCAGTGGTTCGGCGACCACTTCGGCGTCTCCGGCCACCCGCAGCAGTATCGCGCGGAGCCTGGCAATGTGGTGGATGTCTCCGGCGCGCCGACAGCGCTCGTCGTCACCGCCGGGTTCGATCCGCTGAAGGACGAGGGCAAGGCCTACGCTGAAAAGCTCTCAGCGGCGGGCGTGAAGGCCGCGCACGTCGAGTATCCGGGCTTCGTCCACGACTTCTACATCCTGGGCCACGTGAACCCGAAAGTGTTCGACGTGATCGACGAGACGGCGCAGGCCCTTAAGAACGGCCTGGCTTGATCAGGCTCAGCGCCTTGCCCTGATCGATGATGACGCGGAAGCGCTTCAACGCACCGGCGCCCAGCAGCCCGTGCGGGAAGCCCGGCAGGTGCTGGGCCGGATAGAGCAGCACCTCGGCGTCGTAGAAGATCGTCCCGCCGAAGGCGACCTGCTCGGCGGTGACGATCTGTCCGGCCAGCTCGCCGCCCAGCACGACGCTGGAGCCGTAGCGCGGCTTGCCCTTCTGCTTCAGCAGTCCGGCGGCTTCGGCCACGTCCTGCGAGAGGGCCAGCACCATCGAGGCGCCGGTGTCGATCACTGCTTCGACCTGGTGGCCGTTGACCCAGATTTCGGTCGCCAGCGCGCGGCCCTTTGCGTGAACCGGCGCGGGCTTGGCGGCCGGGGGCATCTTGTAGGCCTTGGGCGCGGCCAGCATCAGGCGGCTGTTCGGAAAGTCGATGTCGGCCACGACCTGGCGCAGCACGTCCTGCCCGAGGATCAGCGGCGTGCCGAGGCCCTTGCGCCTGGCCAGCGGGCCGATGTCGAGCACGCCGGCCTTCAGCTTGTTGAGCGTCAGCCCGCCCACCTTCACGTCGATGGTCGTCCCGCGCCCGAGCTGCGCGTCACCGCCGACGCCGACGGCCACCAGCGGCGCATAGGTCTGCTTGAGGCTGAGCTCGTAGGCGAGCGAGCGGTCGATCACGGAATACTGGGCGCCGGAGTCCAGCAGGGCGTGGACGGGATTGCCGTTCACTGTCGCCCGCATGGTCGGCAGGCCATCGCCCGGCCTCGCGAACGGCAGCCAGCCGCTGGAGCCGGTGGGCGAAAACTTTGTCTGCGGCGCGCTCCAGAGGATGTGGTCGCGCGCATACCAGATCAGCCCTCCACCCGCGGCAAGGACGGCGACGTTAATCAGAAAGTTGCGGCGAGACCTGCGCATGGACCCAGCGTATCGGGCGATTTTGGTTAAAGAGCCGAAAAAGCGCGGCGATAGCGCGTCCAACGCGTTCGATTTCGCTTTTTGCCTCTCCACCGGTAGGCGAGAAGACGCCCATGGCTGCGTTTCCCATGGAATTCGTCTTCTTCGCCCTGGTGCTGGTGGGCGTCGCGGTGCTGCACCGGCGGCCGCTCCTGGTGACGCTGACGGGGCTGGCGGTGATCGTGGCGTGGAAGTGGGCGTTTACAGGATTTTCCGGTGGCCCCGGCGCGTCCGGCCTCGCGACGCACTTCGCGCACGAGTGGGTGGTGCTGGCCAACCTGATGCTGCTGCTGGTCGGTTTTGCGCTCCTCTCCAACCACTTCGAGGAAAGCGGCCTGCCTGACGCCGTGCCCACGGTGCTGCCGGACAACTGGACCGGCGGGCTGGCGCTGCTGGCGATCGTCTTTGCGCTGTCGGCGGTGCTCGACAACATCGCCGCAGCCGTGATCGGCGGGGTGATGGCGCGGCACGTCTATCGCGGCAAGGTCGGTGTGGGGTACCTCGCCGCCATCGTCGCCGCCGCCAACGCGGGCGGCGCCGGCAGCGTGATTGGCGACACCACCACCACCATGATGTGGATCGACGGCGTCTCGCCGGTGATGCTGCTGCGCGCCTTCGCGGGCGGGCTGGCGGCGTTTGCGATCTTCGCGCCGCTGGCGGCCTGGCGGCAGCAGAAGATTGCGCCGGTCGCGCCTCACGTCGCGGATGGAGCGAAGCTGGACGGCGCACGCGTCGCCATCGTGCTTTTCATCCTGGCCTGCATCGTCGCGGCCAACTTCATCGCCAACAGCCGCTTTCCGGCGGTGGAGGAGCACGCGCCGGTGCTTGGGCTGGCGCTATGGGCGGCGATCCTGATCACGGCGCTGGTGCGGCGACCGGGCTGGAGCGTCGTCCCCGAGGCGCTGAAGGGCGCGGTCTTCCTCGCGGCTCTCGTCGCCTGCGCATCGCTGATGCCGGTGGAAGAGCTGCCCGCGCCGTCGTGGCATGGCGCGATGGGGTTGGGCGTGCTGTCGGCGGTGTTCGACAACATCCCGCTGACGGCGTTGGCGCTCAAGCAGGGCGGCTACGACTGGCCGCTGCTGGCCTATGCGATGGGCGTCGGCGGTTCGATGCTCTGGTTTGGGTCCTCGGCGGGCGTGGCGCTGACTGGCGAATACCCCGAAGGCCGCTCGGTCATCGCCTGGGTGCGCGAAGGCTGGTTCGTCGCGGTGGCCTATGTGGTGGGCTTCTTTGTGATGCTGGCCCTGTTTGGCTGGAATCCGGCGTAGAAGATCAGCGATGCCCGTCTCCCCGCTCTACCGCCCCGATCCGCAGTTCATGAAGCTGGGGCCGGAGTTCGCCGATCCGGTCGAGCCGGCGGTGTTTCCGGTGGAGACGCTGCGGTTCCGCAACGACCGGGCCGCCGCGACGGTGGGTCTCGATACGCTGACGCCCGAGGAGTGGCTGGCCGCGTTCGCGAAGTTCGAGCCGTTGCCGGACAACCAGCCGCGCCCGTTGGCCATCCGCTACCACGGCCACCAGTTCCGCTCCTACAACCCCGAGATCGGCGACGGGCGCGGCTTCCTGTTCGCGCAGCTGCGGGAGTATGCAACCGGACGGTTGCTCGATTTGGCCTCCAAAGGGTCGGGCCAGACGCCGTATTCCCGCTTCGGCGACGGGCGCCTGACGCTTAAGGGCGGGGTGCGCGAGGTGCTGGCCGCCTCGATGCTGGAGGCTCTCGGCGTGCCCACCTCCCGCGCCTTTTCGTTGATCGAGACCGGCGAGGCGCTGGAGCGAAACGACGAGCCCAGCCCCACGCGCTCGGCGGTGCTGACGCGGCTGTCGCACAGCCACATCCGCTTCGGCGTCTTCCAGCGTCACGCATTCCACGAGAAGCCCGATCACCTCACCGCGCTGGTGGACCACTGCGTCGAGACCTACTTCCCCGAACTGGCCGACGCGCCCGATCGCCCGGCCGCGCTGCTCAAGGCGGTGGTCGGACGCACAGCAGAACTGGTCGCGAGCTGGATGGCGGCGGGTTTCGTGCACGGGGTGCTCAACACCGACAACATGGTCGTGACCGGCGAGAGCTTCGACTACGGCCCCTGGCGTTTCCTTCCGCGCAACGACCCCAACTTCGTCGCCGCCTACTTCGACCAGACCGGCCTCTACAGCTTCGGTCGCCAGCCGGAGGCGGCCTTTTGGAACCTGCAGCAGCTCGCCGCCTGCCTGACGCTGGTCACAGCGAGCGAAGGGCTGGTCGAGGCGCTGAACGCCTTTTCGCCCGCCTACCGCGACGCCCTGATGGCCGCGATGCTGCGGCGCCTCGGCGTCAAGCCGCGCGGTGCGGACGCCGACCTGGAGCTGGTCAATGCTGCTTTCGGGGCGCTGGCGAGCGGAGGTGATGAGCTGCGCTGGGAGCCCTTCTTCTTCGACTGGTTCGGCGGCCAGGCCTCGGAGACCCGCGCGCTCGCCGGTCCCCGGGCGGCGATCTACGACAGCGAACCTTTCCGCGCCTTCCGCGCGCAGCTCGCCGCTTACGAGCCCGACCGGCCAGAGCGACTCTCCGATCCGTATTTCAGCCGGCCCGAACCGGAGGAGATGCTGATCGACGAGGTCGAGGCGCTGTGGGCGGCCATCGCCGAGCACGACGACTGGGCGCCCTTCAACGCCAAGTTGGAGCGGATCGAGGCCGCGCGACGGGCCTGGTCCCTGGCCTAGCGGAACGGACGCGCGGGCGGCGTCTTAAACCTCTATGGTCAAGCCAAAAGGAGGGCCGTCATGAGCGTCGCCTTCACACGGGAAGAGGACTACGAGGCCACCGCCGCCGACCTGCCGGACCGGCCGGTCTCGACGCATCCGAACCTCGTCACGCCGCAGGGTCTGGCGCAGATCGAGGCCGAGCTCGTCGCCGCCCAGGCCGCCTATCGCGAGGCGCAGGCGCAAGGCGATGTCTCCACCGACCGCACGGCCATGGCGCGCGCGACGCGTGATCTGCGCTACTGGTCGGCCCGCCGCGCCACCGCGCAGCTGGTCGAGTCGGAGCAGGGGACGGGCAAGGTGGTGTTCGGCGGCGCGGTCACTTTCGAACGCGACGACGGCCGCGAACAGACTTTCCGCATCGTCGGCGAGGACGAGGCCGACCCCGCCGAAGGCCGTGTCTCCTACGTCTCCCCGCTCGCCCAGGCGCTGATGGGCAAGGAGGTCGGTGATACGGCCGTCGTGGCGGGCCACGAGGTGGAGATCACCGCCGTCGATTAGGGTAAGCTTGACCGCCCACAGCCCGGAGCCGCCGCCATGCGCAACTTCATCCTCAGAGCCCTGATCGCCGCCGCCGGCCTGTGGCTGGCCTCATACCTCGTGCCCGGCATCCACTTCCGAGACTGGAAAATCCTGCTGATCGCCGCCGTGGTGCTGGGGCTGGTCAACGCCTTCGTGCGCCCTGTGGTCACCATCCTGACCCTGCCGCTGACGCTGGTGACGCTGGGCCTGTTCCTGCTGGTCGTGAACGCCGCCATGATCGGCCTGACGGCTTACGTCCTCCACGGCTTCACCGTTGACGGCTTCTGGCCGGCGATCTTCGCGGCCATCGTCACTGGGCTGGTGAGCTGGGTGGGGGATCGGCTGCTGCGGGAGGAGCGGACGTAGGATAACTGCTCTTCCGGAGATAGGCATCCCTAAATACGCAGCGATCGGCCGGTAAAGGACTGCGACATGATTCCGCCCCGCAAGTACCTCACTGAGGCTTCGCTAAACCTTCACACCAGTACGGTGGTGATGCTTCCCCCGGATCAACTTCACGCAGACGCAACCGCTCCAACACACGTCTTAGAGGCCATGGCCGAATGTAACATTTATCTGATTTGTCGCCGCCCTGCGCTTTCTTTTGACCCGAATACTTTTCGCTGGAAACCTCCTTTTGCCGCAGGTCATTTCCTTCGGCGTGTAGACGGTCAGATAGAACGCATAAATTTCTTGGATCGATTAGCGGTTCCAAGAGGTGGGGAGGTGAGGGTGGATGTCTATCCACATCGGCGCGCGATCGCCACCAACAGCCGAGGCGAGGATGAGTTTTATTTTCCCGCCCTGATGATTGCTCAAAAGGCGCAGGTGAGTGATCTCGCTATCCGGCATTTTGAAGTTCTATATGTCGGCCAGGCATATGCCGATGGGAAGCGCGCCGCAATTGATCGCCTCCGCAGCCATCAAACCCTGCAACGGATTCTCGCTGAACTGGCAGCCGCAAACCCAGATGACGAGGTAATGCTGTTCCTATTCAAATACGAGCCGGCACAATACTTCCTTTCAATGGACGGTGTCGCGGGCGCTGAGATAACCGGCGAACAAGACACCAGGCACGTTCAGAGGCTGATCAAGAATCCACCTTCTAGAAAGGAAGAGATTGCGCTGGCTGAGGCGGGATTGATTCGCTACTTCGAGCCCCCTTATAACGAAATCTATAAGGCAAGCTTCCCGGCGGAGCAGCTGAAAATCTTGGAAGGGTGTTACGAACGCGACTTCGTTTCTTTATCCGTTGAAATCAACACAGAAGATGTGCGAGCTCGGTTGTGGTCCGAGAAGCGCGATGTCGGCTATCACCACATCGCGAGCTTTGATCTTCATGACTCGCAAAAGCGTCGCAGTTTCTTCAGTTTAATCGACAGAGAAGGCAATTACACCGTCACGGAGATGAGTGGGCCGGCCTTCTAAAGACCCTAAGCCACCTTCACCCGCGCCGCGCTCTCCGGCAAATCCTCGCCGAACGCCCGCTGGTAGAACTCCGCCACGGTCGGCCGTTCGAGCTCGTCGCACTTGTTCAGGAAGGTCATGCGGAACGCCAGGCCGATGTCGCCGGCGAAGATCTCGGCGTTCTGGGCCCAGGTGACGACCGTTCTCGGGCTCATGACCGTCGAGATGTCGCCGTTCATGAAGGCGTTGCGGGTCATGTCGGCGACGCGGACCATGGCGGCGATGGTGCGGCGGCCTTCAGGCGTGTCGTAGTTGGGGGCCTTGGCCAGCACGATGCCGGCCTCGACGTCGTGGTCGAGGTAGTTCAGCGTGGTTACGATCGACCAGCGGTCCATCTGGCCCTGATTGATCTGCTGGGTGCCGTGATAGAGGCCGGTGGTGTCGCCGAGACCAATGGTGTTCGTCGTCGAGAACAGCCGGAAGTACGGGTTGGCGCGGATCACGCGGTTCTGGTCGAGCAGGGTCAGCTTGCCGCCCGCCTCCAGCACCCGCTGGATGACGAACATCACGTCGGGGCGCCCGGCGTCATACTCGTCGAACACCAGCGCGATCGGCCGCTGCAGCGCCCAGGGCAGGATGCCTTCACGGAATTCGGTGACCTGCTTGCCTTCCTTCAGGACGATGGCGTCCTTGCCGACGAGGTCGATGCGGCTCACGTGGCTGTCGAGGTTGACCCGAACCAGCGGCCAGTTCAGCCGCGAGGCGACCTGCTCGATGTGGGTCGACTTGCCGGTGCCGTGGTAGCCCTGGATCATCACCCGGCGGTCGAAAGCCAGTCCCGCGCAGATCGCCAGCGTCGTCTGCGGATCGAACTTGTAGGCCTCGTCGAGGTCCGGCACGTGGCTGTCGCGCGTGGAGAAGGCGGGCACCTTCATGTCGCTGTCGATCCCGAACACCTCGCGCACGGATACCATCCTGTCCGGAACGAGCGTCAGCAGCGGGTCTGCGGCGGGGGCGGTGTCAGCAAAGTCGGCCATGTCGGGAGCGGGATAGCGCTTTCAGCGGTGGATGCCAAACAGGAGTTTGAACCCGTTACGCAGGGTCAGACCATCCCCGCCTTCTGCAGGGTCTTGTAGGCCTTGATCACGCGCTGGAGCTTGTGTTCGGCGGAACGGTCGCCGCCGTTGGCGTCGGGGTGGCAGCGTTTGACGAGCTCGGTGTAGCGCGATCGGATGGTGGTGGCGTCGGCGTCGTTGCGCAGGTCGAGGTCGGCCAGCGCGTTGCGCTCCAGCTTGCCCAGATGCCGGCCGGCCTCCTCGTTGGCCTCCGCGCGCCGTCTGGCCGCGCCGAAGATGCCGAAGGGGTCGGCGAAATGGCGCGCGTCCCTGGCCGCGGCTGCGGCGGCCTCACGCGAGCGGTTGGAGGCCTTGAAGCTCCAGGTCGGGCGATCGCCGGTCGCACGGGACTCCTGGTGGGCCAGGATCTGCGCCTCGGTCATGCCGGCGAAGAAGTCCCACTGCTTGTTGTAGTCGGCCGCATGCGCTTGGCAGAAGTGGTAGTGCTCGTGCATCAGGTCGCGCGACTTGGGCGCCTTGGCCGTGGCGGCGCGCAGGCAGCCGGGATGGTCGCAGCGGACCTCGCCGTCCTTCAGCGCATGCACGTCGGCCTCGCGCGCCTCCTCGCCGTCCACGGGCGGGCGCACGCGGATGTCGACGAACTTGGGCCGGTATTGAAACGCGCCGCTCATCATCCGACTCTAGGGGCTCGTGATTTCCATTCAAGAATTGACAACGCCG
>Ga0157373_10002458_pt1 | contig 14118 bp, 10 predicted proteins | sample C65metaG_FD_113460 | JGI IMG/M metagenome (GOLD analysis project Ga0157373, IMG submission 113460) | Corn rhizosphere microbial communities from Kellogg Biological Station, Michigan, USA - C6-5 metaG | ecosystem: Host-associated > Plants > Roots > Rhizosphere > Soil | place: USA: Michigan... | reverse complement strand
GGCCTCACACTCACTACACATCCACAGCCTGGCTCGTTGTGGCTGGCGCGAGAACGCCTGACCTGCCTGTTGGCGCTTTATCCACAGGCCACGCTGCAACCGCAGCAAGAGGCCTTGCCCGGTTTCAATGAGTCGTGGACCTTCGATGAGGCGCTGGTCGAAGTGCTCCGCGCGCGACTGGGCGCATTTGGCCCGCTGCCGTTGCCCGCGATTGCCGAACCGCTGGCGCTGCCTGCTACACAAGTCGCACAAGCCCTCGCGCAACTGGAGCGCGAAGGCTACGTGCTGCGCGGTCACTTCACCCCGGGCGCGACGGTTGAGCAATGGTGCGAGCGGCATCTGCTGGCGCGCATCCATCGTTACACGGTCAAGCGTTTGCGCCGGGAAATCGAGCCGGTGGCGCTGCAGGATTTCATGCGTTTCCTGTTTGACTGGCAGCATCTGTCCCCCGCTACGCGTGGTCAGGGCAGCGCGGTGTTGCCGGCGATTGTCGGCCAGTTCGAAGGCTACCCGGCGGCGGCCTCGGCGTGGGACAGCGACATTCTGCCGGCGCGCCTGAAGGACTATTCACCGAGTTGGCTGGATGACCTGTGCCGCAACGGCAAACTGGTGTGGACGCGGCTCAGCGCCCGGCAGAAAGTCAGCGGCACGGCCCTGCGCAGTACGCCGATTGTCCTGCTGCCACGCAGCCAGGTCGGGTTGTGGAGTGGATTGGCCGAGCAGACCCCGGTCAGCGAGCTTTCACCGAAAACCCAAAAGGTCTACGCGGCACTGACTCAACACGGCGCGCTGTTTTTCGACGAGTTGATCCACGAAGCGCACCTGCTGCGCACCGAGCTGGAAATCGCCTTGCAGGAACTGGTCGGCGCCGGCCTGGTGAACGCCGACAGCTTCGCCGGTCTGCGTGCGCTGATCACACCGGCGAGCAAGCGCCAGCAGCGCAGCAGTCGACGCGGACGTGGGGCGTTTGTCGGTGGCATGGACGATGCCGGGCGCTGGGCGTTGCTGCGTCGCGGGCCGCTATTGGAAAACGGCCAGACGCCTTCCCCGGAAACCCTCGAACACGTCGCCATGACCTTGCTGCGCCGCTACGGCGTGGTGTTCTGGCGTCTGCTGGAGCGCGAAGCGGACTGGCTGCCGAGCTGGCGCGAATTGCTGCGCACGTTCCATCGACTGGAGGCCCGTGGCGAGATTCGCGGCGGACGATTTGTCAGTGGCCTGGCAGGCGAACAGTTTGCTCTGCCCGAGGCGATTTCGTTGCTGCGTGATGTACGGCGCCGGCCACATGACGGCAGTCTGATCGCGGTGTGCGGGGTGGATCCGCTAAACCTCGCCGGGACGCTGTTGCCAGGGGCGAAAGTGCCGGCGCTGGCGAGTAATCGGCTGGTGTATCGCGACGGGTTGCCGGTGGCGGCCGAGATTGCCGGTCAGCAGCAGGTCTGGCTGGAACTGGATCAGGTTGCGATGGAGCAGGTGCGCGGCAAGCTGATCCGGCATTGATATCGTCTGCACTGGCGCTATCGCGAGCAGGCTCACTCCTACAGGGAAACGCATTCCAAATGTAGGAGTGAGCCTGCTCGCGATGAGGCCGGTACTTCCGATACACAATCGCGCGCTAGGTCCGCGACTCCTGCGGCAACACCGCCGCCGAATGCTCAACAGGCGTTTCTTCTTGCCGCTTGGGCAACAAAACCTGCTGTGGATAAGTCTGCGCGAAATGCACCACCGGGCTGTTATCCACAAGCTTTTTCAAGCGCTGGTTGAACGCCCGACTCACCGCATATTGCCCACCTGACACCGTGCGGAACTGCGCGGTCAGCACCACGCCATTCAAATCCATCTTGTCCACCCCGAACACATCCAGCGGCCCTTGCAGGTTGTACTTGAGGAACGGGTCTTCGCGGATCGAATCGCCGGTCTCGCGGATCAGTTCGATGGCCTTGTCGACATCGGTGTCGTAGGTGAACTGCACCGAGAAAAACGCGTAGGCGAACTGCCGCGACTGGTTGGTGACCGCCTTGATCTGGCCGAATGGCACCGAGTGCACGAAGCCCTTGCCGTCACGCAGGCGCAGGGTGCGAATGGTCAAGCCCTCGACCGTGCCGGCGTGCCCGGAGTCGAGCACCACCCAGTCGCCGATCGACAGCGTGTCCTCGATGATGATGAACAGTCCGGTGATCACGTCCTGCACCAGTTGCTGCGAACCGAAACCGATGGCCAGACCGACCACCCCGGCACCGGCCAGCAGTGGTGCGACATTGATCCCCAGATTAGCCATGGTGGTGATTGCACAAATCACCACCAGGATGATTTTGATCGCGTTGCGCAACAGCGGCAGGATGGTTTTCACCCGAGTGCTGGGCTGGCGCGACGAGCGTTTACTGACCGGTGGTTTCAGCGCTTCCTGAATCGCCGTGTCGAGCACCACCCACAACAACCACGTCACCAGGAAGATCAGACCGATGCTGCTCAGAGCGTTACTGATCGCCCGCCCAACCGTGCTGCTCTGGGCGAAATCGAGCAGCGAAACACCCCAGATCCGCCCGAGAATGTCGATGAAGGCAATCGCCATCACGATCCGCAGCAAGGCGTGCAACAGGCTGAGAAAGCGCTCCTTGTAGGCGCTGCTGCGCTGGATCGCTTCGGCTTTTCGTGACTTGAAGATGTGCTGCAGAATCGTGCTGAGAAACACCGTGCCGATCAGCAACACCGTGGTCAACAATGCGCAGCGCAGAGCCTTCTGGTTGTCCTCGCCGATGCCGATCAGATTGACCGCCGAGACCAGCACCATCAGCACGATCGGCCAGTACCAGAGCCCGGAAAAAATCCGCAGCGATTCCTGCAATGACGGCTGCTGCAGGCGTTGCGCCAGCGGTCGATTACGGATCAGATGCGCCACCGGCCGCCGCAGGCGAATCACCAGCAGGCCGAAAATGATCGAAGCCATCAGCCCGGTGAACACCGCGACGCTGCTGGTGATATTGCCGCCAAACTGCCGGGCGATCTGCGGGCTGGTCAGCGCGTCACTGAGGGCAGCGAGGAAGCCGATCAGGAACAGCGGTTTCGGGCAGTAGTCACGGATGATCCGCGCGGCGGGTCGTTTATGGCCGACATTGAACATCACCACCACGCACAACAACATCGAGGTGGAGAAAATGCCGCTGCTGGTGGCATACGCCAGACACAGCGCCAGCGCGCGGCCCACCGAGGTTGGCAGAAAGTGGCTGACGTACAGCGTCAGCGGCAGACAGATCAGCGCCGGCAACGTGTACGGCAGCAGATACCCGAGCAGGTCCTGACTGCGCTGGCGGGTGCGCAGCCAACGGCCCTGGCTCAGACGCTTGGCCAACAGGCTGCCGAGCACGGTGAGCAGCGCAAAGGCGCCAAGCCAGACACCGGACAACATCAGGAAATCCCCGGCGAGGCTCCAGCCCGAGCGATCCGACGGTTGATTGACCAGCCGGTCGACCTCGTCCGCCGCGCGGTCGGCCCGCAGACGCCAGGCATCAACCAGGTGTTCGTTGAGATCGAGTTTGTCCTGCACATCGTCGATGCTCGTACTGATTGCACCGAGCAAACCACCCTGCACGATCGGCTCGGGTTTGGCCGGCTCTTCAGCCGTGGCCGGAACGCCCGGCAGCGCGGCGGCTTCGAGTTCGTTGGCGCCGAGCAACAGCAGCGCTCCCAGCAGAATGACGATCCTGAACTTGATCAAAACTCCGATCCCTCTTGGCTGAACCTGTAAGGAACTGATCGGTGAATGGCGGACAAGTTCGTTTTTTGCCTCAATACCCCCTGTGGCGAGGGAGCTTGCTCCCGCTGGGGCGCGAAGCGGCCCTCATTAAGGCCATAGTGTTTTCCTGACACGCCGCGCTGGATGATGTCGGGTCTGCTGCGCAGCCCAGCGGGAGCAAGCTCCCTCACCACAAAGGCGCAGCACAGCAGCGAATATCAAATGCCCCCCCGTTATGCCCCTGAGCCTGTACCGTCCGTAACGCCACCGAAACTTTCCCGAACCGCCCACAGTCATCAACAGACACAGGCTGTACGAGGACTGACTACGGGAGGGCGGCATGGCAACGATTCACATCGGTATTTCCGGCTGGCGCTACGCTCCGTGGCGCGGGGATTTCTACCCGAAAGGACTGACCCAGAAGCGCGAATTGCAGTTCGCTTCACGGGCGGTCAACAGCATCGAAATCAATGGATCGTTCTACGCCCTGCAGCGGCCCGAACGTTACGCCCAGTGGTACAGCGAAACGCCCGACGACTTTGTGTTCAGCGTCAAGGCGCCGCGCTTCATCACCCACGTGCGGCGCTTGCGCGAGATTGAAAAACCGCTGTCGAACTTCTTCGCGTCCGGGGTGCTGGAGCTCAAGGAAAAGCTCGGGCCGATCCTGTGGCAGTTTCCGCCGAACTTCAAATTCGACCCCGAGCGCTTCGAACACTTCCTCTCATTGCTGCCCCACGACACGCAGGCCGCAGCCGCCCTCGCCCGCCAGCACGACGCTCATCTGCACGGCCACGCCAGCCTCAAAGCCTGGCGCAAAAAGCCGCTGCGCCATGCCGTGGAAGTGCGCAACGACACCTTCATCGACCCTGACTTCATTCGCTTGTTGAAACGCTACAACACGGCGCTGGTGATCGCCGACACCGCCGGCAAGTGGCCGTACCGCGAAGACCTCACCAGCGATTTCGTCTACCTGCGTCTGCACGGCGCCGAAGAACTGTACGCCAGCGGCTACACCGACTCCGCGCTGCAGAACTGGGCCGAACGCATCGACGCCTGGCACCATGGGCGGCAGCCGGCCGATGCGCACCTGATCGCCCCACGCCTCAAGCCCCGGGCGCGCAAATCCCGCGAAGTGTTCTGCTATTTCGATAACGACATCAAAGTCCGCGCGCCTTACGACGCACGTAATCTTTTACAGCGCTTTGACCTCGACAAACACTTGCCGACCAGCCCCGGCGAGCCTGCTGCCGAAGGGGTGCTGACATGAGTATTCCAGAGCCGGTGGGCTTCACCGATGAAGGTTCGGTGGTAACCCCCTCAGTGCGCCGTTTCACCGTGCTGACGGTCAACACGCACAAGGGTTTCACTGCCCTCAATCGACGCTTCATCCTCCCGGAGCTGCGCGAAGCAGTGCGGAGCGTGGCGGCCGACGTGGTGTTTCTACAGGAAGTCCACGGCACCCACGAGCACCATCCCAAGCGCTACAGCAATTGGCCGACAATGCCGCAATACGAGTTCCTCGCCGACAGCCTCTGGCCGCAATTCGCCTATGGGCGCAACGCGGTGTACCCGGAGGGTGATCACGGCAATGCGTTGCTGTCGAAATTCCAGATCATCCGCCACGACAACCTCGACGTGTCGATCAGCGGCCATGAGAACCGCGGCCTGTTGCACTGCGTGCTACGCCTGCCCGGCGATGGCGTCGAAGTGCATGCCATCTGCGTGCACCTGGGCCTGCGCGAAAGCCATCGCAACGCGCAACTGCAGTTGCTCGGTCAGCGTCTCGCGGAGCTGCCGGAGGATGCGCCGGTGATCGTTGCCGGTGACTTCAATGACTGGCGCCAGCGCGCCGATGCGCTACTCAAGCCTTGCGGCCTGCGCGAGGTGTTCGCCGAGCATCACGGCAAACCGGCGCGCAGCTTTCCCGCGCGCCTGCCGACCCTGCGCCTGGACCGCATCTACGTGCGCAACCTCAAGGCCAGCCAACCCAAAGTCCTGGCAAACCGGCCCTGGTCTCACCTGTCCGACCACGTCCCTTTATCGGTGGAGATTGAATTATGAGCAGCGCACCGCTGGAGAAATCCGCCGTGGAACCGATCAGCGTCAACCCGCCCGTGCGCGAACCCGGCCAGGTTGACGTCGAGTACAGTTGGCAGGGCAACAACCGCATCGAGTTGCTGGAAAACGGCGAGGAATATTTCCCCCGGGTGTTCGACGCCATGCGTGCGGCGAAAAGTGAAATCCTGCTGGAGACCTTCATCGTTTTCGAAGACAAGGTCGGCGCAGAATTGCAGCAGATCCTGATCGATGCCGCCCGGCGCGGCGTACGCACCACCGTCAGCCTCGACGGCTTCGGTTGTGGCGAATTGAGCACCGGTTATCTTGCGGCACTGAGCGATGCGGGCGTGCACCTGCAGATATTTGATCCGGCGCCCAAACATCTGGGCTTTCGCACCAACTGGTTCCGCCGCCTGCACCGCAAGATCGTGGTGGTCGACGGACTGATCGCGTTCATTGGCGGGATCAACTTTTCCGGTGATCACCTGGCCGACTTCGGCCCCGAGGCGAAACAGGATTATGCGGTGCAGATTCAGGGGCCGGCGGTCACTGATATCCATCACTTTGCCCTGCTGCAAAGCGGTCGGCCGGGGCGCGCGCGGTTCTGGTGGCAGCGTCGGCGCCAGCGTCGCGCCGACATGGCCTTCAACGAGCATGACGGTCAGGTGCGCCTGGTGTTTCGCGATAACGATCAGCATCACACCGATATCGAAGACGTGTACTTGCAGGCACTGCGCCGGGCCAAACGGCGGGTGGTCATCGCCAACGCCTACTTTTTTCCCGGCTACCGCCTGCTGCGCGAGATCCGCAATGCGGCACGCCGTGGCGTCGACGTACGGCTGATCCTGCAAGGCCAGCCGGACATGTTGGTGGCGAAGCTGGCGGCGCGCATGACCTACGACTACCTGCTCAAGGCCGGCGTGCAGATCCACGAATATTGCCAACGGCCGCTGCACGGCAAAGTCGCGCTGGTGGACGAGGAATGGAGCACCGTCGGCTCGAGCAATCTCGATCCGCTGAGCCTGTCGCTGAACCTGGAAGCCAACGTGCTGATCCGCGATCGCGCGTTCAATCAGCATTTGTTCGAACGCCTCGAAGACCTGAGCCAGAACCACTGCAAGGCCATGGATGCCGACATGTCCCCGCGCGGGCGAATCTGGCACATGACCGTGGGGTTTCTGGTGTTTCACTTCCTGCGGCACTTCCCGGCGATGGCCGGTTGGTTGCCGGCGCATAAACCGCGGCTCAAGCCGTTTCGAGGTGCCAGGCCATGAGTCATTCCGAAACGCACTCGGCAAGGCATACCGCGCCAGCGACGCACTCAAAGTGGAGCCGCTGGAAACGTCCACTGACGCTGTTGTTTTTCCTCGCGTTGATCGTCTTGCTGACGCTGTTCGCCATGCGCATCGAATGGGCCGAAGTGCTGCAAACCCTCGCCGACTTCAAGGTGCGCACGCTGATCATCGCGGCCGGCTTGACCCTGCTGAGTTTTCTGACCTACGCCAGTTTTGACCTGATCGGCCGCACCTACATCCGCCAGGACCTGACCTGGAAACAGATCCTGCCGGTGGGGATCATCAGCTACGCCTTCAACCTTAATCTCAGCGCCTGGGTCGGCGGCATCGCCATGCGCTATCGACTCTATTCGCGTCTGGGCGTAAGCAAAGGCAACATCGCCAAAATCCTCGGCCTGAGCCTGGCGACCAACTGGTTCGGCTACATGACGATTGCCGGAGCGGTGTTCAGCAGTGGCCTGGTGAGCATGCCGCCGGGCTGGAAAGTCAGCAGTGGTGCATTGCAAGGCATCGGCGTGCTGCTGTTGCTGGTGAGTGCCGGTTACCTCGCCGCGTGCCAGTTTTCGAGGCGCCGCGAGTGGTCGATTCGCGGGGTGGAAATCAACCTGCCGTCCCTGCGCATGGCCGTGCTGCAATTGCTGCTCGGTGCGCTGAACTGGTCGCTGATGGCGGCAGTGATATTCACTCTGCTGCCGGGCAAGCTGGACTATCCGTTGGTGCTCGGCGTGTTGTTGATCAGCGCGATTGCCGGAGTCATCACCCACATTCCGGCGGGGCTCGGGGTGCTGGAAGCGGTGTTCGTAGCGCTGCTGCAACACGAGGCTTCACGCGGGAGTCTGGTGGCGGGTTTGCTGGCGTACCGGGCGATTTATTTTCTGCTGCCGTTGTTGATCACGGTGGTGATGTATCTGTTGGTGGAGGCCAAGGCGAAGGCGTTGCGGATCGAGAAGAAACCTTCTTGATTCTGTAGTCGAGGCTGATGCCCCCTTCGCGAGCAGGCTCGCTCCCACAGGTTATACGCATTCCAAAAGTGGGAGCGAGCCTGCTCGCGAAGGCGTCCGGAAGGACACCACAGATCATGTGGACTGGATGATGCTCAACCGCTCTCCAACCACCATCTCGGTCATCCAGTCCACCAGAATCGAGGTATAGGCCTGCTGCGAAACCGGCTCGCTCAAGGCATGGTCGGCGCCGTCGATGATCCGGTGCGTCAGCGAATGCGTCTGCTGACACGCCGCGCGGTAACTCATGATTGCCGCGTGAGGCACGTACTCGTCGGTTTCCGATTCCACCAGCAAGACATCCCCCGTGAATTGCGAACAGGCATGCAGCGCGCGATTGGTATCGGCGCGCACCAGCGTGCTCCGGTAGTCACGCAAATCCGCCTTGTCGAGATCACGCTTGGGCGTGTGCCATTGCTCGTCGCGATACAGCGCCGGCACCCGCAGCGCCAGCCAGCGCACTGGACGCAATGAGGTGAGGATCGAGGCCAGATAACCGCCATAACTGGTACCGACCACCGCAATCGCCGAGGTGTCGAGCGCCGGGTGCGCGAGCAGGCGGTCATAGGCCGCGAGCAGGTCGCGCAGGTTGTCTTCGCGCGTCACCCGGGTCAGCGGAATGCCGGTGCCACCGGTGTGGCCGCGCAGGTCGAAAGTCAGACACACGCAGCCAAGTCCGGCGATGCCCTTGGCACGTTCAAGGTCGCGCTCTTGGCTACCGCCCCAGCCGTGCACAAACAACACGCCGGGGACTTTCGATTTGGGGCTGAGAAACGTCCCGCTCATCTGTTCGTCATCAATGTCGATTTGAATGCTTTCGCTTCTAGCCGTCATAGGATTTGACCGTTACGTATTTAAGAAGAAAGTCGCTGTTCTCGGCCGGCCCGCGATAAATTTCGATGGCGTCTGCCGGCAGGGTCTGCTCGCTGTAGGTTTCCACCGTCGACACGCGGATCGCCGGCATCTGCGGATCGTTGACGAAGCTTTGCAGCGCGGCCAGTTCAGCGCTGCTGGCACCGCCCATGCGCCAGGATTGTTCGAGCACACCGCTGCGGGGTTTGCCATGGCTGTCCAGGCCCTGGGCAATGTCGTAGTTGCGGCGCGAGGCGTAGAAATCCGGATAGGCCTCATCCGCCGCCCGGTCGAAAATCTGCGCCTGTTCGATGGCCAGCCGCACCTCGTCCGGCAGCTGCAGCGCCAGCAACTCCGCGTAACCGCCCGGCACCACCAGCAGGTTCGAGCCACCGTAGACATCTTCGCCGTGAGCATCCCGGGTCAAGTATTGATCACCGCAGTAGCTCAGCACCTTGCCGCCGATGAATGACTGGCCGACGCTGTGGGTGAAGACCTTGCTCAAGTCCTGCTCCAGCACCACGCCTTCACGAAACAGCTCGGCGGCCTCCGCACGGGCGAGCACCTCATCGAACGCGGCAAGGCTGTTGATAACTTCCTGGCCACGACCGGCACAGGCGTGAATCGGTTTGAGACGGATCGGCCCGCTGTACAACAAGTGCTCGGCAGCGGGCCGCGCATCTTCCAGGGCAAACACCGTCAGGCCATCGAGCACCACGTCGCGCACGCGCTCAGCGAACAGCGGCGACCAGCCTTGGGGGGCGTGGGCCAGATGGCTGCGCAGGCCGTGGCTGATGGCTTTGGTGCAGATGAAATCGTGTTCGACGTATCCACCCCACAAGTCATCCGCACCGTTGATGCCCAATTGCTGCGCCTGGCTGGCGCCGACGATGGTTTGCGTCGGCAACCAGTACAGATCGCGACCGCGGTGTTTTTCCGGGTCGTAGCTGCCACCAAACTTGAACCCGAGAATCTGCGCCAGCCACCGGGCCAGCGCCTTGTTGGTCTGCACTTCGTGTTGCGGTGCGCCGGTGCGCACCGAGTGGGCCACGACCACTTTCCTGCTCGGCGTCGGGGTCATGCGTCCCCCTTCAAGCGACTTGGTGAATGTAGTCGTGAGACGTGCAGAGATCAGGCCAATCACCTCACGACGACAATGCACAATGAATCAATCGCTTGCGCGAAATCTGATGGCATCGGGCCTGTTTCAATCTGCACGACCGCGCGGCGATCCACGGCAATTTGCATGATCGTGGGACCTACCGCAGCTCACGCACTTCCCTCCAGATGGCGTCAAACATGACGCATCGCTTATCGATCGCCTGACGCCCGGTTTGCATCGCGATCATCTTCGCTTCAGGTACCTGCTGGGTCATTCGCCTCAGAATCTCCAGCATGCTGATTGCATGTTCCTCATCTTCTTCGATGTGCAAGCGAAAGAACTCCAGACCTTCATCACTGACATTCAGTCTCTTGAGCGCCGCCAGAACAGGCTTGTAAATCAGTGGCACAATGGCTTCAGCCCCCAGACATAGCGCTGCAAGGCCCTCAACCGAATTTTCACTGCGGCAAAATTTCATGATCGAACGAGTAAACTCAACGGTCTGGGATAAAGGAGGATCCGCCATGGGCTGGGTGCCCAGAATCCTGAGTGTTCGTTGAAACAGATCGGCATGGGTTAGCTTGTCGTCACCGTCGACTCCCATTTCCTCCTGCAGGTTTTGCATTAAAAGCCTGATGTCTTCGAGGGACTCAAGCCGATTAATGATTGCGCAGAGAAAACGGGTGAAGTTTCTGGAGTAATAATGATGCTGCACCAGGAAATAGCGCATGCCGCCAAGAGAAACATGGCCACTCTCCATCGCCACCAACAGATCATGATGAACCAATCTATTTAGCGCATCACCGTCCAGCCACTTATCCCATATGGAACCGCCAGTGACCGTTTGAATAGCATACACTCCATCATCGATGTATAACTTTTTATCTTGTTCCACCATAAATTCCTTTTAACGTGCTCCGGCCATTCCAGTGGCCAAGCCCTTTTTATGAATACTCCTCACCTAAAGAACTTAATTCCTGCCCGCAGCGTTTTGTTCATTGCACATCGCTGTAAACAACTTGCCGCTCATCCCTGGCCAGAAAATAAGCACAAAGAGAGGCGAAAATAATGCAAAGACCACCTGCCGCAAAAAGAAAAGCACTGCTTGAGAAATGGAGTAACAGCCATCCACTGAACAAGCTCGCGGGCGGAATTGCCAGATAGGCGATGAGTCGAGTCACCCCTACAGTTCGCCCCAGAATCGCTCGCGGAACCACTTGCTGGCGATAGGTGAAAAAAGCGATGACCACCACAGATTGGCAGCAGGTAGACAGCGCCCAGAGTCCCGCGAGTATCCAGGCGTCGCTGGCCAACGCTGCGGTCAACGTGAAAATCCCTGCCAGCAGGCAACTGCGCCGGATAAGAACGCCGGCCGTATAGCGTTTCACAAGCACTGCACCTGTAACTGATCCGGCAACGGCACCTGCGCCAATAAGTCCGTAGTAGTAGCCGACATCGCTCAACGGCACAGCCAGGAGCGTGGTGAAGACATAGATCAGGCTGGCACCGATCAGAGCAAAGCCGAAGTTGCAGAAAAAGAACAGCACAACCAACGAACACAGTTCTCGATGCCGAAGAACATAAAGCAGGCCGGCTTTGATTTCAGTGAAGACACGGGTGGTGGCGGGCTGGGGCTTACCCTGCTCCGTTAGCCAGTAGCAAAGCGGCAAAGAGAGCGCGAAGCCGACAATGCTGAATACGAGAATCCGCTCCTTGGTGCTGAAGGCCAACACCGCAGCCACACTGATCGGCGCCACGATGCGGATGATGTTGTCACTGGCGTTGACGATCGCATTGAACCGATGAAGTTTTCGCCCCTCGACCAGCGCAGGTGCGATGCTCTGGAATACGGGGTGATGGGTTGCGCCAACGCTTGCCAGCATAAAGCTCAACAGCAACAGCGTGATGCTCAATGCGTCCCCGGACAAGGTGCTGACGGCGACGTAAATCAGGCAGCCGATGACAATGCTGAACAGATCGCCACCGATCAGAAACCGTCGCTTGCTGTAGCGGTCGCTCCACACACCGGCAAACGGCGTGACCAGTATGTAGGGCGCCATAGCGGCAAAAAAGGCCAATGATGTCCAGACAGGGGAGCCTGTCTGCTCATAGACGTAAAGCGGGATGAGAAATGCAACGGCCCATGAGCAAACAGACGTGATGATATAAGACGCCAGCAGCTTGAACATCTAGACGGTCTCCGTCGGCATGGGTAGCCGCAGCGAATTCGCGAGATGCCCGCACACCGTGCAGTCCGGGTTCTGCTCCCAGACCTCGGCAATGCCAACATCCAGATCGTCGAAGGTGAATTCCTTGAGCTTGTTGGTCAATTGTGGCGGCTGGCAGCTGGTGAGGATCTTTACGGTTTCGCTCACCATCATGCCCGCGGTGACGGCCACCAAGGTAACCAGTGCCGGGCCTGGGTGCTGGTAGGTTATGTCGTGCTGCTTGGCCATGGTCGAGATACTGTTCACCAGGCTGCTTTTGTTGCGCGCCGAAGTCAGCCAGCAAGCGCCGCACCCCGAGTTGCCGGGGACCACCGAATAGAAAACCGACCGTCGCACATCGAGACCGCCTGATATGAAGGGCACGCCCTCCTGAACACAGGCTTCGTTCAGCCAGTCGGCCATGTAGTTCGCGGGTTTGTCGGCAACGCAAATTACAATATCGTGGCCACCTATAACTCTGGCGACGTCCTGAGCTGATTCGAGGCGGGTCTCGTGGGCGGTGATATCGAGGTGACTGTTGAACTCGAGCAACCGGCGCCTGGCGGTTTCGACCTTCGACATCCCGATGTCGCTCTCCTTGTAAAGGATCTGTCGATTCAGATTGCTCAACTCGATCTTGTCAAAATCAAGGATCGTCAGGTGATGCACACCCACCGCGACCAGATCGAACAGGATATGGGTGCCGAGCCCGCCACAACCCAGGACGCAAACCCTGGCCGCGCGCAGTTTCTCCTGCGAGGAAAACTTGCTCTCCCCCACTGCCGCCATCGACCCGAAAAAATCGATGTTCCGGGAAAATCTGTTGCGATCGTGGTCTGAAAGAGAGGTCGTCGCGAAAGCATCAGGACTCTCGACCAGTCGGTATCTGACCAAATCCTGCGCAACGCTGCGCAAATCCTCCTGATCCACCGCGGGATAACGGCCTGCTACCCGTGTGATCAACGCTTCGAATGGCGTGCGGCCATCCAGTGCCGTCGCAAATTCCCAGATAGCCCCATGGGGATCGGGAATCTTTGCGTATTGCCCGTTAAACCGCAGAACAACCTGGCCTTCAAGTTTGAACGGAATAATGGTTGGCTTCAGACAGAGCTTCATATATCAGCCTCAAAGACAATTAAAAACAGGTTCATTAAGAACCAGGGCCATAAGGCCCCGGCTCTCATTCGCTAGCTCAGCCGATCTGAGAATCGCCAGCGGAAGATGCTTTTTCGAAAGTCATAATGATTTCCTCGAAAAGTTAAAGGGCCAGTGGTTGAACCAACTCTCCACCGGGGCGAAGGTGTGCACACACAAAACCTAGAATAAGTTTCCGAGAGTTGCGAACTCGCGTTATTTCTTAATGTTACTCAAACAGAAGTGCAAACCCACACTCCTACTGCAATCAAGGGATGGTTCTTACAGAGCCAAGAAAAAACATCGTAGGAACTTTCCCTACAACTTAAACAAAAAAATCCAAACACTAAAAATCAAAAAAACTTCAACAACCTGACAAAAAACTTCAGATACAAACAGTCGATGCGCTTCTCACGGCTTGATCACTTTCGCGCAGGGTTGCTCAGGGCCATTTCAACGCACCGAAAAAATCTCACGCGTGAGCCATTGATGGCACTTTGAATTGGTTGTAGTGTGGCTCACGCGTGAGATGTTCATAACGGAGTCATCGCCATGAAAAGCCGCTCCCCCACCGTTGCGTCAGAGAGCCCAAAGGGAGAGCGCTCGAAACCGTCCGCGAAAAAACCATCGAGCTTCTACATGAAGCAGATGCGTGCGGGCCTGGCTGCCGCCGGTTATGTGAAACACGAAACTTGGGTACTTCCGGAAAACCGGAGCTTGCTCAAGCAAATGGAGC
>Ga0157373_10002456_pt1 | contig 14122 bp, 22 predicted proteins | sample C65metaG_FD_113460 | JGI IMG/M metagenome (GOLD analysis project Ga0157373, IMG submission 113460) | Corn rhizosphere microbial communities from Kellogg Biological Station, Michigan, USA - C6-5 metaG | ecosystem: Host-associated > Plants > Roots > Rhizosphere > Soil | place: USA: Michigan... | reverse complement strand
TTCAAGCTTAGCAACCGAGGAGGAAGCAAGAGAGCGCCGCAGCGTAAGGACTTCGTGGACATGGTAGGGGAGCGGCTCATCGAAATCTCCTATGTCGAATTCATCGTCGGCGTCGAGAATTGCGTCAAGCGTGGCCTTTTTCATGTCGCCGAGCGCCACACCTTGCTCATTCACCCAATCGAGCACCTTGGCGCGCTGCGTCGGCTTCAGTCCCGTCAATTCCCGGAACCGTTCCGTCATCGGCACGCGGACCTGATCGAGCACGTCTATGCAGGCGTGGACGAATTTCGTGTCAATCTTGATACCGCGCTGGTTGATCTTCTGATCGAGGATCCATGTCGCGCGTTCGGAAACCCCCAAACCTCTCGTGGCTTGATAAAGTCCTTCCTGTGCATCCACGTCGGCGACATTATATTCTCGCAAACGCTGAAGTTTATCAGGCGTATGGTGCGACCAGCCATCGTTGCGATCGGGCTTGCAAAGAGAGAGCATCAAGGAATGCCCTTCCATATCTTTGCGGATAGGCAATTCCAAGGCCGACACGGAGGCATCCAGGCCGAGCGGCAGAGCTTTCATGGCACAGACGGCCATGGTGTCGTGCATCTTCTCCGGTGGCAGCGGCGGATAGCCTAACGGTACCATATGAAAATGCCACATTGCAGCCTCGAAAGATGCATTGTGCGCGCAGAAGATAACTGCCGGGTCCGCTGCCAGGGCGTACAGTTCCTTATCGATCGCGTGGACCTGATTTTCCGTCAACACGCGCGTCGGCGAAGGGCGGTTATCTTCGATCACCTTGTACCCAAGGCACAGGATACCGGTTGTCATGTCCGACGCGTATTTCCACGCGCCGACCTTCAGCAGATCGGCACGTGAATACGTTTCGAAATCGAAAGTTACTCGCTTCATAATGTACAGACCCTACAGCCGCCGGACGTCATGCGCTCACGGCTCATTTTATTGAGGCTGATCGTTGGCATTTTTCCGGTCGAGAAAACTTCATGTAATTCTGCGAGAGAAGTAGGCCAACTATCGCGACCTTGAGTACGGAAGGTATATCCTAATTCCTGTTCGATTGCGATTGCCTCCATGAAGCTCTCACGGTTGTAGAACCACAATTCCCACCATTCGCCTATTCGCTGGTGATAGCACCATTCGCAATCGGTGCGGTCGGGACAGACGACGCTGGCGCGAACGAGCTTCGCTTGCACCTCTTCCTCACCCCATCCCCATTCGCGCAGCGGGAAGCGCATTTCGACACCGAAAATGTCGTCATAGGCCCCACCGGCCCGACCCTCTTCGTCGGCACGCAGGCCGATGTAAGAAATAGTCGCGCCAAAAATCGTCTGTTCCTTGAGCCATTCGCGGTAGGGCTCGATCTTGAGCCGTCGCGTGCACCAACGCGCCCGGAAATTCGGCAGCATCTTTTCTTCGCGGATCATTGCCTTCAGCGTACCAGCGACAACCGGAATCAGACGCGAGCCGAGCAAATCGCCAAGATTGCGCCAGTGCGCGAACATTGCCGCGCTTTCGTTGCCAGTCGGCGTGCAGACGAAATTGAACGGAATTTCCGGGTGACGCTCGCGAAGCTCTAGAGACATCGCTGTACTGTCGTGGCCTCCGGAAAGACCGACAACATGCACATTCCCGAAATCATCGCGACGAACAATCACAGTCCCGCTCCCAAAGCAAAGAAAATTGCCGGGATCGCACCCCGGCAAGATAACTCAGAAATCCGGCTTCTCTTCCACCAGATCGGCGTTGCTCGGCGCGTTGGCGGTCGGATCGAAATCGCTGTATCCAGCGAACGAACCGAACACCTCGCTATTGCCGGGACCGCTGCCGCCCGCGATCCGCTCGCCCTTGCGGACGAACAGCACGTTTTGCAGATAGGCAGTGCAGCCATCCTTGGCATCGAGCGTCTTGCGACGGAACGCCTTGAATGCCACAGCCGGCACGACATAGGCGCCAGGATAGAAAAAATCCTTGCCGGCCTGCGCACGCGCATGTTCCTCGGCCGGGATATCGATCACCTTACCGCCTTCCAGCTTGGCAAGTTCGACGTCGAATTGCGACGACGCCGACAGGATACCGGCATAGGGCTCGTAGAGCTTGGCGCGCGATTCCGCCTTCTCCCGGATCTTGAACGCTTCATCGGCGCTCTTGCCCTGTGCATCCAGTTCCGCCTTCATCAATGCGCGCTTGCCGGCGGTCTTGCCGCTCTGGCACGCAAGGAAATAGTCGGGCGGGGAGGTGAAGCCGCCGGTTTCGGCCTTGATCGCATTGACCATGATCTCGACGATCTTTTCCATGTCTTCGGCTTCGATGCCGAAGGTACCGGAAAACTTGGGCACGGCGCCAGTGGCGTTGCGCGGCGCGGATTTCGCCGTGATCGACGAGAACAGCAAACGGGCAGGCTTGATCAGCGTGTATCGGGTTGTATCGGCCATTTCAGTTACTTTCTTTTGCCCTGTGGGTTCCCGAATTCCGGCGCAAGGGCTCGCGACCGGGGGAATGAGGATGCACGTTGACTCTATACACAAAAAGCGACGGATCGCGAGCAAAATGCTGGCTGACAATAGCCGCCGTGCGGGCGCTATTCTTAATTCGCTTCAGGACGTGATGCCCATCGCTTTTGTGAACGATGACAATGCACGATAAATTCGGATAAGAACGGCGCATCTAGAAATCCTCCATCTGCGCTTTTGCGTGCTGCTCGAACACGGTTGCGTTGCCTTTCGGCTTGGCTTCGGGGCGGCGATCGGACAAGGGCGCGATCGTCAGGCCGGCGCTCTCGGGCTTGTAGCCCCATTCCAGCGCCAGTTCCTTGCCGCGGCTCGATAACTTCTCGATCCCGGCCGGCGATAGCGGTTCGGCGGGCTTGAACGCCTTTTCGCCGAACGCCGCCTGGATCGCGGCGATGCCGCCCGGCTTCCAGACGCGCGCTGTCTGTGGTTCGACCAGCTTCGCGCTCGGGATATTGGCGCCGGTCAGCTTGCGCGCCTTCACCGTCTGTTCGAGCACCTTCATGAAACGCCGGGCATATTCCCGCTGCGAATAATAGCGGTCCAATTCTTCGTTGGTAAGCATGGTGACGAAATCCTCCGAACCATCTGCATATTCCTCGAACGCCCGTTGCATTTTCGGACAGGACAGGAGCACAGGACAAAATTGACAATGATCGCCGGGGTTGGCGTCGGCATCGGTCGGCGTCTCGCGCGGTGCGCCATAGAGCCGGTGCATAGTCGGCAGCAATTCGTTTTCCAACCAATCGAGCACATAACCCACCGTCGTTACCCAGGGCACGACCTCTTCGTAAATGCCGTAGAAATTGGGCTGCACGATGCCAAGATCGACCGGGATATCGCGATGCTCGGGATCGGTGAAACCTGCCTCAAGGATCAACAGGGACCCATAGTAGAGAAGCTGGCGATTGTTGGGTGCTTCGACGCCGATACCCTCGCCATTCTTGTAGTCTCGGGAAACCAACCGCGTCGGCGTGATGACACCGAAATCGACCGTACCCTTGAACAGCGGATGGATATCGGGGCGCTTGATCGTCTGTTCGACCAGCACGCGATGCGGGCGCCCGGCGACGCTATCGAGGATCGCGCGGCATTCGTTGACATAGATTTGCACGGCGTCGAGCGTGATGCCATCGGGCCAGCCAACCTTGTAGCCGTTGAAATCCTCGCCGATATACTCGAATGGCTCGGTATTTTCAACGATGCACAAAGCGCCAAGCTCGTGCGCACCGGTGCCAAGCTCGGCGAATTCCGATGGGATATCCTCAAACGACCCTTCCTCGATTTCCTCACGTTGCTTGAGGAAAGAGAAATCGCAATTTAAAAATCTATGAGCGGCCGAACCGCCCAATGGTGAATGTTCTAATTCTATCATTTAATCCTCCCAGGATTATAGATTATAGCGCCGACCGTGATTAGGATGAAAACCGTAAAGCTTTTCCGCATCACGTCGGGCTGCAACGGCGTCGTCACGATTTTTAAAAACACCTAACCAGTGCCGTTGTCTTTTAACACAGATACTTGCTTTAAAAGTACCACTACGTGTTACATGAACACCCGTAATACCACTAGTGTTATTTTTCGCAACCCCAAGATTTTGCTTGTTTTTGAGAGGTGTGACATTCCCTAAATTGGACCACCGATTATCGGAACGAAACCCGTTTTCATGATCGACAATTTCAGGTTCTTCGCCAGTCATCATTTTGTAGATGACCCGATGCGCGTAATATTGTTCACCATCGAAATATCCGATGACGTAGCCAAGATCATAGGATTTTCCGAACGGTTCTCCTGATATTCTCCACTCAAGCGTTCCCGCGAATGGATCGTAAATCAGATTGAGATGCAAAGCTTCTAAAGAGGGTAACAGCTTCACCACGATTTCCTTTAGCTACATTCTTTAATTGCCGGCAGATTACGCGCTGCCGGCGCCGCGTCAACAAGAAGCCCGACTTCACGGGCAGTAGGTGAACAGCCTAGTCCCTGTTAAATTCAACCCGCGAACGTGATCCCGGCCTTCGCCTCGACGGCCTTCGCGAATTCCTCGCGCCGCTCGTCGGGGATATTGCGCGAGTGGGCGACGACGCCTTCCGGCATGAAGGTGGCGATGATCGCCTTGATCGGCGCCGGATCGCCCAGCTTGGTCGCGGCCTGATTGCACAGCGAGCCCAGGTCGGCGTCGGTCCATTTGCGGGCCGGAACGCTCGCAGCCGCCGCAGTGTCGGTGTCACCGGCCTTGTCGGCCGCTGCACGGAACGCCGCGAATTCGTCATCGTCGGCCGTGTCAGTCGCCGGGCCAGCATCGCCGGTCGTCACAGTATCGGGAGCAGGGGAAGCCGTGCCATCGCTCGTGGTGGAAGTGGCCCCATCCGACACAGGAAAACCCGGCTTCGGATCCGGACGCGTCGCGCCGGGCTTCATCCGCCACAGACCTTCCTTGGTCTGTCCCTTGGTCGAAGCGTGAAGTTCGGCCGACCAGGGCCAGCCGTGCGCGTCGACTTCACCGTCATCGGTCACGTCGACAGCGGTTTCCTGTTCCGGTGACATTCCCTGTTCGGGATCGGTGACGGGTGGCATCGTGACGATGTTGGTCTTCGGGTACGGCGTCGAGGGCGGCGACACGATCGCGGCTGGCGACGTGCCGCCGAGCAGCGCACAGACCGCCGTGAACATGCTTGCCGGGATCGGCATATGGATAAAGTCTTCGGGTCTGTTCATTTCATTCTTCCTTCTGATCGAGAACCTTGTGAATTACGTTTAATTTTTCGAGCGCCCTCACAAGGATTTTTTCCGATATGGACCCTGGCGCCACGAAAATTTCTGCGTTGACTAAATTCTCCTGGCCGATCCGATCGAGGCGGGCAACGGCTTGCTCATTCTGTGCCGGCACCCAATCAGGTTCGGCAAGGTAGCAGCGTGAGCAAACTTTCTGTAGGCCATCTAATCCGGTTCCCGCCGATTGGATATTGCCGATGAATACCCGCTTATGCGCCAAAGAAATAAAGTCGTCAACGGCCTTTTGACGAGCGCCAGCGGATTTTCTCCCGTCGACCCGAACCGTGCCATATTGCGCCAATCCTTCCTCGAACGCCGTGAGCACGTCGATATGCCAGCCGAAGATAACCAGCTTTTCTTCCGAGCCGTCGAGAAAATCCTTGGCATATTCGATAATCTGCGGCGCCAGCGCCAAGCCCATCAATCGGCGCGCTTCCGCGATATGTCCCAGGATCTCAAAATCCTTGGTAGTCTGAATTTCGTCGATCGACAGCCCGAGCATTCCTTCGACGTCGAGGGCGCCTTTCACCGCACCATTTTCCTCGCACTTAACGATCGAGTAGCGTGGCGGTTTCATGAATTTCAAAACGTCTTTTTTCTCGTGTCTTGCGAGAATGTTGACGCGCAACCGATTTTGCAATTCGCTTTCCAGGCTGGTGCTTTCGAGCTTGAAACGCTTGCCCTCGATCGTTTTCATGTCGGCCTGTTTGTTGTAGCGATTTTTGAACGCTTCCCAGCCCATGAAGTCGATCGACTCGTGATCGAAGTGACGCAACAGCACATAGGCTTCCGCCGGTCGGTTGAGCAGCAGCGTGCCGGTCAATGCCAGATGCTCACGGCAATAGGATTTTATCGCCGGCATTTTGATTTCGCCGTGCTGATATTCGCCGCGGTTGTTGCCGAGCACGGCGCGCGTTGTGAGCGCGTCGATATTCTTCATTTTGTGCGCTTCATCACATATCATGACGTCCCAATTCGATTTTGCGATGGCTTTTATAATTGCCGGATTGCGCGCCGCGTCGTAGCTCAAGACCTGATAATGCGCGGTCGGGTGGATTCCATCCTTGACTTTCAGCATCACCGACGCCTTGACATTCGGTATCGTGGAGAAGCGCCGGATTTGCTCGCCCCATTGGATCCTGACGGACGCCGGTACGATCACGAGTACGCGCTGCGCTTCCCGCTCATTACAATAGGCAATCGACGTGATCGTCTTTCCTAATCCAGGTTGATCTCCGTTGATGCCGCCTTTTCGAGCAAGCAGATAATCCAAGGTCGCGCGCTGATAATCCCATAGCTCGACACCCGGCGGCAGTCTTTTGGTGCCGACGCCGTCAAGCGCACGGGACAAGTCGATTTGCGCTCGATAAGGAGCAAGATCGGGACAGGTCGCGGGATCGGCGATATCGGCAACCGCATACGGGTTCGACGTGAACAGCACCGCTTTTTCCCGGCTCGACGCCGACGTACTGAACGTAAGTCCACGATAAGCCATGAGCGATGCTATGTCTTCACGTCGACTAGCAGGCACTTCCATAATGTAGTGGTCTTTGACCCGGAAAACTTTCACAGGTCATACCTCGTGCAAGATTCATGAGCTGGATGACGGAATTTCAAATCTCGTTGCACTTCGGGGCCGAGCCCAAACCGCTTGCCAACGATCCCGCAAACCCGACATTTCATTTTATCATATATGCCGTGTTTGTCACTGATCGTGACAAGGTTCTGCTTTTCCCAAGTATGCGGGATAATATGCTTCGCCGGCTCGCCGTCGCTCGACACGATGCGAATTAATCGGCGGGGAAGTTCTCCCGGTCGCAAAGTGGAATTGAAATTGTCGAACATGCGCCCGATAATTTCTTCCGGCGTGCCGTTGCCGAATTTCCCCTTGTCCTCGTAATCCTCTTGCCACCCTTCCGGATTGCGATCGTGAGCACAGATAAAGGTGATTTTCATAGGTCAAACTCCTGCAAAGGTTGCGCAATATCCGCGACAGCATAAGGGTTGTCTGTGAACAGTACTGCTTTTTCCCGCGTACTGGCGCTCGTGCTGTAGGTCAGTCCACGATAGGCCATTAGCGATGCCACGTCCGCCTTCTGCGCTGCCGGCACCTCTAGAATGTAGTGGTCCTTGACCCGGAAAACTTTCACAGGTCATACTCCCACGTCGCCTTGATAATCGACAGGGCGACGTGCCGACTAAGGGTCAAGGGAATTTTAGCGATTTTAGCGGACGCGGCTTTGCGTTGGGAGCTTTTGGAGCCGTGACGGCGAGGTTCCGAACAGTCGTCTCCCGAACTAAACCAATCCCCTCCTGATTTCCGACCTTCGTGTTTTTCAATTCCGCAATCACGTGAAGTAAAGCGAGCGCCCTTGCCTGCATCCGTGCGCCGTCCGGCGTCACTAGCGACTTTGAGGGCACGCCCATCCGGTAAGGGCAACGGGACATCGCCCCACAAATAGAAGCTTCCGAAATGTGCGACCGCTTTACCTACCCATTCCTGCGCGCCACGTACGTTCTCGACGACTAAGGGAATGTGACGTCCCGCCGCTTTGGATGCTTCACGCTGGATACGGAAGCAGGCGTCGAAAATTTGATTGAGCCTTGCGCGCTCCGCTCCGGTTTCGTCCGCTAAAATCTTCGCGCGCTTGGCTTTCGCCAATGACCATGGCATCGCCATATAACTGTATTCTTGACAAGGCGGCGACGCGACAATCAAATCGACATGGACGAAACGCGACCCGTGGATTTGCAGCACGTCTTCTAGAACAAGATCGCCGGGGTAGCGTTCGTCTCCGTATTTGTGTTCCTCAATATCATAGCCAACGACGTGAAAACCTTCGGCCATAAGACCTTCAGTCCAGCCCCCAAGGCCGCAGCACAAATCGATCGCTTCCCACTTTTTCACAAATCATAATCCTGCGCAATATCGGCAACCTTCATCACCGGAATAGGGCCAAGCCAGCCGATGATTTTCGGTTTCAGAAATGTCGTATGGAATTTGCCGCTAGCCCAGGTCATGATAACGGGCTCGACCCAATCGCGAGCTTGTGCCGCAGCGCATTGGATAAAAACGACATATCGGCCGTCGACCTTTGGCGTTCCAGTTTTGATATCCGCGGCGTTCACAGATCGTACTCCTGCACCGGCTCAACCTCTTTCCAGATCATATCCGGCGAGCAAAGCAGCGGGTTCTTTTCAGGTACGGAAAAATCCCGAGCAATGACGGGCAACGGTCCAACGAACGCATCGATTTCCGCTTTCTTCGGCCATGCACATTGCCGGCCGATATGCCACCATGCGCCGTCGTGCCACCATGCGCCGTCGTGCCATTCGAGTATCCGCCATCCATACCATTGACGCGCGGCATAGATGCCGGGTTCAGTTGGCTTTCCCAAGGTTGGTTTAATCATCTGCCTTCCTCTACGATATTTCCCTGATAGTCATATGTTCGCCAAGCCGGGCAATCTTTGCGCAAGCATCTGACGGTAGCATAGGCTTTAATAGGTTGAAACTTTGCGGAAGAGACTTCAAAGGTTGTAGCGATTTCAAAAGGCTCTTGCACCGGGGTAAACCGCATTTCTGTGGGCCAATCGTGCCCGATGTAACGACACTGGCGCCGGTCATCGATAGGAATATTCACAAATCATACTCCTGTGTTGCTTTTGCCGAAGCAGGCATAGGGAGGTTTTCCAAAAGCCGGGCAGCAGCACGGATTTGGTCCGACAATCGGATTTCCAGCGCGCTATAAGCTTCCATGCTGACGTGATATTCCGACAGCATCGACCCTATCTCTTCCAGAGAAAATCCACCAAACTGTGCCGCGGCGATGATCTTCGCACGGTCAAGCTGTTCGTCGGTATACTGGCGCGTATCGCCGCTCGATCGTGCGACCGGACCAAGCAAGCCTCGCTCCTCCCACAAACGGAGACCCCGCAAGGAAGTGCAGCCGGCGCGAGCCATTTCATTCGGGCTGTGCATTTTCAAATTCCTTTACTCGATGGCATTGCTCGACAACGAAATACAGTGTCCCGTCGCGACGAAAATGCGGTAGTCCAGCCATGCGCAATTCGTTTGCCAGCAACGCCGCGCCTTTTGCCGGCGCTGGGCGTTCCCGCAATCCCAACGCCACCGCTAGCACGGGAAAGATCGGCGCAAGCTCGGCCGCAGAATAGTAGGGCCGGATTTGCCACAGCGGCAAAAACGCCTTGACTGCTTCCGCATCCGGGCCGCTCGACTTTTCCGCCCATTCTGCAACCATGTTTTTCCATAGTGCAATCACTCCAGGCTGATTACCCGTCGCCTTCATTTTCTTGACGATCCGATAGGTATCGGATTTCCAGAAATCGATCATGGCTTTGGATCTGGTATCGGCGCTGCGTCGAGCATGGCGGCGTCAAATGACCGTGGCGGAGCGTTCGCGGCTTCAATCGGCCCCATCGGCTTACCCGCGATTGCCGCAAGCTCCGGGTCGCTACTCGTCTCACCGGCTGCAAAGCGAAGCCGGTCGTAACGCTCCTGAGTGATGGTCACCCACCCCTGTGGCTGCTGTGCAAAGGCGAGCAATGCCGCCTGTTCGCCAGCAACGCGGATCAAGTGGTCCTCGAAATCCTGCTGTGTCGCGTCGTTGAGAAAGCGTTGGCGCGCCTCTGACCAGATAACGTCTGGCAGCAAGCGGCTACCGATCTCCCGCGCCCGTTCAGCATCATCCTTCATGGGGCTTGCTCCTCAGATTATCGACGACGACATCCCGGACCTTTCCGCCCACGGTCATGACTTTCATTTCGGCGGTGGGCGCACTTCCTTCATGGGGTGTTCCTAGTGTTGCGTCCGCGAGGCGCTGAATATGGTGCATGCACGTTGCGACCTTGACGCGACCGTTACCGGCACCGTCCCGATTTAGCCGGATGACGTTGTTTGCCATCGTCGCGTGAGCCTGTATTTCCTTGAGCGCATCAAGTGCCCGTACATCCCCCTGCGTGGTGGCGGGGGTGGAGAGGGCGGCGAGAGTGAACGCGATAGCCGCCTGGACCGTATCGGCCGGGCGCGCTGCCTTCGGATCGTAGCCGGGCGAGAGGTAGAACTCTTGCATCAGGTCGAACGCTGATCGCGGTTTGGCGTGGAAGGCTTCTAGTCTGTCTGCGGAAACGGGCTCGTATGTCGCCGCGAATATGTCAGGCTTGATTGGCCAGTGTTCGCCCTTCACGCCGGTTGCGATCCAGTCGCCAGGTGTGACCATGTGTCCACCCTCCAACGTATCTATCCAGCCGTGGCCGGGATTGGTGCCACCGATAGCTGTGCCGATCTGTACGACAGCAGGATGGTCGCCCATCTTGAACCATTGCGTCGCCCGGATCGTGGCGGTTTTGCGAAATTCTTGCTCAGGACATGGCTTCAGGTCCGCAAGCGCTCGATCATCTGTATTGTCGGTCATAAATCATACTCCTGTGTCGGAATAAGCCAGTTGTTCGAATCGGGACGCAGCCATCGCAGATCGTCATTTTTGTGAAGCTGCCGGCGCACTAAATCCTTTTCGATCCCGAAATGTCCGGAAATTTCCTGCACCAATGTATCGGTTGAAGCTCTACCTCCCAAGGTTTCGAGCATTTTCACAATTTCCTGTGTGCTCGACCAGCCATATCGTGGCGTTCCGGCCTTTTGCTCGATTTCCGATTTGCCTTCGGCTCGCTCAAGCACGATCGACGCGCCAAATTTCTGAACCTCAAGATAAAACGTTTCCGCGGGAATATCCACCTCTTTTAATTTCTTTACCATCAATGACGTACCGGTTCCGGATTTCTTCGCGAAATGCACAACTTCGCTATTGTCGATCATGACTTGTGCGCCGCGCAATCCCTTGGATTGATCCTTGCCGGTGTGACCGACGCCTAGGACGAACGCACCGTAATGTTGCGCCATTTCCTCACACCGGGACAGGATCAGCTTGCCATCGTTATTGGAATTTTCGTCCATGCCCGTCATCATGCGAGTAACGGTATCGATAACGACAAAATCCGGTCGGGCGTCCATTTCGGCCAAGCCGTCACGGATTTCCTGCCAACCTTCCGTATCGGAATATGCCGGCACCCCCGGAACGATGATAAAACGTGCGTCGTCAGGGTCTTTCTCCCAGCGCTCGCACCATGCGTCGACACGTTCTTTGCGAAGGGCATAACTCGACTCGCCCGCCAGAAATAAAACCGTATGCTTGACCGGCGGCGCTTCCCATTGACCTGCAATCCCGTGCGCTAGGCACAAAGCCCAATCGAGTGCGATGAAAGTTTTGTAGCTGCCGCTCAAGCCGTACAGGATACCCGCGCCTTCGGATGGGATAAAGCCAGGTATCAGCCACGATGCGGGCCGCACGTCTTTGCGAGCGTCCGAAAGCCACAAAGGCATGAAGCGCGATCGCTTGATTTTTACCGGCGGTTCGAATTCCTGCCCGACATAGGCAGCGAAAGCGTCCTCATTCGCCTGAAAACCTTTTACTCCGCCGGCTGTGTCCTCGCCGTAATTTGCCGCATTTCTGATAATCCCTTCAAGCTCCCACGAATCCCACTCCGGGGAACAAGCCGGGTTCCAATGCTCAAGCATCAAATCGAAACACATGCCGGGCGATATGGCTTTGTCGAGTATCGAGCACGCGACCTGAAAAGCTAGATCGTTTCCGCCCCTGCCTTGAACCGACACGCGTCCACTCGCGACATAGTTTTTGAGCAAATCGGTTGCCCATTGCACATTGCGAGGCTTGTCCGCTTCGGGATTCTTTTCGAGTCCTAGAGTATCGGTCTTTTTCCTTGCGGGAATGATGGCAGACAGGAAATCAGGCAGGGGCTCAATTACGCCGCCAGGTAGAGCTTCATATGAGCCGTCAACCGTCTTGGGGCCTTTTACCGTGCGCGAACCCGGCAGCACCACATAGCCACCGGAAGCGATCTTTCCGTCCCGTAGGATGCCTCCACGGGTGTCTATACCCTCTGCAATACGGCTTGCTGTGCTCGGTCCCTCGCCACGGAAATAGATATGCAACCCACCGCGTGGGGTTCGGACCTGAAAAGCGTTGTCGACCGCGGCTTTAATCGCAGGATCACGCTCTAGCAGCTTCGTCCAATAGTCCATTCCGGCCGGATCGATATCGAAAACCATAAGTCCGGACAGGCCGGTTGCGACACCCCAATTGCAATCGGGCAACAGGCGTTGCCACTCTGCGATTTGAGCAGGGTCATCGCTGGCGTCATGCCACCCGTTTGAAGTGGCCGGCAGTTTGTCCCCCTTGATAATCGGGAACACCTTGACGCCGCGTAGAATGTCCGGTAACGATTCCAATGTTGCTCCCCAAGCGACGCCCGCCCCAGCCCCGCACGATCGCCTCATGATTGTGCGGGGCTTTTACTTGTCTATCGGTTCGATATTTCCGCTCCGAGTGGACAGCCATAAGCCTAAAACAGGCATCAAGGCAAGGCCGCTAGATTTGGTGGCTTCGACCGTCAGGTATCCGCTACCAGTTGGTCAATCCGCATCGTTGCCTGATGCCATTCGGGCGAACCATGCGGGTGTTTCCACGATGGATCGAAAAGTACGATCGTGTCTGCTGGTGCCCGCCATCCAGTTATCATCGACCGATCAACGGCGAGCTTGGCATTGCGATTGGCTCGGAAGTTTAGTAATATCCTCGCCTTTTGTGCTGCCGTGTATCGTCCGACAATCACTTGCCAATCGGGCAGCATGTCGAAACGCTCGATTGCGGTACGATCGCCACAGAAAACTAGAATTCTGCTCATTTCCGATACCTTTCCGTCTTGGGCATTTGGGCACAGATGCCGTTGTCTCCGGAGATCCGACCGGTTCGACAATTTCCCCAATCAGGTAATTCGGTCATTGCCTTTTCCAAAACAGCGACGTCGATTGCGTCCGCCAATAACGTGGCGCTAACAGAATAATCATCTCTATCTTCCACTGATCCAATGCGCTTATAGTAGCGCCATGCGCCACCGCGGCTTTGCTGGCGGAAAAGAGCCGGATGCTCGAAACCGCCCAGGTCGTACCATTCCGCTTTGGTGATGCGTTCCTTGCGGATTTTCTGTGTCATTTCGATTGCTCCACCGGCAGAGGCAACATGACGACTTCGTAGCCATTGGCTTCTAGGCGTTCTTTTGCTTCCATCGCTTCCGCTTCATTGTGCCGAGCACCATGCGCGCGAAACGACCAAATCCCAGTAGGGACAAGCGGACGATAGGCGATTTGATATTTCATTTCCGTGCCCTTTCCTGAATTTGACGCAGGCGCCGCTTGATATGGCGTCGGGTTGCGAGTTGATCGTAGATCGTGCCTCCGATCCCGGCCAGGGCGGCGACGCCAGCGCATGCGAAGATCGAATAAGCGACGATTGCGTGCAAGCTATGCATTGTTTTCACTCCGTAACAGGATCAATGAAGCCATTCAAAATGGCCATACGTTCGAGATGATCAACCAAGGCAAGACTTTCCTGCCCCAATTGAGTATCTCCGCGCGTAGCCTGCCAATGCTGGCGAGCTTCCTCAAACGTAAAATAGCGACAACCAGCGATAATGCGTGGACCTTGCGGCGTCGGCGCGACCAGAAAAGTATAATTATCCGAGCGTGTCGCGATGATATTAACGGTCTTCAGTCGCGCATCGCCGTAAACCTGCGCATCGCCGTAAACCTGCGCATCGCCGTAAACCCACGCATCGCCGTAAACCCACACATTGCCGTAAACCCGCGCATCGCCGTAAACCTGCGCACCGCCGGAAACACACGCATCGCCGTAAACCCGCGTATCGCCGTAAACCCGCGCATTGCCG
>Ga0157373_10002455_pt1 | contig 14122 bp, 10 predicted proteins | sample C65metaG_FD_113460 | JGI IMG/M metagenome (GOLD analysis project Ga0157373, IMG submission 113460) | Corn rhizosphere microbial communities from Kellogg Biological Station, Michigan, USA - C6-5 metaG | ecosystem: Host-associated > Plants > Roots > Rhizosphere > Soil | place: USA: Michigan... | reverse complement strand
GTGCGCGATGGCAGCGGCAAGGTGATTGCGGTGCTGTTCGTCGGCTTCGATTACACCGACGCGCAGAACATCCAGTTCGATAACCTCAAGCGCTTCCGCATTGGCCAGAGCGGTTCGCTGGCGCTGCTGGATGAGCAGAACAAGTGGTTGGTCGCGCCTGCCGGTGTGCAGGCGCTCGATCAAGCGATTCCAGTGATCGGCGGCTTGGCCAAAGCGCCGGGTAAAGGCCAGTTCTGGAGCGACAAGGCCGAAGACTTCTACAGCGTTTCGGTGCCTTTCGATGGCGGTCCGTGGGCGGTGGTGGCGAGCATGCCGAAAGCCGAGATTCGCGCAGTGACCTGGAGCGTCGGCACCCAACTGGCGATCGGCAGTTTGCTGGCGATGCTGCTGGCGGTCGGTTCGGTGGTCTGGCTGCTGCGCAGCAAACTCGCGCCGCTAAGTGATCTGGTGCGTCAGGCCGAAGCCTTGGGCGCCGGTGACTTGAGCGTGCGCCTGAACGTGACGAGCAACGACGAGATTGGCCAGCTGTCCCGCGCGTTCAACCAGATGAGCCAGGCGCTGTCGACCATGGTCGAGCATATCCGCCGCTCCTCGGAAGAGGTCAACAGCCGGGCCCAGGCGCTGTCCGGTTTGTCTGGTGGTGCTTATGAAGGCATGGAGCAGCAGTCGGGTGAAATCACCAGCATGGCCGGCGCCGTGGAAGAGTTCAGCGCCACCTCGCTGAACATCGCCGACAACATGGGCAACACCCAGCGTCTGGCCCAGGAAAACGCGCAACAGACCCAGATCGGGCGCACTTCGATGGAAGAGGCTTCTTCCTCGCTGGAGCAAATCGCTGGTGCACTGAACACCACCGCGACCGTGATCAACACCCTCGGTCAGCGCTCCCAGGAAATCGGCGGCATCGTCAGCGTGATCACCTCGATTGCCGAGCAGACCAACCTGCTGGCGCTCAACGCTGCGATTGAAGCCGCGCGCGCCGGTGAACAGGGCCGTGGCTTTGCCGTGGTGGCAGACGAAGTGCGCAACCTCGCTTCGCGCACCCGTCAGGCGACTGACGAAATCTCCGGGATGATTCACAGCATCCAGCAGGAAACCGGCAACGCCATCAGCACCATGGAGCAGGGCAACCTGCTGATGCAGGAAGGCCTGTCGCGCAACGCCAATGTCGCGTCGGCGCTTGCGCGGATTGATGAGCAGAGCCGTTCGGCGGGGCAGCAATTTGCGGCGATCACCACCGCGACGCAGGAGCAGAGCAGCACGGCGACATTGCTCAGCAGCAATCTGCAGAGCATTGCCTTGGCCAACAGTGAGCAGCGTGAGGTTGTGTCGAACCTGGCGGTGACGGCCAAGGAGCTGGAGAAGCTGGCGGCGGATCTGCGTTCCGAGGTTGATCGGTTTCGTTGATGCGGCGTGCCGGTTATTGGTACGCGGAGAGGTCTTCGCTGGAGTCGACCTCTCCCCACTCCCCTGAATAGGCAACCGCCTGGATCGCTACCCGACCGGCGTCGATGACGCGCTGCAGGGTATTGGTCATGTGCATCTTGTCGCACTGGCTTGAGGTTAATTCATCCCGTAGCCGCACGACTTCTGCCCAACCTGCGGGCGTGAAGCGCAGCAGCCCCATGTACTGGCCTTCGACTTCCCCCACCGATTGCGGTTTGTTGCCGATTTCGGCCAGCGTGTCGTCGCTATTGAGCCGGAATGTTTCAGCATCCAGCAGTGGATCGCCGAAACGCTGGGTCCACAGTTCCAGCCAGTTGGGGTCGTAGGTGACGGCCAGCAACGCTTCGCTGGTCATCAACGACCTGACGGCGTCCGGGCTGTAAAAAATATCCGAATAACTGACGATGCACGGCTGGCCTTCAAGCCAGGCTTCGGCGCAGGCCAGTGATGACACCATGTTGGTGTCTGCCCAGCGAGGGTTATGAAACTCGGTCAGGCCGCGGTCGGCCAGCAATTCGCGTTTGTAGCCGGTGACCACCGCGATTTCACTGATACCCGCTGCACGCAACGACTCCAGTTGCCATTCGAGCAGCGGCTTGCCGCGCAACTCCACCAGGCATTTGGGGCAATCATCCGTGAGGCTTTTCATGCGGCTGCCACGTCCGGCAGCCAGGATAATGGCTTTCACGACACATCGGTCCCTTGAGTTGTTTGAGTGGAATCGGTTTCGCCGAACAGCTGGCGAATGCGCTGAATATCGTGGGGTGCAAAATCCGTCTCGCGCTCCGGGTGCCACATCCAGCCTTCCCAAGGGCGAGACAGGTGCCGAATCGCTTCGATTTCGCCGTCCTCACTGCGCGCCAGAACTTCAAAGTCCTGCGGGCAACTGGCCAGAGACTGGTTGTGATAGCTGTTGACCTCGGCGACGATCTCCCCGGACAGGCGATGCCGGGTGCGCACGTGCCCGCTGACCGCTTTCAGTTCGCTACCTGCCCGATGCCCCAGCATCTGCATGCCGCGGCAGATGCCCAGCACTGGCAGATTTCGCGAGCGTGCGTGATCGAGCAGGCGTGTCTCCGTGAGATCGCGGGCCAGGCACTGGCCGATGTCATTGCCACCGGACAACAGCAATGCCTGAGGCGATACAGCGGCCAGCCAGTGTTCGAGGCTGGCATCGACCAATCCGTTGGGCACCGGCAGGGGGATGAACCCCGCTGCCAGCAGAAAGTCGATCAGCCGTTGATCCAGGGCATCGCGGCTTTCGCCGCGCTCCGGATGCACGTCCACTCTCTGACTGACAGCGACCCGCTTCATGTCATCATCTCCACCCTGCGGCCCGGGCAGTCCAGATGCAGGATATCTGCTGTCGACCAGCGCCGGTAAAGCACTTCTCCAGCGCCAATGACGGCCGGCAGGCCGAGTTCACCGGCGCGAATCGCCATGTGCGAATTGGCTCCGCCCCACGCGGTAATCAGCCCGGCAATCGGATAAGCGAACAACCAGTCGAAACCGGGATCCGCGTTGGGAATGCAGACAATCGCCCCGGCCAGCCTTTCCCGGTCATCGCATTGCACCACGGGTGCCGTCACACGTTTTTGCGTGATGAAGTTGGGCGCCGTTTCCGGCCACTCGAAGCTCCAGACATCTTCCGGACAGGTGATTACGGGTGGCAGGGACACCTTCAGTGTTTCTGCGTAGCGCGCCTTGCCTTGTTCGATGCTGCGCAGCAGCACGTCTTTGGGATCGGCAGCGGCAACGTGCAGTTCCTGGAAGGCGCTGATATCGCAATAAGCCAGTTCTTCGCGGTCGATGCCGTACTCGGCGCCGACTTGCGCGATCAGCGCGAGGGCATCCGACAGGTTGCGGGTGAAATGAAACTTCGCCAGTTCGCGCAGCTCGATGCCGTTTTGCAGGAAGTCCAGCAGTCCTACCGGATCCGGTTGCAGGCCATGGGCCTCGAGCAGCTTCACGATCTCGCGCATCTGTGGCAGCGTCAGCGAAAACGGTTGCAGTGGCTCGGGGGCTGCTGGGCGCTGGTCCCAGTCGAAGTAGAGTTCCGGTGCTTCATCGTAACGTGGCGACAGAATGTCGTAGGTGCCGGGGCGCAGGTGCCCGTAGCGTGCGAGGAAAGTTGTCTTGTCGAGTGTCGCCCGATCACGCGCCAATTGACCGCTGACGGTTGAGACGCCGGCCATGAACGCATCGTAGTCGGCTTGCGAGAAAACACCCACGCTGACCAATGATCTGAGCATCTGCACCGCAACGAAACCCGCACGGGCCAGGCCGGCGAAGGGCAGGGTGCCGTAGCGTTTTGCGTCTTCGAGCAGCCAGTAGATGCGCTCCAGCGGATCGGCGTTGGAGGCCAGCAGCTCTTCGCGGCGGGCATTGAGCACATCAAGTTTGTTGGCGTCGCTGCGCCACAAACCATCCTTGGGATGCACGATGCGGTTAGTCAGTTTGCGCAGACTGGAACTGATGGCCTCCAGTTCGTGCGCGGAAAAGCCTGCACTGGCCAAGCGCTCCAGTTGTTGCGACAGGTCCAGGGTGTAGCAGGAGAAAACGATCTCGAACTCCACCTTGTCGTGCAGGGTCGGCTCCGCCAGCAACCGATCAATGTAGTAGTCGACCAGTCGCCCGGCCAGTCCCTCGTCGAGGTCTGCCGGGATGAACGAGTTGAACGACAAGCGCACATCGATATACGGCAAACCGAAAAAGTGCGGCATCAGCGGGAAGCTGCGCAAGTTGCGGTAGCCATAGTTGTGACGCTGGTAAGCCCAGATGGAGTCGGTCACCAGATCGCGATACAGCGACAGCGCCAGCGGTTTGGGGCGGATACCGATGATCTCTGCCGGGTTCCAGTCGGGCATCACGCCGTAGACCGTGCGCTGGCCGATCAGGAATGGATGCGGGCGCATGCCGCGCGCGATTTTTTGCTCGATATTTTGCAGGCGGGCAGCCTGCGCGGCTTCGGACTCTGCCCGGGCAGGCAGAATCAACGGCCGGGCCTGCAACAGCCACAAGGTCTCGCCTTCGGCTTCGCACGTCACCGCGAACTCGCAGTCGACGGGGCCACCGCCGAACAACCCCAGCAGTTCCTCAAGCAAAGCAATGATCGGTGAGAGGGCTGCGGGTGGTGAAACAGGGCTGTGCGCCGCCTGCTGCCACAACCGTCCACCCATTCCGCCGGTGACCGATGCGGTGTCGTCACCTTCCGACCAGTTCACCACACGGTACGGCGCGCAGGTATTCGGGTCGTGGGAAAACGCCACGCCGGAACGGATCACGTTGCCGAGCATGGGTTGAATCAGCACCTCGTCGCTCAGATGCGTCTCGCCATAACTGGCGATGACCTGCTCAACCGCCGACTCAAGCCCTGCTTCTTCGACATTCGGCACCGAGAGAAAGGCGCCGGCGAAAGAAGCCTCGGCGCTGTCCTCGCGGCCACAGCTGGAGCGCACGATCCAGGAGGGGGCAGGCAGCCGCCCGCGGATATCCTGAATGCAGGCGCGCCGATCCGCGTGCCACTGCTCCACGGTAAACGCGAGCAGCGGCGCAATGCGCGCAGACACGAGCCGCCCTTGCAGGCGCGACAAGGTGCCGGCCTTGGTAGAGAAATGCAGGGCCATCAGGCGTTATCTCAGCTGAGCGACCCAGATATTCGTCGAGTACGGGATCTGGATCGACGGCGTCTGCAGACTTTGCAGGTAATCGTCGATGGCGCTGATGACTTCGTGAAATTTCGCGCCCGCCTGACGTTCCAGCGTGGCGTGGGAGCGCCAGGCTTCCAGGCACTCTGCGATGGATTGCTCGTGGATGACCCGCGCATCCAGATGCACGACCGGGCCGAACAGCTCGCTGGCGTCGATCACGGCGGTCTGGTCTTCGCGACGGGTGCCGTAGCCATAGCCGGCGACGCGCTCTTTGATGATGGCTTCGATTCGCGCCTGAATCGGATCTTCCAGATTGCGGTGGTTCCACATGCAGGCAAACCAGCCGCGCGGTTTGAGAATGCGCGCGGTTTCCTTGAGTGCCTGCTGACGGTCGCAGACATTGAAGGAGCTGCCGAACGTGACCATGTCGAATGCCTGCGCCGCTTGCCCGGTCACTTCACCGGTGCCTTCGTGCCATTTGACATTGGCCAGCGCGGCGGTGCGCTTGATGCCGTTGGCGCGCATTGCATCGTTGGGTTCTACCGCAGTGACATCCAGGCCACGGGCGGCCAGCATCAGCGTCAAGTGTGCAACACCCGCGCCGACGTCGCAGAACTTGTCGCCTTGCTCGGCGCCAGCGATCGAGAGCATGGCGTCAATGGCGGCATCGGCGTAGTCAGGGCGCTTCAAGTAGGCATCGGCCAGAGTGGTGTAGTCCCATTCGGTTTTCATACTCAGTTCCTTCTATAAATTTTATTGATCAAGTCTTCTGCCAGGGTTTGCCTGGAGCGCTGCGGGTCGAACTCTACAAGCCAGTCTGCCGCTCGCGGTTCATCAATGGGCAGATCAAGCCCGGCAACGTTGTGCAGTTCCCCGGCATCGTATCGACGGTAGATCCCCTTCGGGTCGCGGCGACGCAATTCCTCGACCGGGACCTTCAAATAAACTTCGAAATAGCCGGGCAGGTGGGCGCGGTTCCATGCATGGACTTCGCGAAATAGCGAAATCGTTGCAATCACCACGGTCTGGCCTTGCGCGGCGATCATTCGGCACAGGTGGGCATATTGCATCGCCAGCGCCAGTCGTCCGTCACGGCCATGGTTCTGTGAATTGGCGGCGGCTGCGCCGAATACTTCGCGCAACTCATCGCCATCGAGCATGACCACCGATCGTCCTTCAGTACGCAGTCTGGCAACGAGTTCGCGGGCCAGCGTTGACTTGCCCGCACCTGAAAGGCCCGTAATCCAGATTACCTGTCCATCAGCATCACAGTTCATAGTGTTCTGACCGTGTTCGATTCGAGTGTATCGGCAGGCTGTTTCCTCGCATGAGGGCTGGCGTGCTTTATTTTAATGTTTGTCCCGCTCGTTAATGTCGCCGAAAGAGTCAATCGAGAGCGGGCAATACTTCGACTCGTGCCGGTATTCAATCAGGTCGTGGAACACTTCCTGAGGCAGAGGCAAGTCGCTGTATTGTGCCTGGTAGAACTTGTTGTATATGTAATAACTGTCTTCTCGTTCCAGCAGGCTGAACCCTAGCGCCATGTCTCTGAGCTCATTGCTGCTTCTGGCAATTGGCAACAGGTTGTCCATTTGCTTTAGCCAGGCATCGACCGTGAGATTGCTTTCTTCGGTAAAGGGCACGTAATAAATCGGCAGCTTGCAGGTATTGAGCATGAACGAAACGCCACCGGTAGATGCATCGGTGATGACCGTGTCGCATTGTGTGTAGAACGCCGTGCTGCTGGTGCCGGCCTTGTCGACGGTTATCCAGTCATAGGCAGACAGTTCTTCGCGCAGGGCCTTTACGGTCGGATGGGAAAGTTCGGCCATGTACGGACGCAGGATGAATTTTGCGTGGGGAATTTGCGATTTGACTGCATTGATGACGGTCTGCAGGTTTTCATACAGTGTCGCCCCGTTCGGGCAGATACCCAGTTGGGTCGGCAGAAGCCCTACGACATAGTCGTCGGAAGTTTTTTTCGAAGGCGATGATGATTCAAAAAAGCCCGGAATCTTCACGGGCAGCGTAGCCACCGGACTGGTTTTGCGCATGTCCGAACGCAACGCCAGTCCATTTATCAGCATTGTTTTCAAAGACTTTCTGTCGCGACGGTATGCCTGCATTCCGGCCGTAATCAAATCAAAGCCCGACCGGGAAGAAGCGATGATCGCATCCCAGTAAGAAGTCAGCTCTGCGTAGTAATACTTGTCTTTGGTCGGCATGCCGACATTGCCGTGGCTGATGAAGATGCCAAAATTTGAATCGTCCAGCAGACGCCCGGCATAGGCATCATTTGAAATGACAACCTGCGATTTCAGGCTTGCAATGAAGTCATTGCCAACCTGCTTTACCGGGAAATCGAGGACGGCTTCGACTTCTTCTCGGCTTAAGTCGGTACGATCAGTATTGAGTACGACACAGTTGTACTTTTCTCGAAGCGAATTGAGCGCGGGGATCAGATACTCGAGATATGTTTTGCCACCACCCACCACGTTGCTGAGCAAGTAAACATTTTTCATTATGAAGTTGCGCTTTTAAAGTTTATTTAAATAAGGTCGATGTCAAGTCGGGTAATAATGCTGGACAAGGACTTTGTAGTTGTCTGGATTTAAATTGACGACCAGGTAAACGCGTGCAAGCCAAGCTTGGCTTGAGTAACGACTGCACTGGTTGATTGACGGATTTGCCCGATAAGCAATAGATATCTTCTCCATGATGTCCAGCCTCCATTTCCACGCTGAAAAATACTCTTCGTCTTGACGATGGACGGATAAATAATAAAAAGAGCGTCGCCGTTATATCACATCTCGGTCTATGGCCATCGGCACTCGGATGTTTATTTTTTGCCCCGCCCATTTGCGAGTAGCGTTGTCATTCTCACTGTGTTGCCGGCCGATACTGCAACGCCTCTGCCAAGTGCTCGCGTCGGACGTTTTCTTCCTGCCCCAGATCGGCCAACGTCCTGGCGACCTTGAGAAGTCGATGCGCCGAGCGCAGCGACAAAGTCAGCCGTTCACACGCCGATTCCAGCCAGTTCTCGTCGGTTGTGGATAACTTGCAGTGGCGACGCAGCCCCGGCAGATCAAGAAACGCATTGGCACATCCCTGACGTTTCTGTTGTCGCTCTCGGGCCTCGGCTACCAGCGCGGCGGCACTGGCGCTGTCTTCCCCTGGCTGGACCGCAGGGTTCAGCGCCGTTGCCTCCCGCGCCACCGTCAGGTGTAAGTCGATCCGGTCCAAGAGGGGGCCCGACAGCTTGTTGCGATAACGCTGAACCATGTCCGGCGTGCACGAACACTTGCCACTTGGTTCACCCAGATATCCACAGGGACACGGATTCATCGCCGCCACCAACTGGAAGCGCGCCGGAAAGCGCACGCGATCCTTGGCTCGGGCGATTACGATATGCCCGGACTCCAGCGGCTCGCGCAGCACCTCCAGCACCTTGCGATCAAACTCCGGCAGCTCATCGAGAAACAGCACGCCGTGATGGGCCAGGGTGATTTCGCCGGGTTGCGGTTTCGAACTGCCGCCAACCAGTGCCGGGCCTGATGCCGAGTGGTGTGGCTGGCGAAAAGGACGTTGCGGCCAATGGGTCAACGGCACGCCGCTGGCGACGGATTGAATGGCGGCCACCTCCAGTGCTTCGCATTCGGACAATGGCGGGAGCAGTCCCGGCAATCGACTGGCCAACAATGTCTTGCCCGTTCCCGGCGGCCCGCTGAACAACAGGTTGTGTGCGCCCGCCGCCGCGATCAGCAGCGCACGTTTGGCTGCCATTTGCCCCTGCACTTCGCTGAGATCGGGATAGGGTCTGGCGGCATGAATCAAGCCGTCCGATACATAAGGCTCCACGGGCGTGTGCCCGTTGAAATGTGCCACCGCTTCCAGCAGATGATCCACCGCAAACACCTTCAACCCCGAAGCCAGGCAGGCCTCCTCGGCATTCGCCCGCGGCACCACCAGCGCCCGACCCGCCTTGCGCGCCGCCAGTGCCGCCGGCAACACTCCGCGCACCGCTCGTACGGCGCCGGACAACGCCAACTCACCGAGGCATTCCACCTCATCCAGCGTCAGACACGGAACCTGCACACTCGCCGACAGAATCCCCAAGGCAATCGCCAGATCAAACCGTCCGCCATCCTTGGGCAGGTCCGCCGGCGCCAGATTCAAAGTGATCCGCCGCGCCGGAAACTGAAGCCCGGAATTGATGATCGCGCTGCGCACCCGATCCTTGCTCTCCTTCACCGCCGCCTCGGGCAGGCCGACCATGGTCAGCGACGGCAGGCCATTGGCCAGATGGACTTCGACGGTGACAGCGGGGGCTTCCACGCCAATCTGGGCGCGACTGTGGACGATGGAGAGAGACATGGTCGTTCCTTGAGCTGAATCGGGGGGCCGCTTCCTGCGGGTTTTTTAAGGGTAGTTGGGAGAAGACGCTTAAGCGGGTCGAGCGGAGCGCGAAAATTTCTCAGGATGTTGCTGGAACAAGTCGCAAGGATTCGTTAGTTTTCTTCCATGATCGTAGTGCTAAATAGCCCCGCCAAGCCAAGGCCATTTTCTATTGGCAATAGCTAGATTATATGTGCGGGCTTAAGAAATGACCTTCTAACCACCCATCAATATAAGAGCTTAATGCAGGCGAGATTCGTTTGAAGATAGTTAAATAATCTAGAGACCTTGGTATTCTCGTGAAATTTTCAAGCAGTATCCCTGTACCTCTTAAAGCCTTTAACTTTGGTGTCGTATTACCACTCCATTCGGCCTCAAGGAAGGTTCTGACTAACTGATAATGGCTCTGTACTTCAGCATTCCGCATGCCAATGTATTTTGCAATAGCTCTAAACTCAAACAGATTTTCATTTGAGTCAAGGTCAAATATATTCTTGGCTACCACAAATGTAAGTGTGACGTGACTATGCCGATGCTGGGCAATAGAAACTATAAACTTACAATAATCATCGAAGCTGACAGCGTCCCTATTGACCGCGACATCCATACAAGATTGCAGCCAAGCGGAATCAGTTATTTCATGAAGTGCCTTCGCGTAATCTCGTGAGTATCCATCTTCAGAAATTAATATGCTGTTATTCTGCTTTGCAAGATAATACGTTTCAAATGGGGTGGGCCCCGTTATATCTAATATCTGACTTACTGTCTTCTCAATTGATTCGGGAAAGCTGTAGTTTATTACTTCGCAGTGAGATTTTATCGATTCAATATGCGTTATAAGGTCGTCGAAATTCTGTTGCTTTTGCTCTTCAGTGGTCTCAAACTTAATGAGTTGTTCGTCATGCCAGTCAATCGAGAGGCCTGGACCAGGTGACGCAGCTAATTCCGTAGAAAGAAGCTGTAACTTCGCAATTGTTGAACTCGAAACTGTAACCGTGCCAAATAGCTTTTTCAGAGTTGGTAGAGCACCTGTTGCCGCGGCAACTGCGGCCGTGTAGCTATCTAAAACCGCACCGTGATTTAAATGCTTTTCAATGGTGGCATAAGCCAGAAAACGTTCTTCAGATGTACCAGTGCAGGTATACAGTTCTTTTTTAAATTTTCTGATGAGTCCAGCAACTTTAAAAATATCTTTGTTCCACATCGCACTTATAAAGTCGATTGGAATTCTCAGATCGACAAAATTATCAATTATCTCACCCTCTTTTTCGGAGGATTTTTTCATGAAATCTAGCAGGGATTGAATGCCGTCCCCTTCCATTTTCATCGCCCAGAAGCCCGTCGCATCGGGAAATTCTTGCTCGAAATTCTGGAGTATGTAATGAAAGGCCTTGAGATATTTATGTTTAATCTCTACGACGGACCATGTGACATCCTGATGTAGTTTTGACCTAGTGAAAGACTCTCCATTCTTCAACCCTAGTGATAGCTTGACAAAAAAGTCGACTTCTTCAGGGTTTAACTCCATCAAGTCCTCAATATTGTCCGGGACATACTTCTCGACTTCATTCCCTTCGCTGCTTTTAAGTTTAAAGTGAACTCCTGCTTGAATTGATTCGCAGGTATCGATTCTCACGTCTCTTTCAGATGACAAAAATAGATGCACATAGCTTAGGGCCACCTCAGCAATTTTGCTGTTTGCATCGTAGATCCTATATGCGTACTCCATCCCGGCTTCCGGCTTTCCGTACGACACTAGCAATTTCGCCACGTGCATTTTTTGTGCAGGTGTCCCCTCTAATTTAACTAAATCATATGAGTTTACGCATTCATATAAAGCCTCGTTATTGTTCTCTAGGCGATACATGTCTGCTAGCGCTAGCACTGCAATGCTGTCGGTGCCTCCTTGGTCAAGGTATCGGCGCAACAACTCACATGCTTTAGGCGTGTCTCTCCGCTTTGTGTAAAATAACCCGCATAGAAGGCTGCTGTGGTTATCCACGTTTTCTTCAAGAGAAAACTCATCAAAGAAAGCTACTGCATCTTCTCGTATTGGATAATCATTTATATAAGCTACTGCCAGTAAATTTTTGGCAGCACCTTTTGCACTTTCAGGTTGGCCTTTCAACAAATTAATTATGGTGCGCCAATCGTCCAAAAGCTTGGCCACATTTGCGAATAGATATTTCTCATCATAATCGCTAGCAGATGTAACTCTGCTGAGTCCGTACTCGTATGCAATCTGAATTATTGGAGGGAAGTTACACTCCGTTGCGATGTCAAACAGCAAAGTTCTTGCTTTTTTCTCTAGCGTGTTTTGAGATATATATCTTTCAAGCTTGCGTTTGCCTTCAGCTTTGCGGAGAATCGCTTGAGAAGCATAGCAAGCGATGAATGCAAATGGCTTGATGCTCGGATCATATCTCTCTAGTTGATAATCCTGGATCTTTGATAATTCTTTCCAGTTTTCCAAGCGAATATTATTCGCAAGGATGTATTTCTTTTTGACAGGTTCCGGGATTGCGTTACCAACAACTGCCCGCTGAAATATATCCTGCAAATTTAAATCTACAGAGGCCTGTAGAACCAGCTCCATGGCTTGTTGATCATCGGCGTAGTTAGAAAGAATAAACTCACAAACTTTTTCGGCGGCTGCTTTGTCTCTAAGCATTCCGTAACAAATCAAAAGGTTCAAAGTGCTCGCGATTGATTGAGGAATGCCAGTTCGATCACCTTTGAGCAGTTCGCTCCATTCTGCCTCGTAAAGTTCGCAGGCTTTTTTTAGGATATCAAGTTTATCTATCCCGTCAGTTTCGCCACCAACTCCGTTAAATAGTTGCGTAGCTTTATCTAAATAATATTGAGCAGCTAGATTTTTTGTTTTTTCAGGCTCAGCATCAATAAGTAACTTTGCAAGATCTCTCCAGCTTGGATCTGCTTTGCTTTGCAGGTAATCGATATATGCTGCACCTACAGCAATATTGTGTTTGAGCTTGTCGTCCCACTCTGGGTATGGATCTGGTAGAGTCGAATCAACTCTAATGGCTTGAATCGTGTATGCGGCTACATTTTCATTTTCCGGGTTTTCTTTTAGCCTAGCTATACCGTACTCATAAGCTTCGCGCGGCTTATTTTCAAGCAAATATGCTAGAACTTTGTTTGCTTGCGCTTTTGGGGCTTCAGGAGAAAGGTCACAGGCTTCGTGTAAAAGTTTTGCTGCCTCTAAATGCTGGCCCTGCACATGCATGCAAATGGCAATGTTCGCTTTCACACGATACATCAAATGTGGCGTCAGATTTTCCTTCTGACTAGATAGCATACCTTCGAATAGAGTTTGAGCCACTTTCGTTTGGCCTCGCTCAAACTGCTCTCCGTACTGATCAATAAGCTTTTCGAGTTCTGATTGCCACTCGATTTCTTTAGGGCTAGGAATATATGAGACTGCCGTGCTATCAGCCATTGCCATTTTTACAGCGGCAATTATTTCTGCCGGTGTGGAGCCATAGTTGTTGATGAGAGTAATTGGAGCGTTTACGCTCCCACCAACAGCAATGCTTTGGTTGTCCGCCTCTACGTTGTTTCCATCTCTTAACAGTCCCATTGCTACTGCCCTATATTAATTATTTTGTTTTCTTTTCATTTTTTATTTTTATAGGAGCATGCGAATTCCCTCCGACAGCCACTGATCCCCTGTCAGCTTTGACTGTGTTTGTTTTTTTCACGATTTTTATAGCAATGGTGAGAGTGACAGCAATGACTAGCGTTATGGACACAACGATCCAAAACGTTGGTTCTTTGAAAAGAGAAAAATCAAATTTCATATCAGTTCCTTTTGGGAAGAAAATCCTATCCCGAATATACCAGTGCCAAGCATTGGCCACTACCAAAGCTTAGCGGTCAGTGGTGCGTGTTTTTTTTGATAAATCGCTAGCTAATCGCTGCCTCGGGCAGACCGACCATGGTTACCGACGGCAGACCCTCGGCCAGATGGACTTCGACGGTGACAGCGGGGGCTTCCACGCCAATCTGGGCGCGACTGTGGACGATGGAGAGGGATATGGTCGTTCCTTGAGCTGAATTGGGGAGCCGCTTCCTGCGGGTTTTTAAAGGGTAGTTGAGCCGGGTTTCGATGCTGAAATAGAGGTTTACAAGACGTATCAAGACCCGATGGGCTGTCACTGCTTGCCTGAATTGGAGCGTTGACTCTCGCCCGGCATTGACGGATCCTCCCGTTCGAGGACTGCAACTGCGCATTCGTCGGGACTGGGCACCAGCTAAAGCTCCCCCGCATTTTTGGCAGCAGAGAAAGCTGGTTTCTCTGAAGTAGTGACGACGGGCAAGCTCGTCGGATTCTGAACCCAAGGCTGCAACGCTAGGAGCTAAAGAATCGCTGCGACTACTCCTCCAAACACAAAAAAGGCGTCCTATGGACGCCTTTTTATTTTTGACTCAGGATCTTCTACCGGCCAGCGGACCGCTTGGCTCAAGCTCTGGCCCACATGTAACAGCAACTTCAATAAATCGCCGTTGGTTGGCTGACATATCCCCAGCCAACCGGAGTGCTTCGAGATGTAGTTCAACAATCTGAAGAAGCTTTGCCTTTCGCTTTTTTGGGCTCATACGCACCTCGT
>Ga0157373_10002451_pt1 | contig 14129 bp, 10 predicted proteins | sample C65metaG_FD_113460 | JGI IMG/M metagenome (GOLD analysis project Ga0157373, IMG submission 113460) | Corn rhizosphere microbial communities from Kellogg Biological Station, Michigan, USA - C6-5 metaG | ecosystem: Host-associated > Plants > Roots > Rhizosphere > Soil | place: USA: Michigan... | reverse complement strand
GTTTCGAAGATCTCCTGCTTGTCGCGGAAGTAGTAGTACACGAAGGGCTTGGTCACGCCCAGCGCGCGCACGATCTGCGCCATGGTGGTGTTGGCATAGCCCTGCGCCGCAAAGAGCTGCGCCGCGGCCTGCAGGATGCGCTCGCGCTGCAGGTCGGTGCCCTGCGTGGCCGCGCGCTGGCGCCCGGTGCCCTGGGGCAGGTGCGGCTGTGCCGTGGCGGCGGCCGAGGTTTCGGCCTTGCCAGAGGGTTTGTGCCGTGTCGCGGAAGTTATACCCATGGGTAGGATTGTTGGTGCACCATGCACCCATTGGCAAGCGCTTGGCTCCTGCAGCCGGCTATCGATAACCCTGAGAAAGTGACGCCATGGAGACATTGCCCGACCGTCCGCAACAGCCCCTGCACGAATACCTGCGCGCCCATGCGCGCGAGCGCGGCGAACGCCCGGCCTGCCTCTGGTACGGCCACGCCATGAGCTGGGCGCAGCTCGACCGCGCGAGCGACGCCTTCGCGGCGCGGCTGCAGGCCATCGGCGTGAAGAAGGGCGAGCCGGTGGTGCTGTTCCTCAACAACTGCCCGCAGTACCTGGTCGCGGATTTCGGCATCCAGAAGATCGGCGCCATCGTCTGCCCGGGCAGCCCGCTCAACAAGGAGCATGAGCTGGCCTACCAGGTCAACGACCTGCAGGCGCGCGTGATCGTCGCCGCCGCGCCGCTGCTGCCGGTGGTGCGCAAGGTGCAGCCGCAGAGCGCGCTCGCGCATGTGTTCGTGGTGCACTACGCCGACCTGCTGCCCGAAGAGCCCGTGCCCGACCTTCCCGCCGAACTGCTCGCCGAGCGCGGCGCCCCGCGCAGCGTGCCCGAAGGATGCGAAGACTTCCTGGCCGTGATGCAGGGCGGCGCGGTGCCGCAGCCGGTGGCCATCGACCTCGACGACGTGGCGCTCATGACCTACACCTCCGGCACCACAGGCCTGCCCAAGGGCGCGATGCTCAGCTACGGCAATGCGCTCTTCAAGACCCGCGCGGCGGCCGACTGCAACGGCGTGGCCGGCGACGACGTGCTGCTTTCCATTGCGCCGCTCTATCACATCGCCGGCATGCTGATGGGCGTGAACGTGCCGGTGCTCAGCGGCGCGGCCTCGGTGCTGCTGCACCGCTTTGATCCGCGCGCGGTGCTGCAGGCCATTGCGCGCTACAAGGTGAGCTGGTGGTACAGCATCGCGCCGATGAACGTGGCCTGCATGCAGGTGCCGGACATCGCGGGCTTCGACCTCTCGAGCCTGCGGCGCAATCCGGTCACGAGCTTCGGCATCGCCTTCACCGAGCCGCTGGCCGCGCAGTGGCGCGCGCATGCGCCCAACTGCACGTCGTTCGAGGCCGCCTACGGGCTCAGCGAAACCCACACCTGCGACACCTACACGCCGCACCATGCGCCGCGCTGGGGCACGCAGGGCGTTGCGGTGCCGGGCGTGCGCATCCGCATCATTGACCCCGACACGCAAGCCGACCTGCCCGCGGGCGAGGTCGGCGAGATCGTGCTCGCGAGCCCCGGCTCCTTCAAGGGCTACTGGAACAAGCCCGAGGCCACAGCGGCCACGCTGCGCAATGGATGGGTGCACACCGGCGACATGGGCAAGCTCGATGCCGACGGCTACCTGACCTTCATCGGCCGCTTCAAGGAGATGATCAAGGTCTCGGGCTACAGCGTGTTCCCCGAGGAGGTCGAGACCATCCTCATCAAGCATCCCGCGGTGGCCCAGGCCGCGGTCATTGCGCAGCCCGATGCCGAGAAGGGCGAGGTCGTCAAGGCCTTCATCGTGCGCAAGCCCGGCGCGGCGCTCGAGGCCGATGCGCTCATCGCCTGGTCGCGCGACAACATGGCCAGCTACAAGGCGCCGCGCGCCGTGAGCTTCATCGATGCCTTGCCGACCACCGGTGCCGGCAAGGTGCTGCGGCGCCTGCTGAAAGACAAAGCCTGAAAGGTCCTCCCTTGTTCTCCAAAGTCCTGATTGCCAACCGCGGAGAGATCGCGGTGCGCCTGGTGCGTGCGCTGCGCGACCTCGGCATTGCGAGCGTGGCGGTGCATGCGCGCGACGATGCCTCGGCATTGCATGTGCAGCTGGCCGACGTGGCCGTCGCGCTCGATGCGGCCGGGCCCTCGGCCTACCTCGATGTTGCCGCGCTGATCGGCGTAGCAAAGGCGCAGGGCTGCGACGCGGTGCATCCCGGCTACGGCTTCCTGAGCGAACGCGCGGACTTTGCAGAGGCCTGCGCGGAGGCGGGGCTGGTCTTCATCGGCCCCGCACCCGAGCAGCTGGCGCTGTTCGGCGACAAGGCGCGTGCACGCGCACTCGCCACCCAGTGCGACGTTCCCGTGATGCCCGGCAGCGCCGGCGCCGTGACGCTCGCGCAGGCGCAGACCTTCTTTGCCGAGCAGCAGGCGCAGGGCGCCGCGGGCGTGATGATCAAGGCCATCGGCGGCGGTGGCGGGCGCGGCATGCGCGCTGTCATGAATGCGGACGAACTCTCCGAAGCACATGCGCGCTGCATGTCCGAGGCCAAGGCGGCCTTCGGCGTCGAAGGCGTGTACGTGGAGCGCCTGATGCGCAATGCGCGCCATATCGAAATTCAGGTGCTCGGCGACGGCCAGGCCGTGGCCAGCCTCGGCGAGCGCGAGTGCACCCTGCAGCGGCGTTTCCAGAAGCTGGTGGAGATCGCGCCGAGCCCCTCGCTGCCCGATGCGCTGCGCACGTCCATCACGCAGGCCGCGCTGCGCATGGCCCAGGCCGCGGGCTACCGCAGCCTGGGCACCTTCGAATTCCTCGTCGATGCACAGTCGCCCACGCTCCCTTTCGTCTTCATCGAGGCGAACCCGCGGTTGCAGGTCGAGCACACGGTGACGGAGGCCGTGACGGGCCTGGATCTCGTGCAGCTGCAGATGGCGGTGGCAGCCGGCCAGTCCTTGAAGGCGCTCGGCGTGGAAGCCGGCCGCACGGCGGTGCAGCGCGGGTTTGCAGTGCAATGGCGCATCAACGCCGAGACGCTCGATGCCCATGGCAGCGCACGGCCCTCGGGCGGCACGCTCGCGCGCTTCGACCTGCCGAGCGGGCCCGGCGTGCGCGTCGACACGCACGGCTATGCAGGCCTTGCGCCATCGCCGCACTACGACACGCTGCTTGCCAAGCTGATCGTGCATTCGCCGTCGCCGCGTTTTGCCGACGCGCTGCGCCGCTCGCTGCGCGCGCTGGACGAATGCCGCATCGACGGCATCGCGACCAATATTGCATTGCTGCGCGCCATTGCGGCGCGGCCCGAGTTCGCAAGCCAGGCGGTGCACACGCGCTTCGTCGAAGCGCATCTGGGCGACCTGCTGGCCGCCGCGGCATCGCTTGAAAAGCATGCGAAGAAGATCGCACCTGTCGATGCGCAGGCGGCGGCAATCGAAAACGACGATGCGGACGGCCTGGCGATCAAGGCGCCGATGCCCGCAAAGCTGGTGCAGTTCGAAGTGGCGGTGGGCGATGTGCTGCCTGCCGGTGCGCAGCTCGGCGTGCTCGAGGCCATGAAGATGGAGCACCTGCTGCACGCGCCGGTCGCGGGCCGCGTGGTTGCGCTGCTGGCCGAACCCGGCGACTACCTCGTCGAAGGCCAGTCGCTGGTGCGGCTGGAGCCGGTCGATGCCGAGGCGGCCGCAGCCGAGGCGCGCACCGAACAGGACCTCGATGCGATCCGCCCCGACCTGCAGAAGGTGATCGACCGCCATGCCTTCACGCTCGATGCCAACCGCGGCGCGGCCGTGGCCAAGCGGCATGCGCAGGGCGGGCGCACCGCGCGCGAGAACATCGCTGACCTGTGCGATACCGCCGCCGATGCCGGCAACTTCATCGAATACGGCGCGCTCGCCATCGCCGCGCAAACGCGCCGCCGCACGCTCGAAGACCTGGTCGCCAACACGCCGGCCGACGGCATGGTGACGGGCCTGGGCAGCATCAACGCGAAGCTGTTCGGCCCCGAGGCCTCGCGCTGCGCGGTGCTGGCCTACGACTACACGGTGCTGGCCGGTACGCAGGGCATGCGCAACCACCACAAGACCGACCGCATGCTGTCGATCGCGCACCAGCTGAAGCTGCCGGTGGTGCTGTTCGCCGAAGGCGGCGGCGGGCGGCCGGGCGATACCGATATGCCGATCGTCGCGGGCCTCAACAACCACACCTTCAGCCAGTTCGCGGCGCTCTCGGGCAAGGTGCCGGTGGTGGGCATCGTGCATGGCCGCTGCTTCGCGGGCAACGCGGCGCTGCTGGGCTGCGCCGACGTGATCCTTGCCACGCGCGGCAGCAACATCGGCATGAGCGGCCCCGCGATGATCGAGGGCGGCGGGCTCGGCAGCTTCGCGCCCGAGCAGATCGGGCCGAGCAGCGTGCAGTCGCGCAACGGCGTGATCGACGTCCTGGTGGAAGACGAGGCCGCGGCGGTGGCTGCGGCAAAGCAATACCTTTCGTATTTCCAGGGGCCGGTGAGCGACTGGCAATGCGCCGACCCGCGCGCGCTGCGCCACGTGGTGCCCGAGAACCGGCTGCGCGTGTACGACGTGCGCGCCGCGATGCGCGGCGTGGCCGACACGGGCTCGCTGCTCGAGCTGCGAGTGGGCTTCGGCGCCGGCATCGTCACTGCGCTCGCGCGCATCGAGGGCAAGCCGGTGGGGCTGATGGCCAACAACCCGCACCACCTGGGCGGCGCGATCGACGTGGAGGCGGCCGACAAATCGGCGCGCTTCATGCAGCTGTGCAATGCGCACGGCTTGCCGATCGTCTCGCTGTGCGACACGCCCGGCTTCATGGTCGGCCCCGAGATCGAGGCGCAGGCGCAGGTGCGCCATGTCTGCCGCATGTTCATGGTGGCCTCGCACCTGCGCGTGCCCTTCTTTGCGGTGGTGCTGCGCAAGGGCTACGGCCTGGGCGCGCAGGCCATGACGGCCGGCGGCTTCGATGCGCCGGTGTTCACGGTGGCCTGGCCGACCGGCGAATTCGGCGCGATGGGGCTCGAGGGCGCGGTGCGCCTGGGCTATCGCAAGGAGCTGGCGGCGGCGGCCGAGGGCGCCGAGCGCGACGCGCTGTTCAAGACGCTGGTGGCGCAGCAATACGCCAATGGCGAGGCGATCCACATGGCGCAGACGCTCGAGATCGATGCGGTGATCGATCCCGCCGAAACCCGCACCTGGCTGGTGCGCGGACTCGCCTCCGCGGGGCGCTCTGCGCAAACCGCGTCGCCCTATGTAGACACTTGGTAACCATGCACTAGACCTCGTCACATGCAATGGCAAGGCGGCTTCGTAAACTGAAGCGCTTTGCGTGCATGAAACTGGGTTCGCATTGGTTCTTCGCTCTTCGCCAAGGTGCTCTGCGGCATTGGATGGCCGCAGTGGGTTGCCTGCTGTTCGTCGTGGCCGTGGCCGTGCAGGCCGTTCAGCCCGACGCGCGGCCGAAGCAGCCTGCCGAGGCGCACTGGGTGGCCGGATGGGCGGCCGCGCCGGTGGATTTCCGCGAACTCAGTGCGAATCCGCTCCTCACGGCTGCGGCGCCCCGGCCCGGCGGCGATGCGTTCCGCGGACAGACACTGCGGCAGCAGGTCGAGCCCGCGCTGCGCGGCGAGCGCGTTCGCATCCGCTTCTCGAATCGGTTCGGCAAGACACCTATGCGCATCGCCGAGGCCAGCGTGGGCCAGGGCACCGGTGGCGGCGCGGTCTCGCCGGCCACGCTGCGCAAGCTGCGCTTCGGTGGGCGCGCAAGCACGGTCATCGCGCCGGGCGCCGAAGCCTGGAGCGACGGCGCCGACCTGAAGGTCGACGCCGGGCAGGCGGTGGCGGTGAGCGCCTTCTTCGACCGCGCCGTGCCCTTTGCAACCGTGCACCTGCAATCCCCCGGCACCGTCTGGGTGGCGGGCGGCAACGCCGTTGCAGCGCCCAGGCTGCACGATGCCGCGCCCCTGCCGCTGAACCACATCGTGACCGGACTCGACGTGATGGCGACGCAGCCCGTGCGCACGGTGGTGGCCTTCGGCGACTCGATCACCGCGGGCGGCGGCGAGGCGGGCGACGGCTCGTACCCCGAACTGCTCGCCACGCGCCTGCGCAACAGTCCTGCCGCGGCGCAGGCGGTTTCGGTGCTGAACATGGGCATCGGCGGCAACCGGCTGCTGGTCGACGGCATCGGCCCCAACGGCCTGTCGCGCTTTGCGCGCGATGCGCTCGGGCAGAGCGGCGTGACGCACGTGATGATCCTGCTGGGCACCAACGACATCGGCCGCAGCGTGTTCGTGCTGCCGGGGCGGCCGACGCCGGACCATGAGGTGGCGACGGCCGAGCGCATCACCGATGGTCTGCAGCAGCTGATCAAGCAGGCCCGCGCCAAGGGCGTGAAGGTGCTGATCGGCACCGTGCCGCCGTTCAGGAACACGCCCTACTGGACCGAGGCCACCGAGGCCATGCGCGGCGAGGTCAACCGCTGGATCCGCAGCCGCCAGGACGTGGACGGCATGATCGATTTCGACGCCGTGCTGCGCAACCCGGCCGATCCGACGACGTTGAACCCCGCCTACGACAACGGCGACCACCTGCACCCCAACAAGGCAGGCCATGCCGCCATGGCCGCGGCCGTCGATCTGCGCGAACTGCAGGAGTAGTGGGCGCAGTAAGTGCCTACAAAGGTACTACTTTCGAGGAAACACCTCTACACAAAGTCCCGCCGAGTGCTTACAGGCGCTTCACATGGGTTGGTCAGCATGAAGGCTCCAACCACTCATGAGGGGATCCCCATGAAAAAACTCGCAATGACCCTTTCCGTTGCCGCTGCTTCGCTGTTCTCGGTGGGTGGCGCGCTGATGGTGCCGACCGCCGCCCAGGCGCAGCCCGGGGTGTATGTCGAAGTGCCGCCGCCTCCGCCCCGCCACGAGCGCATTCCGCCGCCGCGCCGCGGCTACGTGTGGGCGCCGGGGCACTATGAATGGCGCGGTGGAAACCATGTGTGGGTCCGGGGCATGTGGGTGCGCGCCCGCCCGGGCTACGCCTACCGTCCGCCGGAATGGCGCGAGCGCGATGGCCGCTGGGAATACCGCCGCGGCTATTGGGACCGCGACCGCGACGGCGTGCCGAACCGCTACGACCGCCGCCCGGACAATCCGAACCGGTATTGACTAGCGGTATGCCTGGACGGGCGCCGCCTACCGGAACACGACCGTGCGGTGCCCGTTCAACAGCACGCGGTGCTCGCTGTGCCACTTCACCGCGCGGGCCAGCACCTGGCTCTCGGTGTCGCGGCCGCGGGCCGTGAGGTCCTCGACCGTGTCGGTGTGGTCGGCGCGCGCCACGTCCTGCTCGATGATCGGGCCTTCGTCGAGGTCGGCCGTCACATAGTGCGCGGTGGCGCCGATGAGCTTCACGCCGCGGTCGTGCGCCTGGTAGTAGGGCTTGGCGCCCTTGAAGCTGGGCAGGAACGAGTGATGGATGTTGATGGCCCGGCCCGCCAGGCTCTTGCACAGGCCGTTGCTCAGGATCTGCATGTAGCGCGCGAGCACCACGAGTTCGGCGCCCTCGGACTCGATGATCTCCAGCTGTTTTGCTTCGCCCTGCGCCTTGGTGGCGGCCGTCACGGGAATGTGATGGAAGGGCACGTTGTAGCTGGCGGCCAGCTGGTAGAAGTCGCGGTGGTTCGAGATGATGGCGCGCACGTCGATGGCCAGCAGCCCGCTCTTCCAGCGGAACAGCAGGTCGTTCAGGCAGTGGCCTTCCTTGCTGACCAGGATCACGGTCTTCATGGGCTCGGCCGCGGCGTGCAGCTGCAGGCTCATGCCGAAGCCTGCGCCGAAGGTGGCGAGCTGTTCGCGCAGCGCCGCCTCGGGGTGGTCGCTGCAGGCGAAGCGCACGCGCATGAAGAACAGGCCCGTGTCGTGGTCGTTGTACTGGGCGGCTTCCTCGATGTTGCCGCCGCGTTCGAGCAGGAAGCCCGAAACGGCATGCACGATGCCCGTCCGGTCGGGGCAGGAGAGGGTCAGGATGTAAGCGGGCGTTGTGGTCGTCATGAGGGGCACGATTGTCGCAGGGGTGCCAGAATGCCGTTTTTTGGTGCGCGTTAAGCAGGAGCAATCGATGGCTTATCAGGACTTCAACATGGGCAACCAGTGGTTGCCCTTCACTCCCAACCGCCACTTCCAGAAAGACCCTCGCGTTTTCGTGGCCGCCGACGGCATGGAGTTCACCACGCACGACGGCAAGAAGGTGATCGACGGTATCTCGTCGCTCTGGTGCGTGGGCGCGGGCCACAACCGCAAGCCCATCAACGAGGCGATCAAGAAGCAGCTCGACACGCTGGACTACGCCACCGCCTTCCAGGTCAGCAACGACAAGGCCTTCAAGGCGGCCGAGATGATCGCCTCGCTGGCGCCCGGCGACCTCAACAAGGTGCTGTTCTGCAATTCGGGCTCCGAGGCGGCCGACACCTCGATGAAGGTGGCGCTGGCCTACCACCGCGCGCGCGGCGAAGGCCACCGCAACGTGTTCATCGGCCGCGAGAAGGGCTACCACGGCGTGGGCTTCGGCGGCATGTCGGTGGGGGGCATCCCGGGCAACCGCAAGGTGTTCGGCGCGGCCTTTTTGCCGCGCGTGGACCACATGCGCTTCATCCACGATCCGGTGAACCATGCCTACATCCACAACGAGGAGCCGGTGTGGGCCGAAGACCCGCTGGTCGAGCTCGAAACGCGCATCCTGCCGCTGCACGATCCGAGCAACATCGCCGCGATCATCGTGGAGCCGGTGGCCGGTTCGGCCGGCTGGTACCTGCCGCCCAAGGGCTACCTGAAGCGCCTGCGCGAGATCTGCGACAGGCACGGCATCCTCTTGATCTTCGACGAGGTCATCACCGGCTTCGGCCGCATGGGCACCAACTTCGCGTCGGACTATTTCGGCGTGGTGCCCGACATGCTGAACTTTGCCAAGTGCGTGACCAACGGCGTGATTCCGCTGGGCGGCGTGATCTGCCGCGACAAGCTCTACGACGCGATGATGAAGACCGACGCGCCAGAGCACGTGGTCGAGTTCTTCCATGGCTACACCTACTCGGGCCATCCGGTGGCCTGCGCCGCCGCCATTGCCACGCTCGACCTGTTCAAGGAAGAAAACCTGTTCGCGCGCGCCGGCGAAATGGGCAAGGTGCTGGGCGATGCCTTCCACAGCGCCTTCAAGGGCCTGCCGAACGTGGTCAGCATCCGCAGCCTCGGCCTGGCCGCCGCGGTGGAGCTCGCGCCCATCGCGGGCGCGCCGGGCAAGCGCGCCTACGACATCTTCCTGGACTGCTTCCACAAGGGCGCGCTGGTGCGGCCCGCGGGCGACGTGCTGGTGATTGCGCCGCCCTACATCGTGGAGAAGCAGCACATCGAGACGCTGGTCAACACGCTGGCGGATTCGATCAGGAAGTTCGCCTGAGCCGGCTCGCGGCCTTCATCCAGGGCGATGGCCGCGGCTATCGGGTGCGCATGTCCGCGCAGTAGTCCTTCGGCGGCAGCGGGGCCGTGCGCCAGACGGCGTCGTAGGCTTCCTTGTCCTGCTCCTCGTCCGGTGATTCGCCGGCCTGCAGCCGCACGGACTTGACCGACACGTCGGTCGGCAGGTGCTGCGGCACGCCCAGCACCTTGGTGGCATGGCCCGCGCCGCTGACCAGCAGCACCGTCTTGCCCGGCTGGCGGGCCTTGACGATGGCCTGCGCCATGGCGCGGTCGCGCCCGACCTGGATGCGCGTCATCGGCACGATCTGCGGCTCGGGCAGCAGCTTGCAGTGGCCTTCGCGCACGGCGTCCTGCTGCGCGGTGTAGGCCTCGCCGTTGAGCTGCACGTCGAGTGAGACGTCGGCCATGGCGTTCTTCATGCGCGAACGCGGCAGGTTGGCGCCGACGACGGGCACGCCGGCGCGCACCGCGGCCATCACCACGGGACCGTAGCTCTGCCAGGGCCAGGCTTTGTCGTTCCAGGCCAGCGCGTCGCGCACCTGCGCATCGGTGGCCGCGGCGTCGAGGCGGAGGGTGCTGTGGCCTTCCTCGGCCATTTCGAGCAGCAGCGCGGCCAGCTGGCCCCGGCTGGCCAGCGCCTCGACGGTTTCGCGCTCGATCGCATGGTGCTCGGGGGCGTCGTGCTGCTCGCCCAGGATCAGCGCGTCCACCGGCAGCAGCGCCGCCGCGCGCCGCGCCACCGGCGCATCGGGGCCGTCCTGAAACGCGGTGCAACCCGCAAGGGCCATGGCAGCGAACAGGGGCAGCAGCAATCGGGAAGCCCGCGCAGAAAAGGGTTGGCATCGCATCGCGCCATACTATGCGCTGGCGCTCGCACGCAGTGCCATCCAATTCCGCTTCTTCCCTTCCTGCCCGTGTCTCTCCGCTTCCTGGTTCGCGTGCTGGCCACGCTGTTGCTCGCGCTCGCCGCGGCCGAAATCTGCCTCGCCCTGCACACCCCCCTGCCGTGGATGATCGGCCCGCTGCTGGCGGTCTCGCTGGCGTCGATTGCCGGCGCGCCCACGGCCAGCTTCACGCCGCTGCGCAATGCAGGGCAATGGACCATCGGCACGGTGCTGGGCCTTTATTTCACGCCGCAGGTGGTGGCGCTGGTGGCCGGCGTCTGGTGGGCCATTGCGCTGGCCATCGCCTGGGCCCTGCTGCTCGGCTGGGGGTTCGGGCGCTGGCTGCATGGGCTGCACGCCCGGCGGATGCCGCATGTGCCGGACAGCTCCATGAGAGCCACGACTTACTTCGCTGGCGCCATCGGCGGCGCCTCCGAGATGACGCTGCTGGCCGAATCGGCCGGCGCGCGCACCGACCTCGTGGCCGCGGCGCACAGCCTGCGGCTGGTGGTGGTGACCATCGCCATTCCGTTCGCAATGCAGTGGAGCGGCCTGCACGGGCTCGAAGTCAATCCGTCCACGGTGCGCGAAGTGAACCCCGGCGGGCTCCTGCTGCTGGCGCTGGCCACCGCCGCCGGCGGGCTTGCGATGCGGGCGCTGGGCCGCACCAACCCCTGGTTCATGGGGCCGCTGCTGGTGGCGATGAGTTTCACCATCGCCGGCCAGCCGCTGTCGGCCGTGCCCGGCTGGATGTCGAACACCGCGCAGCTCGTGATTGCGGTCAGCCTGGGCGTGCGCTTCAGCCGCGAATTCCTGCACACGGCGCCGCGCTGGCTGGGATCGGTGGCGCTGGGCACCGTCGGCATGCTGGTGCTGTGCGCGGGGGCCGCCTGGCTGCTGGCTTGGGCGACGGGGCTGCATCCCGCCACCATGATCCTGGGCACTTCGCCGGGCGGCATTGCCGAGATGTCGATCACCGCCAAGGTGCTGCAGCTGGGCGTGCCGGTGGTGACGGCGTTCCAGGTCTGCCGGCTGGTGGCGGTGCTGTTGCTCGCGGGGCCGATGTACCGATGGATTTACCAACGGAAATGAGCGGCGGGCGCTGAAAAGACGCAAAAAAAGCGCCGCTCGGGCGCTTTCTTGTTCGGGCGGGCGGGGAACCCGGGTTTTCAGTGCACCAGCACCGGCGTGTGCGCCAGCTCGGCATAGCCCTCGAGCGTGTCTTCCACTTCTTCCTGCGTGGGCGTGTTGAGCTGCCAGGCGGCGATCTGCTGCTGGAACAGTTCGGCCCAGGAACCGTCGAGGTAGACCTCCTTGCCCGAGCGCTTGTCGACGATCTCGAAGCCGTGGCGTTCCAGCACCGGGACGTTGGGCTGGTCCGGGGCGTCGCTTTCGTTCGGCTGCACGTGCACGACGACGAAGGACTCCGAGTCATAGAGCATGTTCATTGCGGGGCCTGTGAGGATGTCGATGGCGTTCATGGGGTTTAGATTGCAATCAACGCGCCAGTTTCAAGAAGGGTTGTCGCATTGCGGTCACAACGGTGTTTCTTTACTTCGTTTGTACTATCGGCTGGCCGGCCCCGCCGGAAGGGATTCGCGCAACTGCATGTCGGCGAAGTCGCCGTTGGGCTGTGTCTGTTTCATCCGCACCGGCAGGTACCCCAGCGCCGGCGCGAGCCAGATCTCGATCTTGTCGTCGAACTCGCGCCGCGGGCTGCGCGTGAGCTTGCGCACGGCGTAGTCGCCCGCCGGCACGCTCATCTGCTCCTCGCCCTCGATGTTGAACACCCAGACGCCCGCGTCGCGCGGCCCGGCGGTCTGGATGGAAATGCGGCTGCCGGCCGGATACCGGCCCGGATCGCCCGCCAGCATGCCGCCCAGCTGCATCACCACGCTGAGCCGGTCCTGCGCGCCGGGCAGCAGGGGCACGCTGGGCGCGTTGTTGCTGAACATGATCTGGCCCTGGTCGCGCAGGAAGTGCGAGGCGACCTCGCCCTTGCGGCTTTCCGAAAAGCGCGCCGGCTCGATGCCGGTGGGGCCGATCCGGCCGGTGCTGTGCTGGCTGCGGATGGTCCGGAACAGGAATTTGAGCGACAGCCGGGCGTCGTAGCTGCTGCCGTCCTGCAGCCAGACCAGGTCGCCGAAAACGCCCTGCATCGGCGAGGCGCCCTGCTGGCCCGTGACCGCGAAGGCGAGCTTCACCGAACCGGGGATGCGCAGCGCTTCGGGTCCGACGACATTGCCCGCTGCGGCGCTGGCGGCGCCGGCGGCCTCGCCGGGCGGCCCGTTGCCGACACCGGCGTTGGCCGTGCTGCCCGCCCCGCCCAGCATGGCGCCCGCCGGGGCGCTGGCTGCCTGGTCGGGAGGTGTCGCTCCTGAATCAGTAGCGTTCTGCGCCGTGAGGTCGGGCGTCTGTGCGGGGGGCGCCGGGGGCTGTTCCGAAACCTGGGGCGCCGGCTGCGGCACCGGCTCGGGTGGTGGTGGCGCCACCGGCCTGGGCCTGGACGGCTCGCGCGGCCGGCGCGGCTTTGCGGGCGGCGGCGGCTTGGCCTCGGCCACTGGCGCTGCGGCGGCCGGCGCGGCCGGCTTTTCCGCGGCCGGCGGTGCAATCACGATGGTGCGGGTGATGAACTTGTTCGCGAGCGGCGAGGGGTCGGGCCCGATGGCCGTGGGAGCCAGGTCCAGCAACAGCACGTGGGCCAGCGCCACCGCCAGCGTCAGCCCGGCCAGCGCGCGCCATGACGGGCGTGCGGGCGGGGCGGCGGAGGACGGCAGCTGGGAGGCGACAAGCGTCGGCATGAGGTGGTGGAGTGGGCGCCGGCGCCGAGGTTCACCGGGAGCACCTCGGTACACTGCCGCCCGTTCAACCAGTTTAGTGGGCGCGGCGCCGGCTCTCGTGTTCGCGCCGTGTCCTTCATCACGCATTTGCCATCATGAAACTCGCCACCCTGAAGGACGGCTCGCGCGACGGCCAGCTCGTCGTCGTCTCGCGCGACCTCACGCTCGCCCACTACGCCACTGGCATCGCCAGCCGGCTGCAGCAGGTGCTGGACGACTGGGGCTTCATGAGCCCGCAGCTGCAGGACCTGTACGACGCGGTCAACACCGGCCGCGCACGCCATTCCTTCCAGTTCGACCCCGCCCAGTGCATGGCGCCGCTGCCGCGCGCCTACCAGTGGGCCGACGGCTCGGCCTACCTGAATCACGTCGAGCTGGTGCGCAAGGCGCGCAATGCCGAAGTGCCCGAGAGCTTCTACCAGGACCCGCTGATGTACCAGGGCGGCAGCGACGACTTCCTCGGCCCGACAGACGACGTGGTCGTGCCCAGCGAAGCCATGGGCATCGACTTCGAGGCCGAGATCGCGGTGATCACCGGCGACGTGAAGATGGGCGCCACGCCCGACCAGGCGCTCGACGGCATCCGCCTGGTGATGCTGGCCAACGACGTGAGCCTGCGCAACCTGATCCCTGCCGAGCTGGCCAAGGGCTTCGGCTTCTTCCAGAGCAAGCCGGCCACCGCCTTCAGCCCCGTGGCCGTGACGCTCGACGAGATCGGCGAAGCCTGGCAGCACGGCCGCGTGCACCTCACGCTGCAAAGCAGCTGGAACGGCCGCAAGGTCGGCATGTGCGAGGCCGGCGAGGAAATGACCTTCCACTTCGGCGAGCTGATCGCGCACATCGCCAAGACGCGCAACGTGCGCGCCGGCAGCATCGTCGGCAGCGGCACGGTGAGCAACAAGGGTGTCGAG
>Ga0157373_10002441_pt1 | contig 14147 bp, 8 predicted proteins | sample C65metaG_FD_113460 | JGI IMG/M metagenome (GOLD analysis project Ga0157373, IMG submission 113460) | Corn rhizosphere microbial communities from Kellogg Biological Station, Michigan, USA - C6-5 metaG | ecosystem: Host-associated > Plants > Roots > Rhizosphere > Soil | place: USA: Michigan... | reverse complement strand
TGATGGTTATGGAAATGCTGCCATTAGTGTTCAAGCTTGTTCAGCGCCCGCAGGATATGTTGCAAGCAATACAGATTGTAATGATACAGATGCTAACATACATCCCGGTGCTGCAGAAATATGTGATGGCAAGGATAATAATTGCAACGGGCAAACAGATGAAGGTGTAACAAGTACCTTTTATGCTGATGCCGATGGTGATGGTTATGGAAATGCTGCCATTAGTGTTCAAGCTTGTTCAGCGCCCGCAGGATATGTTGCAAGCAATACAGATTGTAATGATACAAATTCAAACATACATCCCGGTGCTGCAGAAATATGTGATGGTAAAGACAATAATTGCAACGGGCAAACAGATGAAGGTGTAACAAGTACGTTCTATGCTGACGCCGACAAAGATGGCTATGGCAATCCGGCTATTAGCGTGCAGGCATGTTTAGCACCTGCGGGATATGTAAGCAACAATAAGGATTGCAATGATAATGATCCGTCGATTAATCCTGCAGCGGTTGAAGTATGCAGCAATAAAATTGATGATAATTGTAACGGTCGTGTTGATGAGCAGCCTTGCTATGTTTGTCAGAATGCAACCGGCTTCAGTACAACCAATATTACCTGCAACAGTGCAAAACTAAACTGGGTTTCTATACCTAATCCTGTTCAATGGAAAGTTCAATATAAAATAAATGCCAAGGGTACATCATGGATAGATTTTTCATCTTTGCTAACAGGCAATATACGTTCTGTAACTATTAATTCGCTGCTATCTAATCAGGAATATTTGTGGCGTATCCGTGCCAAGTGTGGTAAAACATGGACCACCTACTCAAACTCAATTTTATTTAAAACATCAGCAAGTTGTTCCGGTTCAGTTATCGCCAGTGCTGCTTCAGTTATTACCAGTGCTGTTAGCAACAACGAAGTAGGTAATTTAATACTTAAGTTGTATCCTAATCCAACAAAAGGACAATTTGTAGTTGAGATGCATCTCGCCGACAAAATAAATGCAAAAACAAAAATTCAATTGATAGATATGACAGGCAAAACAATTCAATCAGAAAATGCGGAAGTGAATAAAGGTTCATTACAAAAAATAATTTCTTTGTCACCTGCTGTAACAAAGGGAATATACTTAGTGAGAATAATTGTAAACGACAAAATTTACAAAACCGAAGTAATTTATTCTAAATGATAGTTGAGGAATACAACAATTCATCTTGCAATAAACTTGTTTGCTTTTGTAATGTTGAATAGAGAACAGAACGTACAAGTGAGTGACACAACAGAAGTTTAATAGCAATGCAACAGCCGGTAACAAAAAAATACTTTATTGAAACAAAATGTTATTCTATTTTTTTATTTGTATCAACATCGTTTTTATTATAAACAAATCGCACCCTGGCACTTTTTTCTGTAGTAGATGAAAGAAACAACTGATAACGTTTTTCGCCTGCTGTAACTACCAGCATTGCTGTATTGGGAGGAATGCTTCCAAGATTTTCTGCTACCATTTCTACTTCCTGAAAAGGATTCTGCAAATCAACCGTTACAAATACCGTAATAGCTTTTGCATTGAGTTTTTGATGCGATATAATCGTTCTCCCGTTTACCGTAACAGAAATAGAGTCGCCGTCAATTTCTGCGTTATCATAAAAATCCAATCTGATTTTTCCTGTATCTACTTCAATTTCGGGGACCTCTTTAAATGCAGATTCCTTTGTTCGTGTTAATGTGATAGAGCCCGTGCCGCAATAAGCGCCGGTTTGATGTATATAACCACTCCATTCTCCGCTTAATGTTTCTTCATTTCCTTTCTTGCTGTAATACAATTCATATTTTTTAATACACACTCTGCAGATGACAGGTATCTTGTACGTATTAATATAAGTTTCTTGCAGAACAATTTTTTTTGAAGAAGGGAAACTGATGCCGACAAATTTTTTCTTTACGTAATTATCAATGTCCTCATAGTGATATGAATTGCCGTATGCAGAATCGGCGACCAGGGAAATTTGGAATTCAATATTGTTGGTAGGGAAGCAGCCACCCGTCATTTCTAATTTTCCTTTCCAAAAACCATTTAAATCTTGTGCTGCGGAAAAGAAATAATATAGCAGGAAATATATGGTTATATAAATTTTCACAAGAAAAATTACCAATAATCACAAAGTAAAAAAAAGAAACCTGTATGAATGGTTTGTTATAATTTTTATTCCGGTGTTCAACTATTTTGAATCGTAAATTAATTACGTAGCTTCAGGAAGTGCTACAACAATCAATATCCTAAAATATTAGTCATTAGAAAATTAACTTTGTATCACAATCGCTTCCTATGAATATTGATCTGAAACAATTAGAAGTAAATGTAAACCTTCATGCACTGCAGCCGGATTTTTTGAATCTTGAATTGCATTATGTAATAGCAGAAAATGAAAACACATTTCGTTTTGCGGGCTGGAGTGAATTGCCAAAAGAGAACGAACAAAAATTATATTGTTTTTTAAAAGAGAAAGAATTTAAAATTCCCGCCGGAAATATTGTATTAAAAGAGAGTTATGTTATAACGAAGGAACCCATTTATCCATTAATTGCAAATGGTAAAGATTTTATTTCAGTTTTTAAAACTGTTCAAAAAAATAAAGTGGCAAAAGGTATCCGGAGATTTTCAAGTGAAGATATTGAAACTATAAAAGAAAATTTGCAAAAAGAATTTGAAACGGTGGAAACGCATATTGTTGCAAGTCCGCAATTGCAACATCACATCTTTGTTGTAAATGATGTAGAAGTTTCAGTTGCACCGACAATGGTTTACTTTCGTGTCAAAGCTCCATTTTCAGAAAGTCATTACCAGGATGCAAAAGAGGATTAAACACTACAAACACTCCTACAGCAGATCGCTTCTATTATATAATTGGAAACGGAATCAAGAATACTAAGAACTGCAATTCACTTTTCGAAAATTGAAAGCAGCTTAATTCAAATGATAAACACTTTTTGTCAATTCACATAAAGAAAACGTTGTTTGATGCATAATGCGATACTATATGGTTTCAATGCAATGTACTTTGCATGCACTTTAAAAAAATGATCTGAAAAATACTTTTAAAAACAAAACTATGAACCGTTACAATCCTTTTAATCTTATTCACAAAGCGCTGCGTGCAATGTTGTATGATGCGGCAATCACATTGCAAAAAACTTATTTTGCCAATACAGAAGAAGCTGAATCGGTCTTAGAGAAAGTGGAAGATGTTTTGTTCATGTTTGAAAATCATGCACACCACGAAGACTCAATGGTATTGCCTGCTGTTGAATCGTATGAACCCCAACTTGTGGAAGAATTTGAAAAAGAGCATGAAGAAGATTTAAGATTAAGCAATCGTTTGAAGAACCTTCTGAACATTTATCGAAACATTTACTTTACAGAAGAAAGAATTGTTTGCGGTTCTGCTATTGTAAAATCTTTTGTTGAGTTTATGATATTCAACCTTGAACACATGGCAAAAGAAGAAGTGCTTATCAACAAGGCATTATGGGAACATTATACAGATGAGCAACTCATAGCTTTAAGTCAAAAGATCGCAGCATCTGTTCCTCCTGATGAAGCTGCCATTGCATTTAAATGGATGTTGCGCGGAATAAATAACAATGAAGCAGTAAACTGGTTGATATCTGTAAAACAAAACGCACCTGTACAAGCGTTTGAATCTTTGATTAACCTGGCTGAAAAAGAATTACCGGAAGAACGGTTTAGTATGATACAGGAATTAATAAATGAAGACGTAGTGATGGCTTAATATATATATTTTCTATTTTTTGCACCCGCTTAGCACCGTAATGCTTTGCGGGTTTTTGTTTTATTTTTGTGTTATGTATAGATTATTCCTGATCAATTATGTTGTGCGACTTAATAATATTTGCAACGGTTTCCAATCATCAATATAATCTGCAACGATCTTTAGTATTGCCACAAAAGGTATGAACAATATCATATAAGATCAGCCCTGCAAAGAAAAAAATTTGCAGGTACCGTAACAAAGAAAACCGGTGTGTGCTTTTACCGGAAAAATTTTCTTCTGTAATCATATTTGAATTTGAATCCTTCATGTAAAAATATAATAGCAGTATATACAGGAAAATGATTGCAGTCAGTGAAGCGTTGATTGTTTAAAATTAATGATAATTTTTTTGCACCCGGCTTTTAGATCTTTATGGAGCTTTTGTTGCATCGCACTCTTGTACTGCAGGATTTCAACGGAGCATTGGGGTCTCACAAAGAAGGTACGACGCGAAAAATAATAGTGTAAAACTTTCGACTTAAAATCTCTCGTGCTCTGCATGGATTTTTGTTCAAAAATGTTCAGAATGTATAAGTGTGCGACGCAACGGAAGCTCATTTGTGCAATGCAGCTAAGTACATAAAAGATATTTTACTAAAAACAAAAACCACTCGCTGCTAACGAGTGGTTCTTTTTTCATTCATGACCATACTATCAACTTTTTATAAATCTTAATGTTTGCTTGCTTTGCGCTGTTTGCAATTCTACCATATAAATTCCGCGCTGAAGTTGTGAGGCATTTATTTCGAGTTTATTTTTTCCCGCAACATTGTATTCGTTTGTGCTGATCACTGTTCCGTTTATGCTGATAATTCGAATCGTTACCTTATCAAGTGATGCCGGGAGAGTGATATAAAATTTATCAACAACAGGATTGGGATAAAGAGTGATTTTTGTTTGAATTGCAGCAACATTCGATTCTTCGCTATTTCCAGTAAATGAATTTGAAACTGTTACCGTGATCTGCTCTTCGTCATAAAGGGCAGGCGAACCATTATCAGTAACTCTTACTTTAAAAGTATAATTTCCTGATGTTGTCGGTGTCCATGTAAACACACCACTTGTTGCGTTGATGCTTGCTCCTGCCGGTGCGCCGATAAGTGAGAATTTCAGCGTTTGCCCTTTGTCACCATCTGTTGCTTTTGCCGTGAATGTAAGCATTGTATTTTTTACAACTGTTTTGTTTCCTATAGCTGCAAGCACAGGTGCGTCTGCAACGGGAGTAACATTTATGCTTACAGTGGCAGGGGAAGAAGCGATGCAACCAACACTAACATTGAACGTGAATTGATCGCTTCCATTATAATTCAAAGTCGGTGTATATGTTTGCTGCGGAAGTGTACCGCTTAATTTTCCATGTGCAGGTTTTGTTAGAATATTATAAGTTAATGTTGTTGCGCCTGAGCCTGTGAGCGTGATTACTTTTTTTGTGTCTTCCGGTGTAGTTATACTTTGTGCATTTGCTACGAGTTTATTTACAGGAGCAAGAATCAAACTTCCAAATGGATTGCCGCCGTCTTCTGCCATATCAAAGTTGTGCAACACTGTAAAAGTTCCGGCAGGTTTTATTTTGAAAATCACACCAACAGTGTTTGTGCCTCCATAATAAGTCATGCCGTAAAAATTTCCATCCGGTGCTTGTAAAAGATTTCCCTTCGGTGTTTTTCCATCTGTAGTTCCATTCAAATGTTTTAATACAGTAACAGTTCCTGAAGAAGTCATTTTAAAGATCGTTCCTGAACCATAAGTGCCGCCGGTGCTTGCTGTTGCATAAAAGTTTCCGTCAATTCCCTGTACAAAACTTCCGACAGTTGTAAATCCTTCGGTGTTGCTGTTGAAAGTGTGCAGCACGGTGAAAGTACCGCCGGACGTGATTTTGAAAGCCCTAGGGCTATTGGTTGTCATGCCATAAAAATTTCCATCTTTTGCCTGGATAAGACTTCCTTCCGGATTAGCACCTTCACTTGCATAAACAAAACTGTGCAATACTGTAAATGTTCCTGTAAGTGTGATTTTGAAAATAGTTCCCGTGCCGTTTGGTCCGCCTGCATTTGTCATGCCGTATAAATTTTTATCTGTTCCCTGCACAAGACTTCCCTGTGCATTGCTGCCTTCTGTTGGACTATTAAATTCATGCAACACTGAATAATTACCACTTTGTGTTATTTTGAAAATTGTTCCATAACCTTTAGAACTGCCTTCTGCCGTCATACCATAAAAATTGCCATCAGATGCAAGTATTAAACTTCCTTTTGGTATACCACCATCAATGCTTCTGTTGAATGAATGTAATACAGAAGTTTTGCCACCGCAGATCTTAAAAATTGTTCCGTAGCCATAAGCGCCCCCACTGCTTGTGGTTCCGTAATAAGCGCTGTCTTTTCCTTTTACTAAAGTTTCATAAGGCGTGTTACCAAAAGAAGCACCGTTAAAATTTGTAAGGACAGTTACTGCTCCCCCTGTTGTTACTTTAAATGCAGTGCCCCAACCAAATGCTCCACCAGCGCTTGTCATTCCATAAAGATTGCCGTCGTTACCTCTTATTAAGCTACCGCTTGGAGTGCCGCCTTCCGTCGCATTTACAAAAGAGTGCAACACAGTATAAGCTCCGGCAGTGGTGATCTTAAATACAACACCTGCACCATTTGCACCGCCCGATCTCATCAGTCCATATAAAACACCATCACTGTTCTGAAATAAATTACCATAAGGATACCCTCCGTCTTTTCCTGCAGATAATGCCCTCAACACTGTAAAAGTTCCTGATGGAGTTATTTTGAAAATAGTGCCATTTGCATAAGTGCCACCACCATAACACATGCCGTAAAAATTTCCATCTTTGGCTTGTATCAAATCACCTTGAGAATAGCCACCATCTGTTGAACCATTCAAGTGGCGCAACACCGTAAATGTTCCGCTTGTTGATATTTTAAAAATAGTTCCGTAATTATAAGTGCCGCCACTATAAGTGATGCCATACAAGTTTCCGTCTTTTCCTTCAGTAAGGCTTCCGTAGGAATTGCCGCCTTCTGTTGTTTTATTGAATGAGTGAATTGTTGTGAAAGTGCCGCCGGGAGTCATTTTGAAAATTGTTCCATAACCATTTTTACCGCCGCCGTAAGTCATACCATAAAAATTTCCATCTTTTGCAAGCACTAAATGACCACGAGGATTACTTCCATCAGTTGCAATGCTGAAATTTTTTAAAACGGTATAAATGCCTGACGGAGTTATTTTGAAAATGGTTCCGTAAGTGTTGGTGCCACCGCTGCTTGTTACGCCATAAAAATTTCCATCAACACCTTTTATTAATTCTCCGTAAGGATATTGACCTTCAGAAGATCCATTCAATTGTTTTAAAATAGTTATAGCACCTGTTGGGGTCATCATGAAAATTGTACCGGGATATGTATAAGTGCCGCCGGTATAAGTCATACCGTAAAAGTTTCCGTCGCTGCCTAAAAGAAGGTCGCCGTTTGGTGCTTTGCCCCAATCTTCAAAACCTTTGATAACAGAAAAATTTGCACCTGAAGTGTTCATAGAAAATACTGTTCCTTTTCCTTGTGGTCCGCCGTTAGATGTTAATCCAACCAACACATCCTGCGCATTTGAAAAATAAGAAATGAGTGAAGCGCACAACAAAAAAATAAGTGTAAAAATTTTTTTCATTTTTAGTTTTTGTAATTCTCTGTTTACAGTGATCACTGCATAAGAATTTTCAACGGGTGTACATGTGTGACTCATAAAAGTTGTTTTTGAATATTTTGGTTAATCAATTTCAGTTAGCAAAATGCCGGTGTAAATTTTGTTTATAGTAACACGTTTATCAACTGCTCTGTGCATGAATTGCAGAAAAGATGCAATGAATTGAAGAAGATGTTTTGTATGAGAGAAGTGCAAAATAAAATTTAGCTTTTTTACTCATCACATTTCAATCAGGTAAAAAACTCTAATCATTACATTAGCGTCTCAAATAATTTTTCTATGGTTCGAAAAAAATATTTTTTTCCTGTTCTGTCTTTAGTAATTGCGTTTGCATGCAATACGAATAAAAGCGTGGAGAAAAAAGATATCCTTGCTTCTGATCTTGACACAACCGTAAATCCTGCTGACGATTTTTTTGATTACGCCAATGGTGGCTGGATAAAAAAGAATCCAATCCCTGCAGAAGAAAGCAGTTGGGGAATCGGCAATCTTGTAGTAGAAGAAAATTTAAAACGATTAAGAGAGATAAGTGCAGAAGCTGCGAAAGCCAATGTTGCTGCAGGAAGCACACAACAAAAGATCGGTGATTTTTGGAGCACGGCAATGGATACAACAAAAATTGAACGTGAAGGCATTAAACCATTGCAACCTTATCTTGATAAAATTGCTGCGATCAATGATGTAAAAAATTTACAAACAACAATGGCAGAGCTTGACAAGATTGGCGTGGATGGACTGATGGGTTTTGGTGTGCAGCAGGATGCGAAACACAGCGATGTGTATGCATTGCAGTTATGGCAAGCCGGCATTGGTTTGCCGGAAAGGGAATTTTATTTTAAAACAGACAGCACATCTGAAACAATACGCAATGCTTATGTAAAACACATTTCAACAATTCTTACAATGCTTGGCGAAGACGGCGCCCATGCTGATTCATCTTCCGAAAAAATTATGCAGCTTGAAACGGCACTTGCGAAGAGCCATCGCAGGTTAGAAGACTTAAGAGATCCTTATGCTAATTACAACAAGTTCGCAGTAAAAGATCTTGATAAAGTTTCTTCTGCAATTGACTGGAATGATTACATAACTATTTACGGTGCTGCCAAAGTTGATTCAGTGATCATCGGTCAACCGGAATATTACAAGGAAGCCGGAGAAGTTTTGAAGACAACATCTTTAGATACATGGAAAGATTATTTGCGTTTCAGGCTCGCAGAAAATTTTTCCATTGCATTGCCTGATGCGTTTAGTAAAGAAGATTTCAATTTTACCAAATTGTTATCTGGTGCGCAGGAGAGAAGACCAAGATGGAAACGCGTTATACGTTCCGAAGAAAATGTAATGGGTGAATTGCTTGGTCAGTTGTATGTGAAAGAATTTTTTGATTCCACAGCAAAGAAACGTTATGAAGATCTTGTTGAAGCAATTCGCACTGCCTTGAAGAATCGTATAGAAACACTTACATGGATGAGCGACAGCACAAAACAAAAAGCATTTGTAAAACTTGCAGCGATAAAAAAGAAAGTTGGTTATCCTGATAAGTGGAAAAATTTTTCAGCAATGAAAATCGGAAAGGAAAGTTATGTGCAGAATCTGATCAACGCTTCAACATGGTGGCACAATTATGAAGTAAGCAAACTTGGTAAACCCATTAATAAAGATGAATGGGATATGTATCCTCAAACATACAACGCCTATTATGAACCTACAAAAAATGAGATTGTTTTGCCCGCAGGAATTTTTACGGTGCCCGGTTATAAAGACAATGAACTCGATGATGCGTTGGTGTATGGTTATGCAGGCGCATCAACGATCGGGCATGAATTAACGCATGGTTTTGACGATGAAGGAAGGCAATATGATGCCAATGGAAATCTTTCTAACTGGTGGACGAAAGAAGATGAAAAGAAATTTAAAGAAAGGGCAGAAGTGATGGTGAAGCAATTCAGTAATTACGTTGTGATAGATACTTTTAAAATAAACGGTAAAGCTACGCTCGGAGAGAACATTGCAGACCTTGGCGGTATTTTACTTGGATGGAATGCATTTAAAAAAACAGAACAATTTAAAAAGAATGAAAAGATCGCAGGTTTAACTCCTGAGCAAAGATATTTTCTTGGTTATGCGCTTGGTTGGTTAGGGCATGTAAGAAATGAAGCACTGCGCACACAAGTGTTGACTGATGTACATTCACCTGCAAAATACAGAGTGAACGGACCTTTCAGTGATGTGGATGCATTTTATGATGTGTTCAACGTAAAGCCGGGTAATAAAATGTATATACCAGATAGTTTGAGAGTGAAGATTTGGTAATTTGTTTGGCAGGGAGAAGATTTGCAAACCGTGAACCGTCAATCGCAAGTCAATGTGGTTTAGTTAGCGCTTTTCAGCTCCGTAGGAGTGATATATTGGTAGCAAATATTTCGAAAAAAATCTCTTTCAGCTCCGTAGGAGCGGAATGTTTCATATGTCGCTCCTATGGGGCTTAAACAAATTCTAAATTTTCTACCATGTCGCCCTTACAGGGCTTAACTAAACGGCATTGAATCGCAAGTTGTGAGGGAAGGTATTTGATTTGCGATTAACGACTTTCGACTCGCGTTATTAAAAAGCGTTCAGAAAGATGAAGTGAGTGATTCTTCGACAAGCTTAGGATAAACTGCTACGCTCAGTTCCCATGAAAGTGGAACTTTGAACTGAGCGTAGCAACAGGCGATGCCACATGGTTCGACAAGCTTACCACAAAAGCCGGCTACATAAAATAATAACACATAGTTATGAAGCGTCTTCTTTATTAATGATCGGATTTTTTTCTTTGAAGAAAATATTGCTATAGTCAATTTTTCTTAAGAGCCAGAAGGAAAATATTACCCACGCTATTCCTAAGCAAAAACCTGCAATAACATCTGTGGGGAAATGCATGCGTAAAATGATTCGGCTTATGCCGATCGTGAGTGTGAAGATGAGCAATAAAATAATGAACAACCATTTCCAGGATTTTGGTAAACTGCTTTTCCAAACAAAATAAATAATGATGCTGCAAAATATAAATGAAGAGAGTGCATGACCGCTTGGAAAACTGTATGTGACAAAGCTTTTGATGATCGGCAACTGCGGTCTTGCGCGATGAAAAATATCTTTTAGCGCAAACATTAATGCTGAACTGCTGATGGAAATGATGGCAATGTTTATGCAATAGCGATATTGTTTTCTTGCATAAAAATAAATAATGAGCAGAATGTATGCGGGGATGAGAAACTGAATGGTTCCAAAGAAAGTAAAAAATTTCATCACACTGATGACGTGTTCATTTGAAAAAGACAGAAAGTAATTTGCAACTTTATCGTCAAATGCTTTTTCATTTTCCTGCACCACTTCATGCGCCAGGTAAGCAAACGCAAACACCGACAGTAAAAATAATCCTGCAACCAACAGCACTTCAAGTGAAATGAGTTCCAGGAGTTTTAATTTGTTATTTTTTTTTTCCACGCTTATTTTTTTATAACTCTAAACCATAAAGCTCTACCTCATTTTCTTTGCCTTTTAATTCTACTTTACCAAGTGCTTTTGCCTGGCCATTTTTCATATATGCTTTATCAATAAAATCTTTTGATGCAATAAAATTTTCATTCAGTTCTGTAGTTGCGCTCCTTATGCGTGCGGCGGTATTCATTGCATCGCCGCTCATAGCAAGGTCTTTTTTTATTACGCCAATTTCACCAACCGTTACATCACCAATATGAATGCCAACGCGGAACTCAGGAACAAATCCATAGCGCTTTTTAAAATGATAGCTGTTTCTTTGAATGTTTCTTCTTGAAGCCCGGAGGGCTCTCAAACAGTCTTGCACATTACTTCTATTGTAATGCCATGACACTACAATTTCATCCCCGACATATTGATAAATTATTCCGCCATATTCAATTAATGCAGTAGAAACCTGGTAAATAAATTCTCTTATAAAACGAAAATATTTTTTACTGTCAAGTTTTTCAGCGATAGATGTTGAATCCTTTAGATCAATAAACATTATGATTCTCTTTTCCGTTTTCGGATGAATGTATTTACCAAGGAATATGTCGAGAAAAACACCGGGTGAATATTTTTCATTGATCTCAATAATAAGTTGCGTTGCAATAAAAAGAATGATCCAGTAAATTGTTTTTTGAAACAATGTATTCGGATGAAACATCTGGTAATAGAAACGTGAAAACACACTTTTTAATGATACTCCTAAAATCGTTACAGAATTAACGGTGTATAAAAGTAAATACATGATGATGGCCGCGCATACAAGAATAAAACTTTTTATGAGGTAAGCAAGCCACAATGAATAATTGCGAAAAAGTTTTTTTAACGATACTACAAGCAAATAGCCCATCACAAGGCTCATTATAAAAACAATTGCTTCCCGAAGCAGAAGCGGTTCTATTTTATTTTTACCGGGTAAGGTATTAAAGGTGAGCACGGCAATGGTATCAATACACGCCCACAGCAAAGCGATGAAAAGAATTGTTTTAAAACGATATTTATTTACGCCATTTTCAAATAATATTTTTCCTACACCTTTCATAAATTTCTTCTTGTACCTGTGGCAAGTGTGTAAGTTTTATTTTGAAACAAGGTTTCGTAACGGTTTCTCTTCAACTTTTTATACTTCCTCCCTTTGTACTGTTATTCATAATTTACCAAGTTATAATGGTGCTCCTGATGATGTTACGGCCGTTGAACTAAAAAAGAACGCAGCGATGGCGAAGGCTATAACTGAAATGATAATCCCTATCATAAAAATGTTATAGGCAAGGTGTACCAATTTGTATTTTCTTCCCAAAACCACTCCCAACTGGTAAATATCTTTAATCAGCGTACCATATAAATAATCAGGATCTTTCATCATTTCACGCATTGCAACATTATATTCGTCAAAAGATTTGCTGTGAAAATTTCCAAAGAACAAAAGGTTTGTTTTTTTATCAAGTACATCCTGCGTGTTAAAAATGCCGCTGCTTAACTTTGGTCTTGTTGCCATTATAGAAATTACAATTGTTGATACAGCAGCTAATAAAAATATTACTGACGGAATCGTAAGATTAGGTTCTTCGGGCAACTTTCTTAATAGCACGCCAAGGATTACCGAGATGATAATTGAATTTACAGAGATCAAAATGTTTGCCTTACGATCGGCCATATCGCTTAGCTTCAAATGATTTTCTGAAGTAAGCCTTAACATTGTTTGAATACCCTTTGTTGTAAGATTGTTTGTTTTTTTTATAACAAGATCATCCGGTGCTGAACTTGCTTCTTTCTCCGGTTCCATAATTTTTTTCTTAAGTTTTTTCATGTTCGATTGTTTTTTCTCTTCAAGTAAACTCCTGCAATAAGAAGTGTAGTATTTGTGCGACTCAAGTAATTCCAATGTCTCTTTGTTCCATTCCTCTTTTGATTCAGGGCCAACTCTTAATAAATGTTCTTCAAAAACTTTTTTGTTTACTTCCTTGAATTCTTTTGTACCTAAATGATAAGTGTCTGCATCACAAATAATTTCCTGTAATAAATTTTGAGGATGGCGCGGAAACTTTGTCGCCAATATGCATCCTTCAATTTCGGCGATCAGTTGTGGATCATTGTCATTTTCTGTCATGAATTTTTTCATTATCTCAACACTTTGCTCTTCATGTTTTGATGCATCAGTAAATAAATGACCGGTATCATGAAACCATGCTGCAAGAGATGAGATTGTTAATTCTTTTTCATTCAAATTATAATGCGCGGCAATTTCATTTGTTCTTTGAACAACATATTTTGTATGCTCAAGATTGTGATAAACTAAATTTGGGTTATGCATTTTTTCAAAAAGCGCTGTTACATACTCCCCGGCTTTTTTATTGATAGTGTTGTTCATAAAAAATGCATTTAAAAAGTAATATTGAATTTTGTGCCAACAGAAAAATTAAACAGGTTCTCTTCTTTGGAAAATGCAACAGTTGCGGATATAAGCACATATTCATACGGAGTAAAATAAAATCCGGCACCATAGGCATTGTGCCATTTTTTTGAATCTTCGTTTTTAACCCACACTCTTCCGATGTCATCAAATCCAATCACGCCAACCGATCCGGGAAGAACATGAGATTTTGAATCAAAAAGTTTTACTCTCATTTCTAAACTTCCATAGGCCAAAGAATTTCCTGAGAACCTGTTCTTTCTAAATCCTCTTAAAAAATTATTTTCACCGAGATTAAGCGCCTGGAAATATTCGTAATGCTGACTAAAAATATGCCCGCCTCCCAGACGCAGTACAGCAACCACTTTTGCAGGATCACTCAGTGCCGCATGAACTGCCATGTCGGAAGTAAGTTTTGTAAAAGGTCTGCTTGTTTGCGTTAAACCACCAAGTGCAGTAAATTCTGTGTTCCAGTTGATGCCACGTGTAGGCAATAAAACATTGTCAAGATTATTTACAAGAATGGAAAGCGTTGCCCCTGCATAAGTTTTGTTTGAATAAACATCTGCGGAATCAAGCCCGATTAAAGAAGGCTTCCCTAAAATTTTACCTTCATTATCATTATACCTGTTCCAATAATGCGCCACAGTGGGACCAAG
>Ga0157373_10002440_pt1 | contig 14147 bp, 19 predicted proteins | sample C65metaG_FD_113460 | JGI IMG/M metagenome (GOLD analysis project Ga0157373, IMG submission 113460) | Corn rhizosphere microbial communities from Kellogg Biological Station, Michigan, USA - C6-5 metaG | ecosystem: Host-associated > Plants > Roots > Rhizosphere > Soil | place: USA: Michigan... | reverse complement strand
TCGCTGTCTCCGGTGAGGGATGGACTGTGATCCATTCCCCCTTCCGGCCAGATGAGCTTCACACCTATCAGTTGTTTCGCGCGCGCTCTTTTACACCCCCTCTGCCTCTGTTTCAGCTGCCTGCCGGCTGTCCTGACAAGATTTCCCGGCAGCTTAACGTCATCTCTTCACTGCTGACGTTAGACGGTGCCGCAGCGGCAAATGCCATCAGATGTCTTCTTGAGATACTGATGGATGTCATGCGCGTACCGGATGCAAAGAATCTGCATCGCCGTATTCACATGGCGCTGGATAAATTCGGGGATGATGCTGCAGCAATTCATGCGCTCAAAGCTCTCGGGAACGCAGGCAGTCATGGGAATGAAATTACCAGCAGTGATCTAGAAGAAGCCTGCCTGGTCCTGGAGTCAGTTGTAAAAAAATTCTGTCATGCTGCCCCGGACATTTCACATATAGTTGAGAGGCTCGAAGCAGCTTTCACCGTGCGTAAATAATAGTAAGTGTATGATGTTTGTATTTCTATAAAACTACATATGTAATACAATTGTATTTTGTTTCACGTCTGAGGACTTCATGGCCACACTTCAGGAACACAGGCAGAAGAGGGCGCAGGCACTGGCACTGGCCATCCTGACCATTGACGACAACTTTGGCGATGTGTTGCCGGTACATGCGATACGCCTCGAAAAGATTGTTCCTGATGACTGGGCTGTTGTGCATCCGGCGTGGCGTCAGCATCCCGACCGGGCCCTGCTGGGCATAGACTTCAACTGGCTGGCCAGGCGTGTCCAGAATCGGGACAAAATTGACGTCGGTATCTGGTGTGATGATGAACTGTGCGGTCTCCTTTTTGCCCGCGTGTCCCGTCGCCGTATCAACGTCACACTGCGTTACCTCGAATCTAACCCGTACCCGAATCCGCTGAGCGGTTATCTTTTACCGCTGGGAATGATCGTCGCGGAAAGCTTTGCTGAGGCATACGGAGCCCGGACGGTGATGGTCAGTCAGCCTGACAGAGCGCTTGTGCCGCTCTACCGGTCTCAGGGTTATAAGCTCAGTGCAGCTGACGAGAGCAGAGAAAAGCGTGGCTGCAAGATCCGGGCGAAGGTGCTTGTCAAACGGATGGATGGCTGAGTGTTTTGTGAGCGCCTTCTGTGCTAAAATAGTGATAACTGAGGGGGGAATATGGCCATACTGAAACTGAACACTGCCAGTGAGCGTAACGCCGGAACTGCAGCGCCTGCTGTAAGCGGTGCAGGTTATGTTCCTGCCTCACTGACATACGGTGACTTCACCGGTGAGTACCGCGCCGTTCTTGATGAACTGTTTGCCTCACGCCTGGGCCGTTACGGCCTGACGGGGACTGACAGCGTGAACAATGTGATGACGCAGGCGCTCATGCGGGTCGTCTATGTCGGCCAGCAGCAGCGTACCCCTGTAGAACGACTCAGGGAAATGGTGACCGGCCCGGGACGCCAGCGTCGGGATCACCGCGACTGGCAGCCACAGGCGGCTTTCGAGCGGCAGGCCGGAATGCTGGCTGGTTCACCAAGACTGCGACGAATTGGCTGATTTCATAACCCGCTGCGGCGGGTTTTTTATTACCCGATTGCCTTTGTATTACATCTGTAATTCAAAGGTATGACATAAACAGATTTTTTCATCCATTCTGCAACGTTCAGCAACCTCCCTTATGTACGACTTATGAAATACATGTGTATTACATTTTGCTTATCTTTTTATGCCTGTTTTCTTCAACGGCGGCCCCGAAAACTGAAAGAATTTCAGTTTTCTCCCGCCGTTTATTCTGTGAATTCAATTTGAGCAGTATTTGAGACTTTTTTGAGGGTTTTTGGGTGGTTCTGGCCATCATGCATAGGAGGTAATCCCGGTTTCTGTTATATTTATCTCATATAGTTCTCACATAATGGATGGTATGGGATATGAAAGTGTTCATCGATGATGGTTCCACAAACGTAAAGCTGGCCTGGAAAGACAACGGCAGTGTCAGAACGCACCTGAGCCCGAACAGCTTCAAGCGCGAATGGTCAGTGGCATTTGGTGACAAACCGGTTTTCAATTACACCATGAACGGCGAGCAGTACTCTTATGATCCGATTGCGCCGGAAGCGGTAAAAACCACGAACATTGCATGGCAGTACAGCGACGTGAACGTGGTTGCTGTGCATCATGCGCTCCTGCAGACCGGCCTCAAACCCTGTGAGGTGGACATTACGGTCACGCTGCCGCTGACAGAGTTTTATGATCACAATAACCAGCCCGCTGCAGCAAACATCGAAAAGAAAAAGGCGAGCCTGCTGCGTCCGGTTTCGCTGAACGGGGGGGAGGGCTTCAAAATCCGCAGTGTCTCGGTCATGCCCGAATCCATCCCTGCCGGCTTTGAGCTGCTGAGTGAACTGGACCCGCTCGATTCACTTCTCATTGTTGATCTGGGGGGAACGACGCTCGATATTTCACAGGTCCGTGGTCGCATGAGCGGTATTACGCGCATTCATGGTGACGCAACCATCGGTGTGTCACTGGTAACGACCGCGGTCGCGGACGCGCTGCGTGTTGCAGGAACGCGGGGCAGCAGTTATCTTGCCGATGATATTATTGTCCATCGTAATGATGATGCATACCTGGAGCGCCGGATTAACGATCTCTCCCGCGTGAGCCTGGTTAAAAGTACCATTTACGAATCACTCGAACGTCTCACGCAGCGTGTTCTCAGCGCCATGAAGGCGTTTGAAGGCTATACCCATGTCATGGTGATTGGCGGGGGGGCCGAAATTATTGCCGAGGCCGTTCGCACGCACTGCGGTGTGAGGGCAGAGCGCTTTTATAAAACCGACTCATCCCAGTTCGATTTGGTCAGGGGGATGATTGCTATCGGATAACGTCATGGATACGCGCCGAAAGATCCAGTTTTACATTAATCCTAAAAGCAGCCTCGGTGAGGCCTATGCAGACAGTCACACCGATGAAACTCCGCAGGGTGAGCGCGGCCGTCTCTGGAAGGCGGCCATGCTCAGTGGGTTTGCACTTGAGCGTATTGATCCGCGTCTGCCGTTCCTGCTGTCGGAACTGCTGAGCGAAAACACGACTGCAGAAGAAGTGCTGCAGGTGATACGGGCTGTCAGCCCTAAAAGCGCCACAGCGCAGACTCCGCCTCAGGCTGAAAACGTTCCAGAGCCGGCTGAAGCATCCCCGAATGCCACTGTCGATGAAACCCGCAGTAATGCCAGAGGCATGTTTGGCGGAGGCTAATTTAACGAGGTCATTATGAACAGACTGGTATTGCTGGTATCCGGATATATCGGATTTATAAAACTCACCGGCAAAGACAGAAAAAGTGCGGCTGAATGGGGCTTTTTACTCGGAATGGCGTGTATAGCTCCACTTCTGTTAGGGGTTATCGAAAGTGTGATAGCCAAAGTGGTACTCCAGCTGTTTTGGGGCGTTTTTATCACCCGATCAGCTTTTCTGGCCAATGATACCTGGAAAAAGAACAAGCAGCAGCGCTGAAACCTGAGCTTAAGTTTCCGATGAACCTTAGCGCGCAGCTTAACGAGAGTCTGAAAATTAATAATTAAGGCAGGCACCATGAGCAGCTTCAGCGATATCCGGCCGGTTAACATTACCCACGAAGGGTTTGACCGCAGCCACAATGGCCAGTATTTCCAGACCAAAGACCTGGATATGGAATACGGCATGGCCGATTACTGTATCTTTAACGGACAGCTCTACAGGAATGTCAGTGATGCCGGGGCAGGGGAGTCCGCCGCGGTGCCTGTGCCGCATACGGGCACAGTCGATATCTACACATCGGTTAAAGAGTGCAATCAAAAGCTGATTTACTGGGTGGAATACCAGCTCGGGTTTGAAGCAGGCAATCTTATGACTGTCGTGCTTATCGACAAAACGCTGCAGGAAGATCTGCGGGACCTCTCTAAACTTCGGCCGTCTAAACCGGCCAACAGGGTGGAAGTCACAATCAGCGTGAAAGATCTGAGTGGGGAAAGACAGCGGGCATTTGCGGCCTCGCTGACGGACGAGAAACTGTCACGCATCCGCGATATTCTCGGCGAGCCGACGGCATCAATTTTCTTTCCCGCTGTACCCGTAGAGGCAGGGAATAATGATCCGTTCTTACGCTTCTCGTCAGTCATGACGGTGGCATCTGTGGTACAGAGCATGGAAGATTTACGAAGCGCCGCCGACGAAAACCTGAATGTCATCTCCCCCACAGGTGACAGGATCGTACTTATTGATGAGTTACACTCAAAATAAGGGTTCCACCGGTTCAGTCCTGATGACATGAAGTCTGAATGACGTCCGCACAGTCACCTTCTCTGTGCGCTGGTTCAGATTACCCGGGCAACCGGTATATCGCTCCAGCGCGTCGTCCACGCAGGTGACAGCATGTCCCGCTTCATCTTCCATTCGGTATCAATTCCCTGACCCGCAAACCATACCCGTCCCAGACCTGACTGGTTAATGCCGTCCAGCACCTGCATCAGCTGTGCGCTGTTCGCCCGCGGCCGGTTGTCGTCAAACAGGTTGAGCTGGCTGACGCCGTGAGGCGTGAAGTCATCAAGCATGACACCGGCCTTCATGTACCGGTGGCCATCAATCCAGATGCGGTCCAGCGCGCGCATGGCCACGCCGATGATATCGCGCGTGTCCTGCGTGGGCAGAGTGAGTTTTTCCCCGGCCGTATTGCCGTAGAATGTCTCGCCGACGGCATGCGGCGACGTCCGGACAAATACGCTGATGTGTCTGCAGTACTGGCGTTCGCCCCGCAGCTTCTCAGCGGCGCGCGTGGCGTACTGGCACAGGGCCTGCTGCATGGCCACTTTGGTGGTAATGCGTGAACCGAAACTGCGGCTGCAGACAATCTGCTGCTTTGCCGGCGGCATCTCCTCCAGGGGAATGCACGCCTCGCCGTTCAGCTCCCGCACCGTCCTTTCCAGCACCACCGAAAAGTTCTTCCGGATGAAGGCGGGATGCGTGCGCGCCAGCTCGAGCGCGTTAGTGATGCCGAGCAGGTTCAGTTTCTTGCCGATACGTCTGCCAACGCCCCAGATTTCCTCGACGGGCTGGCGCATCAGCAGCGCCTCGGTCCGCTTCGGGTTTCCGGGCGTCAGCGCCAGCACGCCCTTAAACTGTGGCCACTCTTTAGAGGCCCACTGCGCTGATTTGGCCAGCGTTTTGGTCGGGCCGATGCCGGCGCCAATCGTCAGTCCGGTTCTGGCCAGAACATGGGCACGCAGCCGGTGCCCGAAGTGCTCAAAGTCCTCACAGCCATCAATGCCGGTCAGATCGAGGAACATTTCATCGATGGAGTACTGCTCGACTCTGGGCGTCATTTCCTCAAGTGCTGACATGGTTCTCTGCGATAATGAATGATATAAGGCGTAGTTTGAGCTGAAAATGTGAACCTTTTCAGGGAAATCTAGCGCTTTTAACTGAAACCACGGCACCCCCATTTTTATGCCCAGGGCTTTGGCCGCTTTGCTTCTTGCTATGACGCACCCATCGTTGTTCGAAAGGACGACGACAGGTTTTCCCCGCAAATCAGGCCGGAAAAGGGCCTCACAGGACGCATAGAAACTGTTGACATCAGCCAGACCAAACATCGGCATGGTTACCTCCGGCGCGCCTCGGTATTGTGGAAAAACCAGGTGACCACGCCCAGCAGGTGCAGCTCCTCCGGGTAAATCACCGGATAGGCCGGGTTCATCGGGCGCAGCGCAATCTGTGGCTGCAGCTGCAGGCGCTTGACGGTAAATTCCCCGCCGACATCCGCGATGACGATGTCACCGTGCGTGGCTTCTTTCGCGCGATCGACGACCATTACGTCGCCGTCATACAGTCCCAGGTCTTCCATGCTGCTGCCGCTGGCGCGCACGAAAAAGGTGGCGGCCCGGTGGGTGATGCAGAGCTCGTTCAGGTCCAGCTCGCTCTCGACATAATCGGTGGCAGGGGAGGGGAACCCGGCGGCGCAGCGCTCAACAAACAGCGGGATGCGCATCACGGGACGGATGTCGGCAGGCCTGAATACCGTCAGTCCGCCCCGGGAGAATGTTGCTTTCATGGTGCCGCTCTCCGGGCTGAATGGCCTGAAGCCGGTGCGGCAGTGAATGATTCTGACATGATAAATTCCCCCTTAAATAACACTGTATATAAAAACAGTATTATTGAGCCGGAGTCTCATGGCAAGGGGAACCGGAAGCCAGACAATTCAGGGGGCGCTTATCTTACTGAGCAGGCTAATAATTTTTTTGTCAGGCAGTTTCAGTCAGGGGGGCGCGTAAGCAGTCGTTGCTGACATAAGTGAAATTACGCTTCCTCGACACGGCTGTTCGTTCCTCGCTCCGCTGCGGTACGCCTCAGCCGTGTTCTGCGGCGAGCGTTGCCGGCTCACGTTTTAAGGGCGGTATTATCTGGCTGTGTGAACGTTGAACAGGGCAGGTGCATGTTTTATGCTCGGGTGAAAATCACGGATGAAGGGAGCTTTAATGGATGAGCATGAATCAGTGGGGCGTTTTCTGGCGTCCCTGCTGGCCGAATACGATATGAGCGTGGACAAGTTTTGCCGGCGTTCCAGGCTGCAGGAGCATGAGGTCAGGCTTATTCTGCGGGACATACTGACCGTCACGCCTGCCGTGGCGGAGAAGCTGGGCCGCGTGTTTTACTCGCCCGGCTTCTGGATGGTCCGTCAGGCGATGTCGGAACTCAGGAAGCTCAGTCAGGGGAGTTAAAAAAGCCCGGATAACCGGGCAAAAAGGACAAGTGACTACTCTTATGAGGCTTCTGGAAACTCACAGCACATTCATGATAAACAACGTGCCGTGCAGTGGTACTCAAAAAATTTGTCAGTCTGTAAGAGGGCGTTGCCGGCTTCGCCTGCAGCCCTCTCCTTAAAGGAGCGGGTAAGACGCCGGTCCTGAATGTCATCTGGCACAGATACACTGTGCAGTTTTTTAGCTGAAGCATTTCATCTCATTTTAAAGCCTGCCGGTAATCAGAAAAAAATCACTGACGAAAAGCGCACGGCAAATATTGCACTCAGGATGAAGTGTGCCAGAAAAATGGCAAAAGCCACGGCCCCGAGCACGACTCCCGAAATGGTGTGCTTCTCTTTCAGGATGAACGTCAGGCCGGACAGCACCGCCAGTGAAAGCAGGGCCTGCAGTACGTGACTCACCGGGATCACCCAGTAATGGCCTGCATATGCACCTGCCTTGCTGATGGCCACAATCAGCGCGGTTCCGCCGAATCCCCATCCCCAGAATGTTTTCGCCAGACTAAATTTTCCTGTCACAAGCGCCTTTAACATCGTCAGTTCCCTGTCTTAACCCGGTTCGATCTGAGAAATTTAACATTCAATGACAGGCTCAACCAGAAACTTTGTGTGTTTCTGGAAGGCTGGCATGGGTGAAAATCACAGATAAAGACAAGCCTTACGGACGTATATGTACACGCGCTGAGTTAACCGGTGGATACCTTTTAGCCGGGGCAAAAAGAGGGCTGTGCGGAAAAAAAAACCGGCCCTGTTGCGATTTTCCGGGGGCTTATGAACAGTTTTCTGGCTACTCATCCCGGACAAGGGCAGTATTCTGGCAAAAAAAGCCCGCCGGTATGGTCACGGCGGGCGCGCCATCAGGCGCTGAGCAAATTTATGACAACGAACACATCACAGCGCCAGACAGTAAACCCGCGCTTTGTGACATGCAAATGTCAGGTGAGGTCAGATTTTACCGCTGTCTGCCGCCCTCTGCGGCCTGCCGCTCCAGATACCGCATAAAGTTCTCAATGATGCCTACGGCGTGCGTCATGGCCAGCAGCTCTGCCGTGAGCCGCACATCAGTACGTAGCAGCGTCTCCGTGACGCCGGGCTCACTGAGTACCGGCGTCATTTTTTTGACCCGGTCCATCAGATGCGCCCAGTTGTTGACGAAGGTGTCCGGATCAGCATAGGTTCCGTCCCTCAGCTGCGTGTAAATCGCGTCAACATCCGCTTTCATCATCCTGACGGCCGTTATCAGTTTCTCCTCATGAGAAAGCTGGTTTTCATCAGACACGAAACGCCTCCACCATCCCCCTCAGCGCGTGGGCCTGCTCAGACAGCGACTGTGAGGCCGACGACGACTCTTCGACCAGCGCCGCATTGTTCTGCGTCACGCCGTCCATCTGACTCACGGCCACGCTGACCTGTGAAATGCCCTGCATCTGCTCTGATGACGCCAGGGAAATAGTGTCCATCGCCTCCGCCAGCTCGCCGACCAGTCCGACCACCTTCCGGATGCTGTGTCCGGTAGACGAGGCAACGGTGACGCCGCTTTCAATCTGCTCCACGGCCTGCTCTATCAGCACCTTGATATCCTTCGCAGCCGTCGCGCTGCGCTGTGCCAGCGTGCGCACCTCACCGGCGACCACGGCGAAGCCGCGTCCTTCTTCACCTGCCCGGGCCGCTTCCACCGCAGCATTCAGCGCCAGGATGTTGGTCTGGAACGCGATGCCTTCAATCACGGCGGTGATGTCGCGCACCTTCGCGGCGCTGACCGAGATGTCCTGCATGGTCACTGACATGCGCTCAACGTCTGATCCGCCGGCGTGTGCCAGCTGCGCCGTGCTGCGCGCAGACTCCGCGGTCTGCTGTGCACCGGCCGTGTTGCTTTTCACCGTGGCGGTCAGCTGCTCCATGCTGGCGGCCGTCTCCTGCAGCGCGGCGGCCTGTTCTTCGGTCCGGGAGGACAGTTCAGTGTTGCCCTGCGCAATTTCGTCGGCGGCCAGCGCGACCGAGGCGGCGGTTTCTTTAATCTGCGTCACCAGGCCGCGCAGGTTAGCCTGCATGCTGTCGAGTGAGGCCAGCAGGCTGGTCGTGTCATTGCGGCGAAGCGCCACGGATGTGGTCAGGTCACCGGCGGCGATGGTGGCGGCCAGCGCCTGCGCCTGCGCGGGTTCGCCGCCCAGCTGGCGCATCAGTATGCGGATGACCACGAAGCAGGCCGCCGCCGCCACAAGTACGGAGGCACCCGTCAGCAGCGTCAGGATGAGCGAGGCGCGGTCGGTGGCAATACTGTTCTGCTCCACCGCTACCTGACTGTTGCGCTCCTGTATCTCGGCCATATCTTTAAGGGCCGTGAGGAGCTTACCCTGAACCGGGCGTAACTCCCGGATGAGGTAATCCAGTGCCTGCTGGTCAAGATTGGCCAGCCCGAGCTGAAGGCCTTTATCCACGGCAACAAAGGTGGGGCCTTCAGCGTCGGTGATACGTTTGTAGGCCTCCCGTCCCGCAGGTGTTGAATCGGTCTTCATGATGTCGGCCAGAGCCTGGCGGTTGGCAATAAACAGGGCCTTCTGTTTGTTGATGCGTTCAACTTCAGGCTTCATCATCGCCGGATCGCTGAACAGAATAATGTTCCTGACCGCAATGGCGATATCCCTGTTTTCGCCGAACATTGCCTGGGCGAGCTGGTATTTTTTCATTTTAATGTTAACGGTGTCGTCCATGCCCTCACGTGCATGGTGAAGCGCCCGCAGTGCCGTGCCGGTGCACAGCGTGAGCAGGATAATGAGCAGGCCAAAACCTGCGATAAGGCGGGTGGAAATTTTCATAAACGTTCTCTTTTTAAAGTTATCTGCTGTGTTTGTGTTTGCTAACCACAGGTTACTATCGGCACGCGGTATCACTGGTTCTATGTCTTTATTGGCAAATGTTTCTTATCAGTTAACGGCCGTTAATCACCGTTTTTTGCGGCCGTCGCTGCGCTCCGCTTTTAAGCGGCGTGGCGGCTTCGCCTGACGCCGGATCTGTTCCCTCCCTCTGACGCCTTTTCCCCTCATTTTTTCAGGAATGCACCGTGCCTTCACGTTAGCCGTGCCGCTGCACAGTCAAGTGCCGCTGGCGCTCGTTCGCTCACCCGTTCCCCGCCGTGCGCGGGACATTCAGTCCGCTCCGGCGGCGCGTGCGGCTTGCGCGTCCGCCCCTGACTGCTCCGCTTTTCGCCCGGCTGCTGTGGCGGCACGGCGCAGGTGAGGCCGTGCAACCATTGACTGAGGAGAGAACCATGCCGAACTGGTGTGCAAACAGGCTGCGTGTGACCGGCCTGGCGGAGAGCGTGAGTAAGGTGCGGGCGCTGATGCGGGGAGAGGGGCGCCCTCTCTATGCGCGGGCGGAAGCGGAGGGTAGGCATGACGCCAGCGAGGGGTTCAACTGGTGGCATCTGGAACGGGCCATCAGCGAAGTGAAGCAGGGCGGTGACGTATGAATACCTGGCTTGTCAGCTGGCAGGAAGAGGTGGGCAGCACTTCGCACGAGTATCACATGCTGCTCAGGGGGAGTGACTTCAGGCTGGCGGAGGCGGCGTGCGAGCGGATGGGTGAAAACTGGTGGCGACCGGAGCGGCCCGTCTGCTCACAGGGCTGCTACTGGCAGTTTGGCCGGGGCAGCGTCTGGTTCAAAAGCATTGTTCTGCTCGATGACCGCGAGGCCGACACCCTCACCGGCCTGCGGTTCCTTGATGAGTGGGGGGTGAGCGGCACGCCGGATGCGCCCGTCATCTGTGACCGTAGCGACTGCCGGTGGGAAGATTACCGGCCCTGACATTGCCTCCGGATGCCGCCCTGACAGGCGGCATCGTGACAGAAGTGAAAAACATCTGGTTATTAATTAACCATCTCCGGTCGTGTGGTGACTTTCCCTGCCGGCATGACGTTATCCACAGGGTTCCGGCCGGGATATGCACGCCGGTTGTGGACAACGAGGAATGCGGATGTTGCTGCGCGCCGCTTTATGCCGCCTTGTGGCGGGGGAAGGCAGAAAACCCGGCCCGTGCGGTCTGCGGCCGGTGCCGTGCCTTCACTGTAGCCCGATCGCCTTGTGGTAAAGCGCGCCTCCTTCGCCCGTTCGCACTCCCTCCGCCGCGCTTACTTCCGTTGCGCTTCCGCTCAGTTTTCGCGTCATCGCCGTGCGTAATCACGTCTCCGCTCGCTTGCGCTGCGGCCTCCTCGCCGCGCTTGACCACTGCGTCTCTTCGTCGGGCTGTCATTCAGGCACGGCACAGGCCGTCTCTGTCATCCATTCAAGCAAGGAGTCTGTATGCAGCAAATGAATCAAGCCCGTTTCGCCGAAGGGGACGCACGTATGAACTTTTTACCCATGCTGTTTTCCAGCGATTTTCTGCGCTCGGAAGTCAATGTTTACCATTATGCCGAACGCTTTCTGGAAGGCTATAAAGGCGGATTCTGGGAGTTTGTCCAGTTACCCAATGGCGGCGAGTTCATGCAGCCTCCAGGCAAAGAGTACCGTTTTCAGAATCCCGAAAACTGGACGGACATGATCGTGTCAGCAGAGGCCGCAGGCATCATTCTCACTGCACTGGTGCTTAATCACCGCAGCTGGATGTACAGCCACCACGATCAGGAAGAACTCTGTGCGCATTTTTGTGAGCGCTACGAGCAGCTGATGGTGTATGCGGATAGGCACGCGGAAGGCGGCGCGGTGTTCCGCGCACTGGACTGATACAGAACGGGGCGCGCAACCGCCCCGTAAGGAAAATGCATGTACGGGACTGTTAAAGACCTTTGCTCGCGCCTGCCTGAACAATACAGGCCCGATCAGCGGGTGACGCTGATTATCTGGACTGAGGACGATGTGCTCTCGTTTCTGGGCGAAGAAAGCCTGACTGAAGAAGATGCCGCCGACATCGTGAGCCAGATTGACGGCCTCGACGGCCTTCATGAGTACGGTGTGGGAGAAGACACACTGCGGGAATTGCTCCGCAATCTGCATCAGGAAAAAGCACAGCGCAGGACGGTCACGGTAAGTGAGGCGACACTGGCCACGCTCGCTGACGCTGCCGGACGTCTTGCCGAAACAGGCGGGGATGAAGATCCCAGCCCCATCTGGAAGGCTGTCGCGCAGGCTAAAGATGTCCTGAGCAAATAATCTGGCCAGAAAGGCGGGATAAGCTCCCGCCTGTTTACCGCTGGCAGCTGCGCGGCAAAACAGAACAATACGAGGTTGCTGCGCGCCGCTTTTATCCGCCAGTAGGCGGGGGAAGGCAGAAAACCCGGCCCGTGCGGTCTGCGGCCAGTGCCGTGCCTTCACTGTAGCCCGATCGCCTTGTGGTAAAGCGCGTCTCCTTCGCCCGTTCGCACTCCCTCCGCCGTGCTTACTTCCGTCGCGCTTCCGCTCAGTTTTCGCGTCAGCGCCGTGCGTAATCACGTCTCCGCTCGCTTGCGCTGCGGCCTCCTCGTCGCGCTTGACCACTGCGTCTCTTCGTCGGGCTGTCATTCAGGCACGGCACAGGCCGGAACTGAGACAACTTTGACTGTGGAGAATTGCTTATGACTTTTAACGGGCCAGCGGTATACGTCGGGACTTATCACAAATACAACTGCGGCAGCATTTTCGGGAAGTGGTTTGATCTTACGGACTTTGAGGAGAAAGACGAGTTTCATGAGACCTGCCGCGACCTTCATGCCTCAGAGGACGACCCTGAATTCATGTTTCAGGACTGGGAGGGTATCCCGTCACGGTTCGTGTCGGAATCTCATATTGACTGGGACTTTATCGCTTCCTGGAAGCAGGCGAAAGAAGAAGGCAGAGAAGCCGCATTTGTTGCCTGGGCGGACTATTCAGGCGTGTGTGATTTCGACGCCTTTGACGACGCGTACCGTGGAGAGGCGAAAACCGAGGAAGATTATGCTTACGAGTATGTCGAAGAACATGGCCTGCTGAATGACGTGCCGGAGCCGCTGCGCTCTTATTTCGACTACGAAGCGTATGCGCGTGACCTGTTCAGCAGTGGTCTGGTGCTGCATGACGGCTTTGTGTTCAGTAACTGATGTTGCCGGCAGGGCTGGCCCTGCCGTAAAGGAGAAAAAAATGAAACTGTCACCGCAAACCCGCGACATCCTTCGCCAGTACAAAGCCCTGATAAACGAGCGGCGTCGAATCAGTGGCCAGAGAGAACTCAGGACGGAAGAGATCGTGGATGAGATCTGCCATTACATGACCTGTCAGTGTGCCGTATATATCGGTGGCCACTTTATTTTGCAGGGAGGCAAAGGCTAATCAGCAATGTTCAGGCGGTTGCGGCCGCCTGTCAGCCCGGCGTAAAACCTTTGCAGGCATTCTGCCTGCATCCCTGAAGCCGCGCCTGCGGCGCGGATTCAGGGATTTTCGGACTTGTTTTTGTTTACTTTTTTCTCATGTTTACTGAATTCTTTCTCAAGCCACTCAGGTGTTTCTCCGACACCAGTATCCATACAGTGAACAGGGATGTTCTCCCAGAAGGCCGTGATCGCGTCAGCAAACGCAGTGAACTGGTCTTCGCTGACTTCCAGCTGTTCATGGCGTGGACCAAACCGCCGTCTGACTGAATCCGCTTGCGGATAATACTCTGGATAATGGGTGGAGAGTTCAGTGTGTGCATCACCGTCGCCGTGTTTATAAACATTTACGACCAGACGGCATGCGTTGATTTGTCGGTAAAACGCTTTGTCCGTAATGCTCATGCCAATCCATTCCAGCAACTCAATGAGACGCGGAAAACCAACATTCCACAGCAGAGAATTGATAACGGTATGATCCAGCCAGTGACTGAATTCAAGCACACATTTATCACGCAGGGCTTTATCGAACTGATGAAACATCGCAGCCGTCAGCGCAAGGGTGACCGTGTTTTTCATGTCATTTAGCGAAAGCCAGTGAGAAACCATGTCGTCATAAGCGTAAAAATGAGCATCGTCGGGATAAGAGGCATCCGGATCAAAATGCTGGCCAGCCTTTTCAAGTGCATCGTCGTAATGTTTTTTTGCGTCACCTTCAATGTCACTGAACTGTGAGAGAAGCCGCTTTTTAGCCTCACTCACAAAGAAATGGTGAGGTTCAGTGATAATTGGTCGATCGACAGTAGCGAAATAAAAAACGGAAAAAGGTTTCTGGCTCATGGCTGCACCTGCGGTTTTTCTCTGTACGATTATTATGCAAAGCAATCACTTCAATGCCAGTACTGTGAGTATAAACCCGGCCATTATCAGAATTTCCTTCTGGGCGTCCTGTCGGCTGTCATGCTCCGCACAGAGCCGGCAGGCCGTCTCTGCCCGGCCCCGTTCCGGGGCAGCGGGTT
>Ga0157373_10002439_pt1 | contig 14150 bp, 9 predicted proteins | sample C65metaG_FD_113460 | JGI IMG/M metagenome (GOLD analysis project Ga0157373, IMG submission 113460) | Corn rhizosphere microbial communities from Kellogg Biological Station, Michigan, USA - C6-5 metaG | ecosystem: Host-associated > Plants > Roots > Rhizosphere > Soil | place: USA: Michigan... | reverse complement strand
CTGCTGGCGGACGAGCGCGATTTCATCGCCAACGCCGCGCAGTTTTCGGCGTTTCTGTTCAACCAGCTCGATGACCTGAACTGGGCTGGCTTTTACCTCAATCGCAACGAAGAACTGGTGCTTGGCCCGTTCCAGGGCCAGATCGCCTGTGTGCGCATTCCGTTCGGGCGTGGCGTATGCGGCGCGGCGGCGGCCAGCCTGCAGACCCAGCGCGTCGAAGACGTGCATGCCTTCCCCGGGCACATCGCCTGCGACAGCGCCTCGAACAGCGAGCTGGTGGTGCCGCTGGTCAAGGACGGTCGACTGATCGGCGTGCTCGATCTCGACAGCCCGAAACTGGCGCGTTTCGGCGTGGACGATCAGGCCGGTATCGAGCATCTGGCGGCCATTTTCCTGCGTCTGACCGACTGCTGATCAGGCGCTCAGGCCAGCCTTGCGCAACAGGCTGGCCGGTTCCACCGCATCGATCTGCCTTGGGTCGAGAAACCGCGCGGCGTACTGCATGTACACCCCGTCGTTGATGAACAGCCCGAACAATTCGGCATCGATGTGCGCCTCGCGGCACATGGTGGCCATGATCCCCAGCGCCTCGCTCAGGGATTTGGCCTTCTTGTAGGGGCGGTCAGCCGCGGTCAGTGCTTCGAAAATATCGGCAATCGCCATCATCCTTGCCGGCAGGCTCATCTCCTCGCGCTTCAGGCGTTTGGGGTAACCGCTGCCGTCCATTTTTTCGTGATGCCCGCCGGCAATTTCCGCGACGCTGTCCAGGTGCCCGGGAAAGGGCAGGTGGCTGAGCATCAGGATCGTCTGCACCATGTGGTGATTGATGATGTAGCGCTCTTCGCGGGTTAGCGTGCCGCGGGCAATGCTCAGGTTGTAGAGTTCGCCGCGGTTGTATTTGTAGCGCGGCACATCCAGTTTGAACCCCCACGGATTGTCTTCCGGAATCAGTTCGCTGTCGGCGCGTTCGATCAGGTGTTCGGGTCTGTCCGCCAGCAGCGGTTCGCTGACCGGCAGCGTCGGCGCCGGCGTGCGCGTCTGCCGGCGGTTCTCCTCCCAGGATACGCCGAGGCGATCATCGAGGGTGCGCGTCCAGCGGCGTTCGGCAATGCGCTCAAGGCGTTGCAGATCGGCTGGCGCCATGGCCTCACCGCCGAGATTGCAGCGGGCGACAAACGCAAAGTCGTCGTCCAGCTCCGTCAGCGTGGTCTCTCGCCGCTCGCTCAGTTGTGCCTCGTCACCGCCCAAGGTCAGCGCCTGCCAGTAGCTGATCCAGGCGTCGCGCTTGAGCACTTCGAAGCGTGTGCGGATTTCGTGGATGCGGTCGTTGAGGGTTTCCAGTTTGGTGGCCTTGTCGACGACATACTCCGGCGTGGTGACCTTACCGCAGTCGTGCAGCCAGGCGGCGATGTGCAGGGCTTCCCATTCGTCTTCGTTTGGCTGATAGCCGCGAAACGCCGGGGCCTGACTGGCGGCAGCGGCCTGCGCGAGCATCAGCGTCAGTTCCGGGACACGCTGGCAGTGACCACCGGTGTACGGACTCTTAGCGTCGATCGCACCGGCCAGCAACTGGATGAACGCATCGAGCAACTGCTTCTGCTTCGCCTGCAGGCGCTGGCTTTCGATACTGACCGCTGCAGCGCCGGAGACCGCTTGCAGAAAGGCGATGCGGTCCGGGCGCAGTTTCTCCAGATCCTGGGCGCTGCCGCTGTCATTGATCAGCAGAATCAACAGGCCGATGGTCTCGTTGTGCCGGTTGCGCAGGCGAATGCCGATCAGATGAATGCGCGGCGACTGCATTGCCAGCAGCACCTTCTGCAAGTCGCCGGCCTGGTCGAAGCCAAGGCTGGTCACCACGTTGTCAGCATTGCTCAGTTGCTGGAACCACGCCGGCCCCTGACCCGCCAGAAGCTCGCCGCCCAGCACATTGAACGCACCCGGTTCCTGGGAGACGCCGTCGATCACCAGCCCATAGGGTTCCATCCGGTTGCCATCGCTTTCGCGCAAATAGATCAAGCCTGCCTGGGCCTGGGCGATCTGCACCGTTTCAAACAGCACCCGTTGCAGCAGCGGGGCGAAGCGGGTTTCGGCGCACAGGCTGTCGGTGATGCGGAAGAAACTGGCGAGCGTGTCCTTCATCCGCGCCATCGACAGGCTCAACTGGTCCACCTCCAGCACCGGCGAGCGACGGGTGACCGGAAAATTGAAATCGAAACTGCGAATCGCGTCGGCTTCCTTGACCAGCGCGTGCAGCGGCTTGACCAGAATCCGCGATATCAGCCAACCCAGCGGCAGGCACAACAGCAACGTCGCAAGGGTGATCAGCGCGCCTTGCCAGCGCATGCGGTAGGCGTCGGCGAGCAACTCGTTTTCCGGCACCAGCAGGGCCATCTGCAGCCCTTGCGGCCCGCCTTCCTGCAGATGGGTGCGGGCGACGATCCAGTGGCGGCCATCGACGTCCAGCCGTTTGCCCTGATGCGCGGTGGACAGCAACGCGTGCAGACCAGGGCTCAGGTCGGCGGCCTTGGCCAGGCGGGCGCTGCTGTCGTCGACAATCAGCCGGCTGCTGTCCGGATAGGCCACGGCATTGCCATCGGCGTCGAACAGCACGATTTCGGTGGAAGGGGTGACCACATGTTTGATCAGAGTGGCCGACAGCGCGGCCAGGGTCAGGTCGGCGCCGATGACGGTGGTTGCGCTGCTGCGTCGGGCCAGGGTGGTGCCGACGTTGTGCGTGGAGAAAAACACATAGGGTTCGGTGGTGATCTGATCGCCCTGCGCCAGCGCGTTGCGGTACCAGTTGCGGGTGCGCGGGTCGTAGCGATCGTCGGGGTTGTCCTGGCGTCCGACCGGGTTCAGCGCCTCATCGAAGAACAACGACTGTGAGGACGCGGTGCCACTGGCCGCGTGTTCGATGCTCCAGACCTGGTAGGCCGCTGCCGGGGGCGCCTTGAGCAGGGTCTTCAGGGCGCTGGTGCGCAAGGGGCGCACCATGAAAAAGTCGCCGTTGCCGTACCCCAGATACAGTGACGCGAGGTTGGTGTTGTCCTTGAGCGACTGGCTGAACGGCTTGAGCAGTGCCAGACGCTGTTGCAGGTTTGCAGCCTCGGCCGCCTGGTTGACCGACAGCAGGCTCAGCAGATGCCGGATCGGTTCGTAGGTGGCCTGCAGGTCCAGGCGCACGTCCTGCTCGATGCGATTGAACAGGTTTTCGCTGCTCGACAGGATGATCCGGGTGGTCTGGCGATAATTGAACAGTCCCAGTACGACGCCGGTCAGCAACAGCAGAAAGGTGAACATGACGCTGATGTGCACGTGCAGAGGAAATCGGCGTTGATCCGGGCGCAGTGGGCTGGGCATTGCTGACTCTCCATTGAAGTAAACACACTGCTCAGCGCCAAAGCATAGTTAAGGCTCGGTCATTGTGCTTTTTTCAAGCGCGTCCATTTGTTGCTGCAAGGCCTGCTCCAGTTCGACCATGGCGGCGTCCGTGGCCTGAATGCAGCGCACGATCGTGGGTAAAGGCGAGCCGGGTGTGCAGGCTTGTTCGAGTGCCTCGCAATGGGCGATCAGGCGCGACGCCTGAGCGATCCGGGCTGCACCCTTGATCTTGTGCGCCATCATCGCCAGCGCCTCACGATCATTATGCGGGGCCAGGGCCAGCAACTCGTGTCGATCAAGGCGGCTGCTCTTGAGCAACTCCGCGAGCAGGCGCCGGGTCTGAAGCGGGTTGCCGCCCGTCAACTGATTCAGCCCGAGGGCATTGAAGGCAGGCTCGGGCGCCACGGGGTGCAAGCCGTTGACCCACTGGCTCAGCGCGCTGAGGCTCAAGGGTTTGAACAGGCAGTCATCCATCCCGGCCTGTTTGCAGCGTTGTACTTCCTCAGGCTGCGCGTTGGCCGTGAAGCCCAGCACCGTGCATGGCGCGCGCGCCGTGCGTTGCTCGTGCTGGCGGATGGCGGCGGTCAGTTCGTAGCCGTTCATCAGTGGCATGTTGCAGTCAGCGATGACCAGGTCGAATTCGCCGGCCTGCCACTGTTCGAAGCCGCTGCGCCCCTCTTCGGCCAAGCTGAAGCGATGCCCCAGAAACTCCAGCTGCTGGCACATCAGCAGGCGATTGGCCGGGTGATCATCGACCACCAGGATGTTCAGCGGTGTAAAGGACGTACGAACCGGCGGCTCGACTGTCACTGGGGTGGCCTTGCAGGGCAGGGTTTGCAGGGGCAGCGACAGGCAGACCTGGGTGCCGATGCCGGGCTGGCTGCTCAATTGCAACTGGCCACCCATCATTTCGCAAAGGTTACGGCAGATGACCAGCCCCAGACCCGCGCCGCTGCGGGCCTGCTGACGGCCATTTTCGGCTTGGGCGAAGGGTTCGAACAGTCGCTGCTGATCCTCGATACTGATCCCGACGCCGGTGTCCTGGATCGTCAACTGAATGAGCGAACGCTTGCCCGTACCGTTGGGCTGCACATCCAGCGTCACCCGCACTTGCCCGCAGTCGGTGAATTTGATCGCGTTGCTGATGAGGTTGGAGAGGATTTGCTTGAAGCGTAACGGGTCCAGTTCGACATCGACCTGGAGTCCGGGTGGATTGACGGACAAGGCCAGGGCGAGGTTTTTCTGGCGGGCCAGACCATCGAAGATCCTCACCACCGATGCCACCGTCTCCACCAGATTGACCCGCTCCGGACTCAGGCTCAGGCGCCCGGACTCGATTCGGGCGATATCGAGGATGTCACCGATCAAGCCCAGCAGATCCTTGGCCGAGCAGTAGGCCGTTTCGATCGATGCGCGGTCCGGGTGTTGCGCGGCCATGCGCTCGAGCGTCAATTCGAGCATGCCGATGACGGCGTTCATCGGCGTACGGATTTCGTGGCTCATGGTGGCCAGGAAGGTGCTTTTGGCGCGGTTGGCTTTGTCCGCCTGTTCCTTGGCCATGCGCAATTCATCGAACAGTTGGCGGCGCTCGCTGATGTCGATCCAGCCGCCGATGATCCCTTGTACATCGCCGCTGGAATCGCGGTACGGCAGGATCCAGTGGTAGATCGTCAGCCGCCGGCCGCCAATGTGCAATGGACGGTCCAGCACCAGCGGCGTGCCTTCGGCCATGACCCGCTGGTAGTCCGCCTGAAACGCTTGTGCTTCGAAGGCATTGCTCAGAGTGCCTTGCATGACGCTTTTGCCGATCACGTCTTCGCGCTTGGCGTTGAAGGCTTCGAGGTAGCTGTCGTTGCAGCTGTGCAGCAGGCCTCGGCGGTCACGCACATAAATCGGGTGCGGCGTGCCATTGACCAGTGAACGCATGAACTCGAACTGATCGTTCAAGGCGCGCTCGGCCGCCTGGCGCTGCTTGATCTGCCGACGCATGTAGGCATTCCACAGCAGTGACAGTACGAGCAACAGACACGCTGCGCCGATCAGTTGATAGAACAGGCGCTGGTAGTGATGCCAGTTGCCTTGCGCGGCGTTGGAAAAACCACGCCAGCGACTGTTGATGACCCCCAGCTCCTCGGGCGTGATGCTCAGCAGCGCCTTGTCGAGGATCGACGCCAGTTCGGTGTTGTCGCGAGCGGTGGCCAGCGAAAAAGCAGCCTGGCGGGTGCCCAGGGTGGTGGTGATCTGCAACTGATGCTCGAAGATCCGCGACGCAATCAGGTAGTTGGCGATCACCAGCGAGGCGACGGCGCCATCGACCTTGCCTTCGGCGAGCAAGGTTGCAGCACCGAACGTATCGGAGGTTTCAGTCAGGTGGATATTGGGGAACTGGCGGCGCAGATAATCGGTCATGGGATTGCCTTGGGCGATTGCCAGGTATCGGCCCTTGAGCTGAGAGGGGTGCGTCGGGCTGTCGGCGGACTTGCGTGTCAGCAGGACATAGGAGTTTTCCAGGTAGGGCCGACTGAACAGCAGGGACTGTTCCCGCTCGGGACTGGGCAACAGCGCGGCGATGAGGTCGGCCCGATGCTGCTTGATCTGCTCGATCATGTCGCCGTCGCTGCGGCTGCGCACCAGTTCGAAACGCATGCCGGTACGCAGGCGCAGCAATTCGAGCAAGTCTGCGGTGATGCCCCGCAGATTGCCGTCGCTGTCGAAGAATGTCAGCGGGGCGAACGCCTCATTGACGACGACACGCAGCACCGGATGTTGCTTGAGCCACTGCTCTTCATGGTGAGTCAGTTGCAGCTTCTGGTCGGTCAGCAGGATGTCGCTGCCGGCGCTCCAGCGCTTGGCGATGCTGTCCCGTTCACTGGCCGGGACGGCCTGCAGCGCGGTGTTGATGACGGCGAGGAGTTGCGGATTGTCCGCGCGGACGGCAAAGCTGAAACCGTGGGCTTCCTGTTTGCCGAAATTGGCCATGCGAATGTTGTTCAGATAGCCCTTGTTGATCATGTAGTGAGTGGAAATGGTGTCGCCCAGAAACACGTCGGCCTGATCGAAAGCCACCGCGTTGATTGCATTCTGATAGGACGGGTAAGACGTCAGGATGGCTTTGGGGTACAGCGCCTTGACTTCATTCTGCGGCAGGTAGTGATAAACCATGCTCAGCCGCAGTCCGGCCAGGCCTTCGGTGAGTGTGCGGGTTTCGCCTTCGCGGGTGACCAATACCGGTTGATCGATCGCGTAGGGAGCAGATAGCGCGACGTTTGCGGTGCTCGCCTCGAAACCGTTGGCGGTGCCGAGCATATCGACCTGACCGGCGACCAGCGCTCGCAGAGCAGCGTCCCTTGAGGCAAAGCGTTTGACCCGGATCGGCAGATCGACGGCCTGACCGACGAGGCCGGCGTAATCGGCGGTGAAACCTTCGTAATCGCGCCCGCTGGCGGTCATGTCGAACGGTGGATAATCCGGTGCGGAAGTGCCCAGGACCAGTTCGCTGCGACTCTGCAACCAACGGCGTTGCGCCGGTTCCAGAGATACGGAGAGCGCCTCCTGGCTCGAACGGCTGCGCAGCACGTAGTCTTGCGCCGGTACGAGCTCGGCATGGACCTGAGTCGTCAGGCACAGGCTTGCGCACAATCCAGCGAGATAGATCTTTAAACAACTGGGCATTGGGCTCTCACACTAGCGCGTTGCGTTTGGCCATCTCGATAAGTTCCACCAGGGATCTGGCCTTGAGTTTCTGCATCAGACGTTTCTTGTAGGTGCTGACGGTCTTGTTGCTGAGAAACATGCCTTTGGCGATTTCCTTGTTGGTGCGACCTTGGGCAAATAACTGCAAAACCATAAGTTCGCGGTCATTGACGGACTTGAACAGTTCCAGTTCGGCATAGCGCACATCGTCGCTGCGAACCGGATTCAATGCCTGGCTGGGGAAATAGTTGTAACCGGAAAGTACAGCCTTGATCGCGCTGACCAGTTCGCTCAAGTCTTCTTCCTTGCAGACATAACCGGATGCGCCGGACTGCATGCAGCGAATACCGAACAGGGTCGGGCATTGTGCCGTCAGCACCAGGGTCTTGAGCGGGGTGCCCATGGCGTTGAAGCGGGCGAGGACTTCGAGTCCGTCGAGTTTGGGGATGCTGATATCGAGGATGATCAGGTCGGGCATGCATTCGCGGACCATCTGCATGGCATCGACCCCATTATCGGTTTCGCCGACGACCTTGTAACCTTCATGTTCGAGCAGCATTCGAACGGCAAGTCGGATGACGGGGTGATCATCGACAATAAAAACGGAGTTCATAATCAAATCCCATACGTGCGCGAATAAAGCGCGCACCTTAGCTCAGATAAATGAGCGGCCGTATGAACTCACAGGGCTCTAGCGGCAATATAGGATAAGTCCTACACACTTAAAGGATTTCGACTACGACCAAGCTCTTTGTCGCGTAAGGAAGTGTTGAGGTTATTTGTTTAGCTGAATGTTTAAGTTACGCGGGGATTGTTGAATAAACAGCGTTTTTCTGAGTTGTTTCGCGGTCAAACGGCTTACGTTTCGATCTTGGCAACGATGGGTTACGGCATCAGCGGTTTAATGGGTAAACCGCTCAACCGGTCAGGGGGGGCTGACCGGTTGAACGGGGCGAGATCAATGACTGGAACGTCCGGTCATTTCCAGCGCCATGTCACTGGCGTAACTGTCGGTCATCCCGGCGATGAAGTCGATCATGCGCAGAAAGGACGCGTGCAGCGGTCCGTGGGGATCGGGCGCATTGTTGCCCAGCAGGTCGAGGATGCGCCGGCTCTTGAACGACGGCGTGCGCCCACCGTGTTGCTCCAGCGCGGCGCCGCAGAACGCGTTGAGGAGAATTTCCAGGGTGGTGTAGGCGCCGATTTCATGCAGCGTCTTGCGCTTGTCCTGGAAGATCTTCTTGCGGGCGATGTCCTTGGCGTTGAGCACGCAACGTTTGGCCGGACCATGCATGTGTTCGACGAGGTCACCGTGCAGGGTGCCGGCCAGCAGCGCGTCCTGCTGCTCGACGAACGCCCGGGCGGCGGCATTGGTCAGGTGTTCGATGGCCTTGCCGCGCAGGATCGCCAGTTTGCGTCGACGCGAATCCTGCGGGCCGAGCTGGCGGTAAGTTTCCGGCAGGTCATCACCGACCAGACCGAGCAGCAGCGATTCGACTTCCGCGTATTCCAGCAACTCCATTTCCAGGCCGTCTTCGAGATCGATCAGCGCATAGCAGATGTCGTCGGCAGCCTCCATCAGATACACCAATGGATGACGCGCCCAGCGCTGGTCTTCCAACTGCGGCAGGCCGAGCTTGTGGGCGATCTGCTCCAGCAGCGGCAGTTCGCTCTGATAGCAGCCGAACTTATGTTTCTTGTAGCCCAGCGAGTCAGCATGACGCGCGGTCCACGGGTATTTCAGATAGGTGCCAAGGGTGGCGTAAGTCAGGCGGGTGCCACCGTCGAACTGATGGTACTCAAGCTGAGTCAGTACCCGGAAACCTTGCGCGTTGCCCTCGAAATTGAGGAAGTCCCCGCGTTCGGCTTCGCTCATTGCGTCGAGCCAGCCGCGCCCGGCCGCTTGCTGGAACCAGTGACGAATCGCGTCCTCACCGGAATGGCCGAAGGGCGGATTGCCGATGTCGTGGGCCAGGCAGGCCGACTGCACCACCATGCCCAGGTCGCTCGGTTCGCACCAGTCGGGCAGGGCGCTGCGCAAGGTTTCACCGACACGCATGCCCAGCGAACGGCCCACGCAACTGACTTCCAGCGAGTGGGTCAGGCGGGTGTGGATGTGGTCGTTACTGGAGACCGGATGCACTTGGGTCTTGCGTCCCAGACGCCGGAAGGCGCCGGAGAAGATGATGCGGTCATGGTCTTTGTGGAACGGGCTGCGCCCCAGCTCTTGCGGGCTGTGCAGCGGTTTTCCAAGGCGTTCGCGGTTGAGCAGGGTCTGCCAATCCAAGGCTGGTTCTCTCCGTCGGTGACTGGGATGACTGTGGCCCTAGCTTCCCGGTTCGAGCCTGCACCTGCAAGCGGAACTACAGGCCCGCAGCATCGATATCGATCAGCAGCAGGCGTTCGCCGTTGTCAAAGAACTGGCCGGCAGTCAGACAATACTGGTTGCTGGTGGCATCGCGATAGGTATTGGACAGGGTCAGGCGTCGCTCTTCCCAGCCTTCGGCCAGCAAATGATAGAAGTACGGACGCCATGACCAGTTGTGCCCCAGGTAACGGTTGTCGGCAACCCAACCGCTCTGGCGCCACTCAAGGTTCGGCGTCAATTGCGTGCCGTGGCGATCGCATTGGTAGAACCGCAGCAACCACGGATAGTCGGTCAGTTGGGGCAGCGCACTGAGCGGTGCGTGGCTCTGGGCCCAGGTCTGGAGGATCGCCATCAGTTCCGCGAGTTGCTGGCGCATCTGCATCAGGCGCCCGCGTTCGGCCAGCTTCTGTCGCACGTAACGCTGGCGCAGTTCGGCGAAGCGCTGCACGAAGGCATCCGTTGCGTAGAACGCTTCCTGCGCCCGGGCGAACAGAAAGCCCTGCACATAACGCGATCCGCATTCGAGGGCGAAATTCAGCTGAGCCTCGGTTTCCACGCCTTCGGCAATGATCCAGCAGCCGGTCTTCTCGGCCATTTGCGCGAGTGCCTTGACCACGTCACTGCTCGGCCCGCCCAGTGCCGCCGCCTGAAACAGGCGCATGTCGAGTTTGAGAATGTCCGGCTGCAAGGCCAGCACTCGATCGAGCTGCGAATAACCGGCGCCGAAATCGTCGATGGCGATGCGTGCACCGGCGTCGCGATAGCGGGCGACCACGTCGGCCAGGCGCTGGCTGTTGCCGCCCAGTTCGGTGATCTCGAAAACGATGCGTTGCGGATCGACCCCGTGGCGCCGCATCTGTTTGAGGCTGGGCAGCGGCTGATCCGCGCGCAGGCGACTGATCCAGCGCGGCGACATGTTCAGGCTGAGAAACCACTCGGCGGGGGCTTCATGCAATCGGCTCAAGGCATTGTCGCGAATCTGCCGGTCGAGGCGCCGCAGGGCGATGGCGGGTATGCGCGGGTTGGCGAACAATGGCCCGACCGAGGTCAGTTGACCGTCCAGCTGGCGCAGGCGACCCAATGCTTCGACGCCTGCAATACGTCCGGTGGCGGTATCGATGAAAGGCTGAAAGCAGGCGAGCGGTTGCCCGTCGATCACGTGGCCTCCTTAGTCGTTCTTGTTCTGGATGAACCCGCCGACCGGGTAGGCGCGCGGGATTGGACCTCCGGATAAGGACGTCCATCCCGCGGGTATTGCAAGAATGCAGCCAGATGTTACGGGCTCAGCGTTTGCTTGAGCTCAGCATCACCAGTTTGATCAGCGGCCCGAGACTGGTGCCCAGACGTATCAACCGGGTCAGCCCACCGACGCCACCGCTTTTCGCGCCTTTGCCGGTGATAAAGCCCAGCAGCGTGACGGCGGCCACGCCCCACAGTGGCGCGTGCTTGATGCCGAAACCGCCTTGCAGGTTTTGCGTCATGCCGCGCATGCGCTGCAAGGGTTGCAGCACTTGCCCGGCTTCATGGCGGATTTCCTGGCGATGCATTTCCATGCGCAGGCGGATCAGCGCCTTGCGCATTTCCCGGCGTGAGCCGTTGTGTGGCAGTTCAGGCAGGCTCATGGCAACAGGCGCTCCCGATCATTGGCCAATTCTTCCAGGGTGCCGTGGAAGGGTGAGGATTCATCGAAGATCGCGGCCTTGAGGCGCAGTGCGCAAAAGATCGCCGCCAGGGTGTAGAACACGCACAGGCCGATGATCCCGGCCAAGCGATAGGTGTCCCACAGCAGGATCAACACCAAAGCTGACAGGCCGACCAGCAACAGCAATGCGAATACCAAAGCCAGGCCTGCGAACAGCAGCAGGCTGACGGTACGTGATTTTTGCTCCTGCAGCTCGATGCCGAACAGCTCGACATGGCTGTGCAGCAAGCCAAGAACGGCGGCGCCCAGACGCCGCGTGGAGGAGGATGTGCCCGACCCCAGGCCGGATTCGCCGGTCGACATGATCAGCGCCGGGTGGCCAGCAGGCCAATCAGGAAGCCTACCCCGGCGGCGATGCCCACCGACTGCCATGGGTTGGCCGACACGTAGTCTTCGGTGGCGGTGACGGCGGCCTGGCCGCGATCGCGCAGGGTGTCTTCGGTCTGCTTCAGGGTTTCGCGGGCGCGCAGCAGGCTGTCGTGGATCTGGTCGCGCAGCTCATCGGCCTGATCGCCTGCCAGAGTCGCGGTGTGCTCGAGCAAGCGTTCAGTGTCGGCGACCAGAGTCTGGAAGTCGTTCATCAGGATTTCTTGAGCAGTCTTTGCCTTGATGCTGGCCATGGGTGGATCTCCGTAAGTGGCGTTTGAAGCGTTCGAGTATGAGCCTTGCGCGAAGGTTCAGTACAAATGACTGGTACAGCTTTTGCTATGTCGTGGTGCGTTCTGCGGTCGCCGTGCGCTGTTGGCGGGCGTACAGGCTGCAAAACCTTAACTCAAATAATCCGGGTTCGTGTCAGGACATCGACCTTGTGCGCCAAAGCGGGTCATCGCAGCTCCAGTGCGATGCCTGCCGAGGCACAACTTGGTGCGTGAATGGTCGGCGCGAACCGCTTTGGTGCCTTTTTAGCCTTCAGGTCTGCCTCTTCATGGAAAATCTGCAAAGCGCTGTGGACACGCTGGTTCACAGCTCCAACACGTTGTTCATTTTGATCGGTGCGGTGATGGTGCTGGCGATGCACGCCGGTTTCGCCTTCCTCGAAGTCGGCACGGTGCGCCAGAAAAACCAGGTCAACGCCCTGTCGAAGATCCTCAGCGACTTCGCAGTCTCGACCCTGGCCTATTTCTTTATAGGCTATTGGATCTCCTACGGGGTGACCTTCATGCAACCGGCGGCGGTGCTCAGTGCCGATCACGGTTATGGTCTGGTGAAGTTCTTCTTTTTGCTGACCTTCGCCGCAGCGATTCCGGCGATCATTTCCGGCGGCATCGCCGAACGCGCGCGATTCGTTCCGCAACTCTGCGCCACGGCGCTGATCGTGGCGTTCATCTACCCGTTTTTCGAAGGCATGATCTGGAACGGCAACTACGGTCTGCAAGCCTGGCTGACGGCGCGGTTCGGGGCGGCGTTCCATGATTTCGCCGGTTCGGTGGTGGTTCACGCCATGGGTGGCTGGCTGGCGCTGGCCGCCGTGCTGTTGCTCGGTCCGCGCAACGGCCGTTATCGCGACGGGCGGCTGGTGGCATTCGCGCCGTCGAGCATTCCGTTTCTGGCGCTGGGTTCGTGGATTCTGATTGTCGGCTGGTTCGGCTTCAACGTGATGAGCGCGCAAACCTTGCAGGGCGTCAGCGGTCTGGTTGCGGTCAACTCGTTGATGGCAATGGTCGGCGGCACCGTGGCGGCGCTGATTGTCGGGCGCAATGACCCGGGCTTTCTGCACAACGGCCCACTGGCCGGGCTGGTGGCGATCTGCGCTGGTTCCGACCTGATGCATCCGGTCGGCGCGTTAGTCACCGGCGCGATTGCCGGTGCGCTGTTTGTCTGGTGCTTTACCGCGGCGCAGGTCAAATGGCGCATCGACGATGTGCTGGGGGTCTGGCCGTTGCACGGATTGTGCGGGGTGTGGGGCGGCATCGCCTGCGGCATCTTCGGCCAGAGCGCGCTCGGCGGCCTGGGGGGTGTCAGCCTGATCAGTCAGTTGATCGGCACCGCCCTCGGTGTGCTGGTCGCGCTGATCGGCGGATTCGCCGTCTACGGTTTGATCAAGGCGTTGCATGGTCTGCGCCTGAGCCAGGAACAGGAGTATTACGGCGCCGACCTGTCGCTGCACAAGATCGGCGCGGTGAGTCAGGATTAAGTTTCCTTGTCGTCGGCGCCGGGGTAAAAACCGTGCAACAGGCGATAGCGGTTGATGCGCACCTGATCGACGTTCTCCTGCACCTGATGGGCTGGCAGACCGAGCATGATCAGTGCGTGAGAGGCGAGCATCAGGCTCGATTCCAATAGCTCCGGCACCACTTCGGTGGCGCCGGCGGCTTTGAGTTCGGCCCATTGGCTGTCGTCGCGAGTGCGCACCAGAATCGGGATCTGCGCATTGAGCCTGCGGGCCTCTTTGAGGATTCGCAGGCTGATGTCGCTCTGGTCCACGGCGATCACCAGCAGCCGGGCGCGCAACAGGCCGACGGCGGTCAGCAGATCGCCGCGCGACGAGTCGCCGTAATGCACCTCGCTTTCGCCGGACGCGGCTTCCTGCACCCGCACCGGATCGTTGTCCAACGCGATATAAGGCTGATGGGCGTTGCGCATGAAGCGGCCGATGGACTGGCCGACACGGCCGTAGCCACAGATCACCACGTGTTTATTCAAACCGGCGTTGAGCGCACTGATCTCCTCGATTTGTGCTTCCTGGTTCGGCTTGCGGTGCAGGCGCAAGGCAATTTTCGGTGCCGCGCGCAGCAACAACGGGGTCAGCAGCATCGAGCAGAACGTTGCCGCCAGCAGCAGGGCGCCCAATTCGGCAGGCAGCATCTTGTTCTGCTGCATCTGTGCCATCAAGGCAAAGCAGAACTCACCACCCTGGGCCAGGGCCAGGCCGCTGCGCCAGGCGGTTTCGTGATCGCTGCCGCGCCACTTCACCAGCAACGCCACGACCGTGCCTTTGATCAGCATCAGGCCGAGGGTCAGGCCGAGAATCAACAGGCTGTGACTGACGAACAGTTGCAGGTCGAT
>Ga0157373_10002429_pt1 | contig 14177 bp, 12 predicted proteins | sample C65metaG_FD_113460 | JGI IMG/M metagenome (GOLD analysis project Ga0157373, IMG submission 113460) | Corn rhizosphere microbial communities from Kellogg Biological Station, Michigan, USA - C6-5 metaG | ecosystem: Host-associated > Plants > Roots > Rhizosphere > Soil | place: USA: Michigan... | reverse complement strand
GGTCGGTGCCGCCGCCGTCGTGGTCCGCGCGGGTTTCAACCCCGGCGCTGTTGTGCGCCCCGCCGTGCGCCCCGCCGTGCGCCCCGCCGGAGATGACCGCGAACGGGTCCTTGCCGGCCCTCACCCGCTTCATCACCTCGTGGTAGTCGAGCTGGTGCAGCGAGGCGGAGCCGAGCTCCCGCCAGGTCCTGGGTGCCGCCACGGTGGGCCGGAGCCGGCCGCGCAGCGAGTAGGGCACGATCGTGGTCTTCGCGGCGCTGTTCTGGCTCCAGTCCACCAGCACCTTGCCGGTGCGCAGGGTCTTCTTCATGTCGCTCACGGCGAGCTCCGGATGGTCCGCCTCCAGCGCCCGGGCCAGCTCGTGCGCGAAGTCCGAGACCTGGTCCGAGCTCTGCGTCCCGTCCAGCGCGGCGTACAGGTGGATGCCCTTGCTGCCGCTGGTCACGGGGACCGGGTCCAGGCCGACGTCCTGGAGGATGCTGCGGGCCAGTTTGGCGACCTCCACGCATTCCGCCAGCCCGGCGCCCTCGCCCGGGTCCAAGTCCAGCACCAGTCGGTCCGGCGGCAGGGCGTTGCCGTGCGGGTCCACCCGCCACTGCGGCACGTGGATTTCCAGCGCCGCGATCTGGGCCAGCCAGGTGAGCGTGGCGGGATCGTTGACCAGCGGGTACTGGATGGTGCGTTCCTTGTGCGTGATGGAAGCCCGCGGCACCCAGCCCGGTGTGGAGTGGTCCAAGTTCTTCTGGAAGAACATCTCGCCGGGTGCCTCGGCGGTCCCCACGCCGTGGACCCAGCGCTTCCGGGTGGCCGGCCGGTTCGCCGCCGCCGGAATCAGCACCGGCGCCACCGCGGCGTAGTAGGCCAGGACATCGGCCTTGGTGGTTCCGGTCTCCGGGTACATGACCTTGTCTAGATTGGTCAGCACCAGTTCCCGGCCGTCGACCCGGACGCGTTCCTTGCTCTCAGCCAAAACACTTCACCTCCGTGCGGCTCTGGTGTTCACTTGAGCCATGAGAGCCATCTGGAAAGGCGCAATAGCGTTCGGGCTGGTCAACGTGCCGGTCAAGGTCTACAGCGCCACCGAGGACCACGACATCAGCCTGCATCAGGTCCACAACGCCGACGGCGGCCGGATCCGCTACCAGCGCCGGTGCGAGGTCTGCAGCGAGATCATCGACTACGAGGACATCGACAAGGCCTACGAGGACGACGGCCGCACGGTGATCCTCAGCCGCGAGGAGCTCAAATCGATCCCGGCGGAGAACAGCCACGAGATCGAGGTGGTGCAGTTCGTCCCCGCCGAGCAGCTGGACCCGATGATGTTCGAGAAGAGCTACTACCTCGAGCCGGACGCCAAGTCGCCCAAGGCCTACGTGCTGCTGCGGCGGGCCCTCGAGGACACCGACCGGGTGGCGATCGTCCAGTTTGCGCTGCGGGAAAAGACCCGGCTTGGGGCGCTCCGGATCCGCGGCGACGTCCTGGTCCTGCAGGGACTCCTGTGGTCCGACGAGGTGCGCGAGGCGAGCTTCCCCGCGCTCGAAACCAGCGTGCGGATCTCGGCGCAGGAACGGGAAATGTCCGCGGCCCTGGTGGACTCGATGGCGGCCGATTTCGAACCCGAGCAGTTCACGGACGACTACCAGCTGCAGTTGCGGCAGCTGATTGAGGCCAAGATCGAACAGGGCGAGTCGCTGGATACGGAGGAAACCTTCGGCGCCCCGGCGGCGGAGGCCGGAACCGGCGAGGTGATCGACCTGATGGACGCGCTGAAGCGCAGCATCGAGCGCAAACGCGGTGCGGCCGGCGGCGGGGACGCCGGCGGCAAGGCGGCGTCGGCCAAGGCACCGCGGTCCGCGGCGGCCCCGGCAGCCCGGAAGACCACGGCCAAGACGGCTGCCAAAACCGCTACCAAAACCGCTGCCAAAACCACCGCCGCCTCCGGCGGTGCCGGGACGGCGTCCAAGCCGGCAGCCAAGGCCGCCGGCGCGAAGCCGGCCGTCAAGGCTGCCCCGGCGGCGAAGACCGCCGCCAAGACCCCTGCCAAGACGGCGCGCAAGGGCGCGTGAGTCCGCACCCGGGTTCCCCGCCGGCGGCCCCGCCGTCATCGGCTCAGGAGTTCCGCAGAGCGGAGATCAGTTCGCTCTTCTTCTTGGCCGAATAGCCCTTGAGGCCGATCTCCTTGGCCTTTTCCTTCAGTTGCGGGACGGTCCAGTCCTCATAGTCGCCGGACGTGCCGCCCTTGCGGCCCACGGCCGACCGGCCGCGCTTGGCCGCAGCGTTGGAAATCCGGGCTGCCTTCTGCTTTGAGGCGCCGTCTTCCAGCAGCGCTTCGTAGAGTTCGGGGTCCTTGATGCTGGGGCTCTCGGAACCCTGCGGCGCACCCTTTTTCGCGGGCATGGTTACCGCGGCTCCCCGGCACCGGGGTCCGCGGGGTCGACGTCGTCGACCTCGCCGCGGTCAACGGAGGAGCGCCACTCACCGGTTTCGATGCCGCGGGACTCGATGAAGTCCTTGAAGCGGCCCAGATCCGCGCTGACCTGGCGGCTGTCAGCCCCGACGACGGAACCGGCCTTCTCCACCACGCCCTCGGGCTCCCACTCAAGTTCGACGTTGACGCGGGCACGCTCGGCGCCGAGGGGTTCAAACGTGACGGTGCCGGCGTTGCGGGGTTTGTCCGTGCTGACCCAGGCGATCTTGCGGTCCGGTTCCTGCTCGGTGATCTGGGCCAGGTATTCGCGCCGCACGCCGGCGATGTCGGTGCGGAACTGGAGGGAGGTCTCATCGATCTGCTCCACGGCCTCGACGCCCTTCATGAACCTCGGGAAGGTCTCGAACTGGGTCCACTGGTTGTACGCGGTGGACACGGGGACGTCGACCTCGATGCTTTCCTGCACGCTTGCCATGCGGTGATCTCCTTCGGTCCGGGGATGCGTTCCTGCGGCGGGCCACGGTGGTGGTGCCGTTGTGGTGCCGCGGATTCAAAACTATCCGCGGCCGGCGACCCTGACAAGCACTTACTAAGTTCCCTTATGAAATCCTGCCTGGGGCGCCGTCAGCGGGGACGGCGAGGGCCCGGCAGCACCCGTGGCCGGCGCAACCACGGGACATGCCCTCCGGACCGGGCCGCCAGTGGACATAGCGCAGATATGCCCACGCGCCGCGATCAAGACTGGACATGTCCCACCCGGCCGGCGGCTGGAACTGGGCCTTAACGACGGACGGCCGCCGTTCCCGCCGCCCCTGGCAGGGGAGGCGGGCCGGCGGCCGCACGGGTGGTGCTATTCGGCGTCGTGGTCCGTTTCGAGGATCTGGACCAGGCGCTCGAGGGCGGCGTCGGCGCCGTCGCCCTCGGCACGCAACACCACAACCTCGCCGTGCGAGGCGCCCAGGCTCATCAGGGACAGGATGCTTGCGGCGTCCATGGCCTCGTCCTCCGGTTCGCCGAGCCGGGCGATGGTGATTTCGAGATCGAACTCGCCTGCAGCCTCGGCAAAGATGGCGGCCGGGCGGGCATGCAGCCCGACGCGGCTGGCAATGGTGGCGTTACGTTCGGTCATTTCTGCTCCTTGGATTCAGCTTTGGATAATCAGCTTGGGAAGGTCTGTGGTGGACCGGCTCAGACGGTTACGGGAACCGGTTCAACCGTATCAACGGTCTTCTTGACTGCCCAGCGCTTGAGCGCGATCACGGCGAGGGCGGTGACCACCGTGCCAACCGCGATGGACACCACGAACATCAGGAAGTTGTCGATCGCGAAGAAGACGAAGAGGCCACCGTGCGGTGCCTTGGATCCGACGCCGGCCGCCATCGAGATGGCGCCGGTGACGGCTCCGCCCAGCATGCTGGCCGGGATGACGCGCAGCGGGTCGGCGGCGGCGAAGGGGATGGCGCCTTCGGAGATGAAGGAAGCCCCCAGCAACCACGCCGCCTTGCCGTTTTCACGCTCGGCCAGGCTGAACCGCTGCTTGTCCAGCACGGTCGAGGCGAGGGCCATGGCCAGCGGGGGCACCATGCCGGAGGCCATCACAGCTGCCATGATCAGCCAGGGTGCCTGGTTGTCCATGCTGGCGGCGCCGAGGCCGGCGACGGCGAAGGAGTAGGCCACCTTGTTGACCGGGCCGCCGAGGTCGAAGCACATCATGAGGCCCAGGATCACGCCGAGGGCGATGGCGCTGGCACCGGTGAGGCCGGACAGCCAGCCGTTCAGGCCCTTGGTGATGGCGACGATCGGGCCGCCGAGGATCAGGAACATCAATCCCGAGGCGACCAGCGAGGCCAGCAGCGGGATGATGACCACGGGCATCAGGCCGCGGAGCCAGCGGGCCACTTGCAGGCGGCCGATCACGAGGGCGATGTAGCCGGCGAGCAGGCCGCCGACGATGCCGCCGAGGAAGCCCGCGCCCATGAAACCTGCGACGGCGCCGGCGACGAAGCCCGGCGCGATGCCCGGACGGTCAGCGATGCCGTAGGCGATGTAGCCGGCCAGGGCCGGGACCAGGAATCCGAGGGACAGCGCGCCGATCTTGAACAGCACGGCTCCGAGGTAAGCGCCGAGCGGTCCCCAGGCGTTCTCCGGGAACTCGGTGGGCAGGTTGAAGAGGCTGTTCTGGACAACGATCGTGTCCGCGTACTTGGTGATCAGGTAGCCGCCCATCAGGAAGCCGAGGGCAATCAGCAGGCCGCCGCCCGCCACGAACGGGATCATGTAGCTGACGCCGGTGAGCAGGGCCTTCTTGAGCTTCTGGCCGATGTGCTCGCCCTTTTCCTCGGCCTCGTGCTGGGCCTGTTCCTCGGCGCCGAAGTGCGGGACGCGCCGGGCGTTGGGGTTGTCGGCCGCGGCGAGGGCCTCCTGGACCATCTTGTCCGGCTCGTCGATGCCGCGCTTGACCGGGGCGTTGATCACGGGCTTGCCGGCGAAGCGCTCCTTGCCGCGGACGTCGACGTCGACGGCGAAGATGACGGCGTCGGCGGCGGCGATCACTGCCGGGTCCAGGGCCTTCGCGCCGGAGGAACCCTGGGTTTCCACCTGCAGGTCCACGCCGACCTCCTTGGCAGCAGCCACGAGGGAGTCGGCCGCCATGTAGGTGTGGGCGATGCCGGTGGGGCAGGCGGTCACGGCAACGAGGCGCTTGACGCGGGGAGCGCCGGCTTGCGCTGCCGGTGCGGAGCCGGCCGCGGCGGGACCCGTTGCGGCGGCTGCCGGGGCTGCGTCCGCGTGGGCTGCGGGCTTGTCCGCGAGGGCGCCCTCGACCAGTTCCACGACCTCGGCCGGCGTGGCCGCGGACCGCAGGGCGGCGGTGAAGTCCTTTTTGATCAGCGAGCGGGCCAGCTTGGAGAGCAGCTTGAGGTGGTCCTGGTCCGCGCCCTCCGGGGCCGCTATAAAGAAGATCAGGTCCGCCGGTCCGTCCTTGGCGCCAAAATCGACCGGCTGGGACAGCCGCGCCATGGCAAGCGTCGCTTCGGTGACCGCAGTCGAACGGCAGTGCGGAATCGCGATGCCGCCGGGAACACCGGTGGCGGTCTTGGACTCCCGGGCGAAGGCGTCGGCGAAGAGGCCTTCGACTTCGGTGGCGCGTCCGTTGGCCGCAACTCTGCCTGCCAGGTGCCGGATCACGTCCTCGGGCGAAGTGCCTAGATTCTGGTCGAGCTCGACCAGTTCGGTAGTAATGAGCTGGGTCACTGTCAATCCTTCTTCAGGGCCGTGATGGTTACGGCATCGGGGGTGGTTTGGTGGACTGCCGGGACGGTGGAGCCGGGCAGGGAGGCAGCGGCAGCCCCGTGGGCCACCGCCTGACGCAGGCAATCGGCCGGGGCGGCGCCCTGGCTGGAAGCGAGCAGATAGCCGGCCAGCGAGGAATCGCCGGCGCCGACCGTGCTGACCGCCTTGACCGGCGGGTGCGTGGCCAGCCACGCGCCGTCGGCCGTCACAAGCACCGCACCCCTGGAACCGAGGGTGGCGAGTACCGCACCCACTCCGGAACGCACGACGGCGGCGGCGGCTGCCGCGGCAGCCTCCGGATCCGACTCGAGTTCCTCGGCGGACTTGTCCGTGGCGAATCCGGCTGCGGCAGCCAGTTCGGCCAGTTCCTCGGCATTGGGTTTGAGTAGGTCCGGTCTCCCCAGGGCGTCCCCGGAGATCGCGGCGGCGAGCGGTTCGCCGGAGGAGTCGACGGCGATGAGGGGTGCCTCGGTGCCGTCGTGCAGGGATCGCAGCCGCCGGGTGACGGTGGCGTAGAAATCGGCCGGGACTCCGGGCGGGAGCGATCCGGCCAGAACGACCCAGCTGGCGCCGCGGGCCGAATCCAGCAGCAGCCCGATCAGGGCCTCCTGCTGCTCGGCGCTCAGGACCGGGCCGGGTTCGTTGATCTTGGTGGTGACGCCGCCGGGCTCGGTGAGGGCCACGTTGCTGCGCAGCGGTTCGCCGATGGGAAGGGCGGCGAACGGCACGTCACTGTCGCGCAGCCCGGCCAGCACCGGGTCGGCCGCGGCGCCGGGGAGCACCGCGATCGTCTTGAGTCCGGAGGCCACGAGGGCGCGGGAGACGTTGACGCCCTTGCCGCCGGATTCCTGCCGGACGGAAATCGCGCGCTGGACTTCGCCGCGGAGCAGGGGGCCGGGCAGCGCCACGGTGCGGTCCAGGCTGGGGTTGGCCGTGAGGGTGACGATCATGCGACCACCACCTCCACTCCGGCGTCCGCGAGGGCCGCAGCGAGGGCCGGGCTGGGGTTCGTGTCTGTGATCACGGTGTCCAGATCTTTCAGGGAGGCGAACTGGACCAGCGTTTCCGCGTCCAGTTTGGAGGAATCAGCCAGCACCACAATGCGGCGCGCTGAATGGACGAAGGCGGCCTTGACGGCTGCTTCTTCAGGATCGGGAGTGCTCAGCCCGAAGGCCGCGGAAATGCCGTTGGTGCCGATGAACGCGATGTCGGGCCGGATCCGCCGGGCGGCTTCCACGGTGGACTGGCCGACGGCGGCCTGGGTCAGGCCGCGGACCTTGCCGCCCAGCAGGTGCAGGGCGATGCCGGGCCCGCCGGAGAGCTTCGTGGCGATGGGCAGCGCGTGGGTGATGACGACAAGCTCGGGTTCACCCGCGGCGCCGCCGGCTGACCCCGCCGCTCCGCCGGCCGTGCCGGAGCCGGCCCCCGGCGTTCCCGGGCCTGCTCCCGCGGTCCGCGCGGCGAGCATCTCCGCGAGGGCCTCGGTGGTGGAGCCGGCGTCGATCAGGATGCTGCCGGCGCGGCCCTGGGGGATGAGGTCAAGGGCTGCCTTGGCGATCCGGGTCTTCTCGCTCTGCCGCTGGACCGTGCGCTCAAGGATGCTTTCTTCCGTGGTACTGAAGCGCTCCGGCGAGACGGCGCCGCCGTGGACCCGGCGGACAGTGCCGGCGATCTCAAGGGCGGCCAGGTCGCGGCGGACGGTTTCGGTGGTGATGCTGAAGCGCTCGGCGAGGTCGGTAACGCTGGCCCGGCCGCTGGCGGCGACGAGCTCCACGATCAGTTGTTGGCGTTCCTCGGCGAACACATGCCCTCCATTGCGACGATTACTGCGGTGCTGCTACTTCGGTGCGGCTTCCTCGGGTGCTGCGGATCCCGGATGCTTCGGTGACCCCCATCACATGAAGTGGAATTGATTGACTTTATCTTTGTTCGTGTGGCTTTGTCAACGAAAAACAACACGAACACAGAACGAGGTAGTTGCGCCCCCAGGGACATGCCCGTTGTTGAGGCCTTGCGACGGGCATGCCCATCCTTCGAGGCCACGCCGACGGACATGCCCATTCTTTGACGTGGCCGACGGACATGCCCATTCTTTGAAGCCAGTAGTGCTGAACATGCCCGTTGCTGAGCTCGGAGCTTGGGCATATACGGCATATGTCCATTCGCGGCCCCCGGGGATGGGCATGTCCGTCGGATGGGGGGAGTAGCGCGTTAAATGCCGGACGCCGGGCCCGACCTCTACGGTCCGGCCCGGCGTCCGGGTCAGTTCTTCGGCGCGTTGCTGCGCCGGGGGAATGCCGGCGGGGTTAGATGCCGGCGTCGCGGCTTTCGTTGCGGGTGATGGTCTCGCCCGTGTTGGGGTCGACGACGGAGCGAGTCTCGCTGACGCGGCGGGTGCGGCTGCGGCCGGGGGAGGCCAGGATCAGGGACGCGACCAGTCCGATGACGCCGACCACCATAAGGATGTAGCCGATCATGGTCTGGTCGACGTTGGGGATCAGGCCGGGGGCGATGGCCCAGGCCAGGATGGCGCCGAGGGCGATGAGGAAGATGGAGGAACCGATTCTCATGACTTGCTCCTTGTTGTCCGGTGGGACCGATAGGTAATGCTAAGCATGCTGTCCAGCGTCACGCTACAGCCCGATACCTGTCGTTTCAACGATTGCGGCCACGCCCCGCCGGAAAATTCGGTGTGTCCGGGGGTATTTTCGCGGCGGTTTGGGACGGGTGCGCCGTTTTCGGACGGGCGCGGCGCGGGTCCGGGGTGCGGCGGTCCGGTTCCGTAGCGGAAATTCACTGCCGTAGCGGAAATCCAGAACCGTGGCGGAACCAGGGGCGGTGGCGGGCAGGGACCGGGCCGGGGAAGGGCGGCGGCTGGCTAGGCTGTCCCCATGGAAACTGTCGCCTGGTCCAGGCCGGAGCACGAGCGCGCCGGCACACCGCTGCTGGTAATGCTGCACGGCTACGGCACGGACGAGACCCGGATGGCGGAGCTCTTCCCCGGCCTGCCACCAGAGTTCACCTGCGCTGCGCCGCGCGGACCGAAGGTGATCGGGGACGACTACGGCTGGTTCCTGCTGGACTACTTCCTCACCCACGACTTCGCGGACGTCATCGCCGCCACCAACTCGGTGTTCAGCTGGATCGACTCGGTCAAGGGGCAGCACAGCAGCGTCAGCCTGCTCGGCTACTCCCAGGGCATGGCCATGGCGAGCACCCTGCTGCGGCTGCGGCCCGAGGCGTTCCGCGCCGTCGTCGGGCTGTCGGGCTTTGTGCTGGACAACGAACTGCTGGCCATGAGTGAGTCGTTTGCCGCGCGGCCGCCGTTCTTCTGGGGGCGGGACAAGGCGGATCCCGTGATCAACGACGACGCCACCGCGCACACCGAGGAATGGCTGCACCACCACACCCAGCTCACCGCGCGCAGCTACCCCGGGATGGGCCACTCGGTCTCCCCGGCCGAACTCGTCGACGTCGGCGCCTTCCTGCGCCACTACGTGCTGCGCTGAGCCTGAGCCGGGACGCGGCGCGAAGCCGGACCCGGCGCCGTCGGATAATTCAACCCGATGGACATCCGGTCCCACTTGCGCGCCCAATTTATAAGCGTTTACAGTTTACTTTGGCCATTTTGATCGGCCCACTACTGCAGGGGGAAGAAAGGTCCAGGCCCGTGTCGCATGACTAAGGCTCCGCGCGTGACAATCCAGGACGTCGCCGCCCTTTCCGGGCTCTCCATCTGCACCGTCTCCCGGGCACTCCGGCACCTCCCCAACGTGTCCGAAAAGGCACAAACCAAAGTCGCCGATGCGGCCGCCAAGCTCGGCTACAAGGCGTCCTCCGCCGCCGCCCGGCTGGCCGGCGGGACCACCGGCGCCGTGGCCATCGTTGTCCCCACCGCGACTGCCTGGTACTTCGCCCAGGCCGTCGAGGCCGCGGAGGAAGTGCTCGCGGACAGCGGCTACGACACCGTGCTGATCAGCCTGCGGAACCGGCCCAGCGTGCAACGCAAACTCTTCAGCGACCTCGCCGGGCTGGCCCAGCGGGTGGACGGGATCCTGCTGCTGAACGTCGCCCTCGACGAAGCGGAAGTGGCCGGCATAGAGGCTTCCGGCCTCTCCGTCGCGAGCGTGGGAATGCACGGCGTCCCGTGGGACAACGTCGGGATTGACGATGAGGACGCCGCACGCCAGGCAACCGGCCACCTGCTCGGGCTGGGGCACTGGGACCTGGCGATGCTGGCCGGACGGGAGGCCGAGGGGCGCTCCGTGGTCACCGCGGAGGCACGGAGGCGCGGCTTCGAGCGGGCCTTGGCCGAGCACGAGCTGACCGTCGATCCTGACCTGGTGCTCGACGCCGGATCCAGCATCGAGGGCGGCCGCCGTGCCATGACGGAGCTGGTCGAGAACCGCAGGATGCCGTCCGCCGTGTTCGCCGGCTGCGATGAAACCGCCTTCGGCGCGCTGATGGCGTTGCGGGATCTCGGTTTGTCAGCGCCCAAGAACGTCTCCATCATTGGAATAGACGATCATCAGATGAGCTGGTTCCTCGGACTGACCACCATTTCCCAGCCGGTCGCCGACCAAGGCGCGTTCGCCGCCAACCTGCTGATCGAGCGGCTCCATCACCCGGGGCTTCCCAATCCCCCCGCCGCCCACCTGCTGGAGACCAAGCTGGTGGAGCGCCGGAGCACCCGCCGCCGACGCTGATGCCGGCCAACGCCCGCAGCGACCGCCACCCCGGCGCGGTCCCGCGGCCGCCCCTGACTTGCCCAAGACTTTCCATGCCACCGTCTGAAAGGACATTCGCTCCATGACTGAGATTTCCAACGGCGCTGAGACTTCCAACAGCACTGAGAATTCCACCGCCGCGCCGGGCCCGGCGGACGTCCTCGCCGGCGCCGCCGCCATCCTCTTTGACCTCGACGGCGTCCTGACCCCCACCGCGGTGGTGCACGAACGCGCCTGGCAGGAACTCTTCGACGGTTTCCTCAAGAGTGTGCCCGAGGCGCAGGGCTACCGCGAGAGCGACTACTTCGACCACATCGACGGCAAGCCCCGGTTCGACGGCGTCCGCGACTTCCTGGCCTCCCGGAACATCGTGCTGCCCGAGGGCCCGGCCGACGACGATCCGGCCAACGACACCGTGCACGGCCTTGGCAACCGCAAGAACAAGGTCTTCAACGACATCGTGGCGGCCGGCGGCGTGACGCCGTACGAAGGCTCTGTCCGTTTCATCGAGGCCGCGCTGGAGCGGGAACTCAAGCTTGCCGTCGTCTCCTCCTCCCGCAACGCCGTCCCGGTGCTCAAGGCCGCCGGACTCTCGGACTACTTCCCGGTGGTGGTGGACGGCGTCGTCGCAGTCTCCGAAGGCCTGCCGGGCAAACCGAGCCCGGCCACCTACGAATACGCCGCACGGCTGCTGGGCCTTCCCAGCGAAGCGTGCGTCGTCGTCGAAGACGCCGTCTCCGGTGTCCAGGCTGGAAGCGCGGGGAGCTTCCACTCGGTCATCGGCGTGGACCGGGGAGCGGGCAGGAAGACCCTGCTCGATGCCGGCGCCACGATCGTGGTCAACGACCTGGCCGAGCTGCTCTAACCGGCCGGCCCCCACCACCCACCCGCACAACCGTCACCGCCAAAGGACCCCACCATGGCTCTCATCACCTCGGACCGCGCCCGGTTCCCCAATGACCCCTGGCAGCTCGTGGAAACCGTCCACCTGCCGGGCAACGCCGGAACGCTGGAGACCCTCTTCAGCCTCGGCAACGGCCACCTCGGCATCCGGGGCGCCCACTGGGCCGCTTCCGACGCCGAACTGCCGGGCAGCTTCATCAACGGCTTCCATGAGATCTGGGACATCAAGCACGCGGAAAATGCCTATGGCTTTGCCCGCACCGGCCAGCGCATCCTCTACGTTCCTGACGCCAACAACTTCGTTGTCATCATCGACGGCGAGATGCTCAGCCTTGAGGAATCCACGGTCCTGGACTACCGGCGGAGCGTGGACTTCGCCACCGGCGTCTACGAATGCCGGATCGTCTGGCAGTGCCGTTCCGGCGCCACCGTGACCACCACGGAACGCCGCGCGGTGGGCTACCAGGCCCGCGGCGCCCTCGGCATCTCGCTGGAAGTCGCAGCCGACCGGGACATCTCGGCCGACGTGACCTCGGCCGTGGTGAACCGGCAGGACCAGCCGGTGGAGGACCACTCCGCCCACGACCCGCGGCGCGCCGGCCGCCACGCCGGGCGCGTGCTGCTCCCGGTACGGCTCGACGGCGGCGACGGCTCGCTCCGGCTGTCCTGGGAGGCCGCCGAATCCAAACAGCGGCTCGGGATGGCCGTGGACCACTGGACCTCCGCCGGAGTCCAGCCGTTCGACACCCAGGTGGACCAGGACGACAGCAGCGTCCGCTACGTCCTCGCCGTCAGCCCCGACGCGCCCTTCGTGCTGGAAAAAAGCGTCAGCTACGCGGTGGGTCGGGCCGCGGACGAGGACCTCGCCGACACCGCCGAGTCCGCCCTGCTGTCCGTGGCCGAGATCTTCGCCCAGAGCGCGGCGCACTACCGCGACTACTGGACCACCAGCGACATCGTGGTGGGCGGCCAGGCCGAACTGCAGCAGGCCATCCGCTGGAACCTATTCCAGCTGGCACAGGCCACGGCCTGCGCCGACGTGGCCGGCATCCCGGCCAAGGGCGTGTCCGGCTCCGGCTACGACGGGCACTACTTCTGGGACCAGGAGGTGTACCTGCTGCCCTACCTGACCTACACCAACCCGGGCAACGCCCGCCAGGTCCTGGAGTTCCGCCACGCCCTGCTGCCCGAGGCCCGGGTCCGGGCCAAGGAACTTAGCGTCGACGGCGCCCTGTTCCCGTGGCGTACCATCAACGGCCTGGAGGCCAGCGCCTACTACGCCGCCGGCACCGCGCAGTTCCACATCGCCGCCGCGATCGCCTTCGCCACGAACCGGTACATCTGGGCCAGCGGCGACACGGAGTTCAAGGAGACCCTCGGTTCCGATCTGCTGATCGAGACGGCACGGATGTGGGCCTCGCTGGGCTTCTTCGGCAAGGACGGACTCTTCCACATCCACGGTGTCACCGGCCCGGACGAGTACACCGCCGTCGTCAACGACAACCTCTACACCAACGTCATGGCCCGCTTTAATCTGCGCGCCGCCGCGGCGCTGGAGCACCCGGGGATCGACGACGCCGAGCGGGAGTTCTGGGAGCAGGCCGCGAACCGGATGCAGCTTCCCTACGACGAGGACCTCCAGGTCCACTCGCAGGACAACGACTTCATGACCCTGGAGCCCTGGGACTGGAGCACGCCGCGGTCAAAGTACCCGCTGCTGCTGAACTTCCATCCGCTGGTCATCTACCGGCACCAGGTGCTCAAACAGGCCGACACCGTGCTGGCGATGTTCCTGCAGTGGCAGGACTTCACTGCGGAGGAAAAGCGCCGCGCCTTCGACTTCTATGACCCCATCACCACCGGGGACTCCACCCTGTCCGCCTGCGTGCAGGGCATCATGGCCGCCGAGGTGGGCTACGGCAAGGCCGCGCTGGAGCACTTCATCCACGCGCTGTACATCGACCTCGACGACACCCACGGCAACACGATCGACGGTGTGCACATCGCCTCCACCGGCGGGGTCTGGAGCTCGCTGGTCAGCGGCTTCGCCGGGCTGCGGGACCAGGGCGACGTGCCCCACTTCGATCCGCGGCTCCCCGCCGGATGGACCTCCCTGGACTTCCACCTGAAGCTCCGGGGCGGGCTGCTGCACGTCGAACTGGACCATACGGAACTCCGGCTGACGGTCCAGGACGGGGCGCCGCTGGACGTCGACGTCCGCGGGGAGCGGTACACCATTGGCAGCGGGACGGTGCAGGTGCCGCTGCACGCCGTCGTGAGCCCGCCGCCGACGGTGTTCCCGGGCGGACCGGCGACGGCGTCGATCCCGGTGGTGCGCGCCGTCAGCTAGGACGCGTCGGCCGGGCCCGGATCCAGCGGGTGGGCGATTTCATCGGCCGGCATCCGGGCCGCGACCATGGCCACGACGGTCATCAGCGGGCACGCGGTGCCGGCCACGAGGAAGATCAGCCACACCGGGAGGACCTCGGCGGCCGGGCCGGCGAGGGCCATGGACACCGGCATCAAGGCCAGGGACACAAAGAAATCCAGGCTGGAGACGCGGCCCAGCAGGTGCGGCGGGACGCGGCGCTGCAGCAGCGTGCCCCAAATGACCATACCCACCCCGCCGGTGGCGCCGAAGACGAACAGCGCTGCGGCCAGGGCCCAGAAACTGTCCATCAGGCCGACGGCGGCCAGCGGCAGGCTGCCGGCGCCCCAGCTCAGCATCATCACGCTGAGGTACCGGCGCGGCAGCGGGAACGAGGCTGTGGCCAGCGAGGCCACGGCGCCCCCAACGCCCATCACCGCGAGCAGGAAACCGAAAGTGG
>Ga0157373_10002427_pt1 | contig 14180 bp, 10 predicted proteins | sample C65metaG_FD_113460 | JGI IMG/M metagenome (GOLD analysis project Ga0157373, IMG submission 113460) | Corn rhizosphere microbial communities from Kellogg Biological Station, Michigan, USA - C6-5 metaG | ecosystem: Host-associated > Plants > Roots > Rhizosphere > Soil | place: USA: Michigan... | reverse complement strand
TGTAGAAAACACGTCGAATCGACGAGCTCGATACCTTCGCTTTGCAGCTCGGACGCTATCGCTCCAATCAAGGCATCAGTATTACGTCGCGGCAGTTTCAGAAGCACCTTCAACATGCGCGCGTCCGGAACCGCACGACTGAAGATCTGAACGTGCTTCACCTGCCCCGCCATAATCGCCTTCTCGACCCCCTCTTCCTTGAAGAACCGGATCATCCGTCCAAGCTGGCCGATGCCGATCCACTTCACGCGTTCGGCGCGCTGGTCCATCTCGGGATCGGTCTCTTCGCGAATCGCCGCGACAACCAACGGCACACCCGAACGGCGCGCTCCCTCTACGACCATGAAGGGAAACTTTCCGTTACCCGCAATCAATCCAAATTTCATTTGATGACGCCGCGCTTCGAGCTTTCGATGAAACGAAGCAGATCGGAAACTTCAGCAGAGCCGGCAAGCTCTTCCTTGATGCGTTCTACCGCCTGAGTGGTGTTGAGTTTCGCGGAAAGTAGCAGGTGAAAAGCGTGGTGCAGAGAATCGATCGCGTCGCGAGAATACCCGCGGCGCTTCATGCCAGTAATGTTCAGCCCGTAACACTTCGCGTGGTTGCCGACTGTCAAAGCAAAAGGCAACGCGTCTTTGACTACGACCGAGTAGCCGCCGACGTACGCTTCCCTGCCCACGCGGCAGAATTGATGCACACCGGAATACGCGCCGATGTTGGCGCGGTCTTCAATCACGACGTGGCCCGCGAGCGTAGCCGCATTTGCCATGATGACGCCGTCGCCGATCAGACAATCGTGCGCGATGTGCGCCTGGGCCATGATCAGGCAATCGTCGCCGATCTTGGTCAGCATTCCGCCGCCGGCAGTGCCGCGATGGATCGTGACGAACTCGCGTATCTTGTTTCGCTCGCCAATACGCGTTTCGGACGGTTCGCCTTTGTACTTGAGATCCTGTGAGGCTAGCCCGATCGAGACGAATGGAAAGACGTGTGTGCTCGCACCGATTGAAGTACGTCCATCGACGACGCAGTGAGATTCCAGCCGGACGCCATCGCCGAGCTCGACCTCATCACCGACGACGCAGTATGGACCGATAAAGCACTCGTACCCGACGCGCGCCGCCGAGCTCACAACTGCTGTCGGATGAACGGTGGCGGGGTGCGTAGCTGTAGACATGATGCAGATAGATCGTATAGGACCTGTTGGACCTATATTTCTTTCGCTTCTCTCGGAGCGACGATGCTCATAATTTCAGCGTCGGCCGCCAACTGGCCATCGACTTTCGCTTCGCCCCGCATTCGCTGCACGCGCGATCCGATGCGCAAGGCAGTCACCTCGAGCACGAGCGTGTCGCCGGGTACGACCGGACGCCGAAAACGCGCTTCCTTCATCCCTGTAAACAGAACGAGCTTCTGATCCCGATCGTCGATCTCGCGCAACGCGAGCACGGCCCCAACCTGGGCCAACGCTTCGACGACGAGCACGCCCGGCATCACAGGCGCGCCGGGAAAGTGCCCCTGAAAAAACGACTCATTGATGCTGACCTGTTTTATGCCGACGATTCTTTCGCGGGGTACAAGCTCAACGATGCGATCGACGAGGAGGAAAGGATACCGATGCGGCAGTAGTTTTTGAATCGCCAGTGAATCGAGGACTGTTTCCATTGCAATTAGCCACAAGAAGCACAAAAGGCGCCAGGAAAGTTTTGTGCCTTTTTGTGGCTTTACTCAGGCGGCGTGATAGTTGTGACTGCCGTCGCAGGGTTCTTGGTGTTGAACTCCGTAATGAATGCGCGTGTGATGTCGATGCTTTCGGCGGCGTAGAGCAACGGCACCTGAGCTCCGTCGATAATCACGTTAATGCCGCGCGCCTTTGCGAAAGCCTCGAGCGCTTTGCCGATTTCGTCCTGCAGCGGCTGAAACAGTTCCGCGCGGCGGCGATTGTAAGCACCTTGCGCATCTTCAGCCTTGCGCTGAATGTCTTTCTTCAACTGTTCCAATTGATCGATCTTCGCCTGCAACGATTTTTGATCGATAGGGGTTCCAGCGGGAGCGTCTCGCAGCTTGTTGATCTCAGTTTCAAGAGCCTGCGCTCTTTGCTGCATCTGGTTGATCTCGTCTTTGAGTTTCTGGAATTCGCCGTTCAGCCGATTGACCACGGTATTGAACTTCGCGATACCGGCCTTCTGGTCCAGAAACATGTCCGTGTAGATCACTGCCATTTTGCTCACTGGAAGAGCGACTGTGGCAGGCGCTGTCTGAGGAGCAGCAGGTGTGGGGGTGGGCTGAGCAGCAGGACGTCCTGCTGGTTGCTGTGCGTTGACAGCCGTGGCCAAGCCCACGACTATCAACGCACTGACTAATAGCAAATGTTGTCTGATCATGGTTGGGTGACTGCGGCAGTTGCCGGGTTTTTACTATTGAAGTCGGCGATGAACGCGCGCGTGATATCGATATTGTCGGCCGCATAAACCACTGGCACCTGGCTGCCATCAACGATCACTGTAATACCGCGCGCTTTCGCAAACACTTCGAGCGCTTTGCCGATGTCGGTTTGCAGCGGCAGGAAAATCTCCTGCCGTCGTTTTGCGTACGCGGCCTCGGCATCCTCGCCTTTTCGTTTGAAGTCGGTATTCAACTGGTTAAGTTGATCTCGCTTCACCCGGATTGCATTCGGATCGGCAACGTTCTGAGTGTCGTCGATCTCCTTGGTCAAGGTCTGAATCCTTGTCTGCAAGGCCTGCAACTCATTCCGCCGCGGTTCGAACTCTCTATTCAGCGTGGTTAGCAAACTGTTATATCTGGCAATACCATTTTTCGGATCCAGAAACATATCCGAGTAGATCATGGCCATTTTGCTGTCCGGCACGGCTACCGTTTGTGGCGCCCCGGCCGGCGGATTTGCTGGCGTCGCTGGTCTCTGTTGTTGTTGTGCTGACACGCAAAATGCAGCAGTCGTCAGCATAGCGACCGCAGCAAAAAAACGAGCTAATCTCATAACTTTCTTGTATTACTCCTTACGTTGAGGCGATTAGACAAACCCTTTAGTTGTTTGTCCTGCCGCCAAGGGTTGGCTCAGGCGCTAAAAGGTGCGCCCGACACTAAAGCGAATGACTCTCTTTTTTTCGTTAAAGAAAAACGGAAACCCGTCAATGAATTGGTTCGGCCGGGCATTGGGATTATACGCAAAGATCAAGCGAAACGGTACATTGATGACGGGGACCTGGACCCTCACCTCCATACCCAGGCTGGAGCGGTAGTCGCCAATACTGTCAAACAAACTCTGGGACAACCGCACAACGCTGTTCGTCTGCGCCTGTCCGCGGAGGAACACCGGCTCGAATCCACGAGGAAGCAACGTAACCGGGTTTACATCTCCCGATGACGCCGCTTCGAGCTCAGACACGGTAACGACGCGATTATCGCGTGCGACGAGGCTGAAGAACGGCGATGCCGCGAGATTCGAGTTGTTACAAAGAGCCAGGGTGCTCAAACTGACGGTCCCGGCAGGCAGCGGCCCGCCGAACCTGGGACAGTTGAGGCCACCTACAGTTCCGAGGAACGGTTGGTCGTCGAGAAAATTACTCGAGAACAGCTGATCGGTCTTCGATCGAATATTGAAAGCCGTTCCGATGTCGGCAAAAGCCGCGACCTGTACCGTGTTGCCGATGACGGGGATTCGATACTCGAAGTTGCCGAGTAACTGGGTATCGCCTCCCACGGAAGTAAACGATCGCGGCAGTGCGGCAATGTTGTTACCTGAGGTACCGGTGAACGTACCCAGGCTCGCAGCACCCTGCAAGCCCGGGATCGGAACCGGAGCGCCCAAAGCATTCTCCGCGACGACAACGTTCTGCGAAGTAATGAATGTATCGACAGGCGAGATCGGACTAATCGAACGAACGTTGTAACCGCGAATCGTAAATTCGTCGCCGAGGAAGAACCGCTCGAAGATCGGAACGCCGTCGACGAACGCGAGCGAGTTTGCCTCTCGTACCTTCGCCGTAGTCGCGAAACTGCCGACGGTTCCCGCAATGATGCGGAAGCCGAATACCTCCGGGTGCTCCGATTTCTTGCGTCGCATGGGGAAGAACTGCGTGTACGAAAGCGTCGGCTGATAAGTGCGGACGTCTCCTCCAAGACCCGCGACTGCGATCGCTGTCGAGATCTCACGACCTTGCGTCGGATCGATGCTCGCGTTGCGCGTGTCGTAAGAAAAAGTCAGCGTACCGCGGCTCGTCAGAATATTCGGCTGATCGTAGATGACGGGAATGAACGAGGTCGGATTATTCGGATCGTTGTTTTGCGGGTCTTTCACGCTCGACAGCGAAAGCTGATATGAAGCTCCCACGCGTGAAAACTGCGTGAACCGTCGCTTGCGATAGAACTCCGACAGCGGCGCGCTAACGAAGATCGATCCGCCGTACGAATCTCTCGTAAACAGATTTTCTTCGTCCACCGTGCTGAAGTTGAATTGCTGATTCAGCAGATCTTGCTGCGCGTTGATGTTCTGCGAAAGGAAAGTGCCTTCGCCGAAGAACTTTTGCGAGAAAGCAAAGATCGAAAAGCCCGCGCTGATCGGTCGATCCTTGATGTACGGTTCGGTGAACGAAAACTGGAACGAGCGCTGGCGATTGCCTGCTGCGACGTTGAACGACAGCACTTCACCACGGCCCAGCAGGTTGTTCGTCGAGTATTCCAACCCGAAGAACGAACCGCCGATTCCCGAGATACCACCGTTGAAAGAGATCTGCTGGCGTCCGCGTTCGTTGACCTTCAACGCGAGATCGACGGTGGCTTCTTCGTCGTTTGTGCGGCGGTCAACGTCTTTATCCTTGTCGATCGGTTCGAAGTAACCAAGCTGGTTCAGTTTGACGACCGAGTATTCCCAGTACGCATCGTTGTAGATGTCGCCTTCGTTGATGAGCACTTCACGTCGCAACACGTTGTCGCGCGTGAATGTGTTACCGATGAATTCCAAACGCCGCAACGTAAACTGTTTTCCTTCTTCGATCGTCACGATGAAGTCGACAATGCCTTCGTTTGGATTCTGGGGATTGTCTTTGAAGGTTGGCACCGGCTCGGCGGTGTATTCGATGAAGCCCTGTTGCCCGTAAAACTTCTTGAGGTTTTCAAAGAGACCTTTGCTGACTCGCTCGCCGTTGGCGATGTCTCCTTTATTCAGACCGATTACTGCCCTGATCTGGTCCTCCGAGAAAATCGAGTTGCCTTCTACTTTGAACTCGCCCAGACGATAAACCTTGCCTTCGACGATCGGAACAGTGACGCGCAGTCCTTCATCGACAGACGATAGAAACGGCAACGGCAAAACTGGAAAACCCGTCCGCTTGCGGCCGACACTTTCGACGCGCGGCTCACCGTGACGAGCCTGAAGATAACCTTTCGAGCGCATGTAGTTGTCGACCAGACGCAGGTCAACGTCCAGCTTCTCGCGATCGAGAATGTCAGAGCTCTTGAAGCGCGTGATCAGGCCGGCTTCTTTCACGTACTTCATCGCACTGCGCAGTTGGCCGTCGCTGAAGACCTGGTTTCCTTCAAACTGAATGTCGACGACGCGAACACGGTCGCCTTCGTCGATGTGGAACGTGATGGCCAGCGACGTTGCTGAAACTTCTTCGGTCCGCTCTTCGACGGTTGCGTTCGGATGCCCGCTCGCCGAAAGCATTTCCTTGATCACGCGCATCGCGGCGCGGACTTTCACCGGGTCGTAAACACTCTCTTTCGACACACCGACGCGCCGCTCGCGAAAAGCCTTGAGCACATCTGATTCCTGAACACTGCTGAGACCTTCAAACGTCAGGTCACGAATGATCGGAAGCTCTTTGACTTCGAAGACAACGTTCACGCCGCCGCGCGGACCCGTTTCAGTGAAAACGCGCGTGGCCGTCTTGTCGAAAAAGGTTAGCGACAGCAGTGTCTGGTAGTCGCGCTGGATCTGTTCTTCGTTGTATGGATCGCCGGCCCTGGTCTGAATATAGTAAAGGATGTCGTCCTTGCGCAGACGACGGTTACCGATAATGTCGACGTTTTCAACGACACGTTGTGATGCTTGTGGTTGTTGCTGTGCGATGACGACGTTGGTCGTCACGAAAACTGCGGTGATTCCTGCCAGTATGCCGAAAAAAACAAGCCAAAACGCGCGATATGAGTGCATAGGCACCAATTCCCTCAGTAGTTCTTACCGGGCCTCAGAAACTTCGGGGAGCTTATGAGTGCTGAACTGGCTCAAAAGACAGCCCTTGGATTCGCTGTCATTAGAGCCCGTTGCCAGCTTTTGAGCAGCAAAGTGGCGCATTATAAGGCAAAAAAGTGGAAAGTGCCACACGAGTCAATACACACGAATAGACACAAAAACGCAAAGTTTAGTTTTGCATTTTTGTGTCTTTAGAAATTTTGGGAATGATGTAGGAGCGTCACTCCGTCGCCGCCCCTCGTTGCTCATCAATGAATCAGGAGCGCGTCGTCCGCTGTCTCGATGCCCACTGGACGAAAGTCGAGTTCCTGGCCACTCAGGAAAACCTCGATGAGCGTAGCGCCTTCGAGCTGTCCCTGAATCAGGGCTTCTGACAACGGATCCTCGACGTACTTCTGCAACGCGCGCCGGATCGGACGAGCGCCGTACAAGCGGTCCGCACAAGTCTTGTCGACAATCCAGCGCTTCGCCTCTTCAGTTAACTTGATATCGAATCCATGGCGGCTCATCGTCTTGTTGATCTGATCGAGCTGCAACTGCACCACTTCGAGAAGCTCGTGGTCGAGCAGTTGATCGAAGATGATGATCTCGTCGAGACGATTGATGAATTCCGGATTGAACGTCTGCCGCACTGACGACATCACCATCTCTTCCATCTTTTCACGCGAGGCATCCGTGTTTGCCTGGAAGCCGAGCGTGCCCTTCTTCTGAATGAAGCGGGCGCCGATGTTGGAAGTCATGATGATGATCGCGTTCTTGAAATCGACCGTGTTGCCGAGCGCGTCCGTCAGTATGCCGTCTTCAAATACCTGAAGCAGGATGTTGAAAATGTCGGGATGCGCTTTCTCGATTTCGTCGAACAGCAGCACTGAATAGGGCGAGCGCTTGATTCGTTCGGTGAGTTGACCACCTTCTTCGTGTCCGACGTATCCCGGCGGCGATCCGATCAGCTTGGAGACTGAATGCTTCTCCATGAACTCCGACATATCGAAACGAATCAACGCGCGTTCGCTGCTGAACAGGAACGCCGCCAGCGAGCGAGCCACTTCAGTTTTGCCGACGCCAGTTGGACCAAGGAACAGGAACGAGCCAACCGGTCGCAACGGATTCTTGAGACCTGCACGCGATCTGCGAATTGCACGCGCAAGCGCAGAGATCGCAGGACGTTGAGAAATGACGCGTTTGTGAAGCTCCGCTTCGATGCGCAGGAGTTTCTGCGTCTCTTCTTCTTTCAACGAATTAACCGGAATGCCTGTCCAGCGCGCAATGACGTCTTCCACGTCGTCGCGAGTAACTTCCGCCGAAACCAGCGCATCTTCGTGTTGCATGCGGAGGTTCGAAGTGTCGCCGTAAGATCGCGACCACTCGTTGATCTCGTTCCAATCGGCGAGATTGCCTTGTTCGCGCCGCACGCGGAGCTTAACGCGCGCGCCTGCTTCGTCGATCACGTCGATCGCCTTGTCAGGCAGGAAACGATCGGGAATATAGCGGTGCGATTGATAGACGGCGGCATGCAGCGCTTCGTCCGTGTAGCGCACCTGGTGAAAACTCTCGTAACGTTCACGCACGCCGTCGAGAATGCTGACTGCTTCAGCCTCGGATGGAGGCGGAACTTTCACCGCCTGGAAGCGGCGCTCGAGCGATCGATCTTTTTCAATCGACTTGCGAAATTCAGCGGGCGTCGTCGCGCCAATGCACTGAATCTCACCACGCGATAGCGCAGGCTTCAGAATGTTCGCTGCGTCGAGTGAGCCTTCGGCCGATCCAGCGCCGACCAGTGTGTGCAACTCGTCGATGAAGACGATGTACTGCGGATTCTCGACAAGCTCGCGCATGATCTGTTTGAGTCGTTCTTCAAACTGGCCGCGATACTTCGTGCCTGCGACGATCAACGACAGGTCGAGCGACAGGATGCGTTTGTGTTCGAGGAACGATGGAACGTCGCCACGCACGATTCGTTGTGCAAGACCCTCGACGATTGCGGTCTTGCCGACACCAGGTTCGCCGATCAAAACAGGATTGTTCTTCGTGCGACGGCAAAGGATCTGAACGACGCGTTCGATCTCTGCTTCGCGACCGATCAACGGATCCAGCTTGTCGTTAGCAGCATCGTCAGTGAGATCGCGCGAGAACTCGACGAGATGTGGCGTGTCTTTCTTTTGCGTGCTGCGAGATTCGGTGCCTGACTGGCGCGCGATCTCATCGCGCACTGCATTCAACCGCAGGCCACGTTCGTAAAGAATCTCCGCGGCCATCGAACGCTCTTCGCGAAGCAGTCCGAGCAGTAAGTGCTCGGTGCCGATGTGACGATGTTGCAGGCGATCGCTTTCCTCGTGGGCGTAGGCCAGGACGTGTTTTGTTTCCGGCGCCAGCGGTAACTCGACGGACGTGGAGATCTTTTCGCGCAAGAGTGTGCGGCCTTCGATTTCCTTGCGGATCGACTCGATTGAAACTTGGGCTCGGGGGAAGAAGCGTCCCGTCAGGGTCTTGTCTTCACGCATCAACCCCAACAAAAGGTGCTCCGGTTCGATAGCCGGAGCGCCAAACTGTGACGCTTCATAACGCGCGAAGAAAATAACCCGGCGCGCTTTTTCGGTGTAACGTTCGAACATCGGCGGCATTATAACCCATGAATGAAGACTCCAGAAGCATTCATATTAAACGTGCATTTCGACAGGAAATCTTGTAAATCCTGTCTAATGCACTTTTCCACCCTCAAGCACGAGAGATCGATCACACAAACTCGCCAAACTCGAGCTGTGCGTCGCTATTATCGTGATTGCCGCGTGCTTTCGAGCGTATTCAACCAGCGTGTGAGCTATTTCCTCGCCGATTGCGGCGTCGAGGTTTCCGGTGGGTTCGTCGGCCAGCAGCAGCTTTGGTTCGGTGACCAGGGCGCGCGCCACCGCGACACGCTGCTGCTCACCACCCGAAAGATGCGAGACGGGATGATCCACTCGCGATTCGAGCCCCGCGTCTCTTAAAAGACTTTTCGCACGGTCAAACGCATGACCGGTCCTGCGCCGGGCGATCAGCAACGGCAGCGCAACGTTCTCCACGGCCGACAGATCGGGCAGCAGGTAGTGAAACTGGAAAACAAACCCAATCTCGTTACGACGGCCGTTGGTCCCATTCAGCGTCACGGTTCCGTGGTCCGGCGTCTCCAAACCTCCGAGCAGATGAAGCAGCGTCGATTTTCCCGAACCTGACGCGCCCGTGATCGCGACGGTCTCTCCCGCATTCGCATCGAACGTGACTCCGCGCAAGACTTCGAGACGCTCTCCATTCGGCGCCACGAAACTCTTACGCAGATCGACAACGCTGATCATGAGTCACGCAGGGCCTCGGCGGGTCGCATGCGCGCTGCTGCACGAGCCGGATAGATCGTCGCCAGCACGCTCAACGCAAACGCGATCGACGCCGCGAGCAACATCTCACCGGGCCGCGCGATCAGCGGCACGTTGCTGATCGAGTAAACGTCCGCAGGCAGGCTTACGAGTTTGTAGTGGTTGCCGATGAGGCATGCTGCGAACCCAACCACAACACCGGCGACTGCACCGATGGCGCCGACAACAGCGCCTTCGATCACGAACAGCAACATCACGCCGGTGCGCGTGGCGCCGAGTGCGTTGAGAATTGCGATGTCGCGCCTGCGTTCCACGACCACCAGGATCAGCATCGTCGTGATGTTGAGCGCGGCGATCGCGATGATCAGGCCGATGATGAACAGGCCCATGCGACGTTCGAGCGCGAGTGCCGCGAACAAAGGTTGATTGGCCTGTTGCCAGTCGACGATCGTGTAACTGTTGCCGAGGTCCTGTGAAACGTTCGCGACCACTTGCTTCACGTGCTCCGGATCGCGCACCTGAACGCTCATCACGGAAGCCGCGTGTTTGTCGCCGGCGAGCGCGGTCGCGGTTTGTAAGTCGACGTAGATCCACGTCGAGTCGTATTCAAACAGACCTGAACGAAACAGACCTGCAACTCGGAAGCGGCGCGTTGGACCGCCTGACTCATTCACCGGGATGATTTGGAAAAGCTGACCGGTAGATACGCCGATTCGCGTTGCGAGCTCGGAACCTACGAGAACATTTGGCACGTCTGGTGACGCCTCGAACAGTGGTTCAAGGGAACCTTCCGTGAGCCACTGGCGAACTTGCGCTGAATGCGCGTTCTCGATGCCACGAATCACTGCGTAACCCGAGTCTTTCGCTCCTCGGGCAATCGCGCCGTCGTAAGTTGTCGGCGAGGCACTCACGACGCCATCGATTTGTCTCAAACGATTTGCGAGGTCTGAATAATTCTCGATTGGACGACCGTCACTGCGCAGTACGCTGATGTGCGACGTGCCTTGCAGGATCTTGTCGCGCATCTCGTCGCGGAAGCCATTCGCCAACGCCAACGCGACGATCAGCGCCGCCACACCCATCCCAATTCCCAGCACCGCCGCAATCGAAGTCGCTCGCGCCAGTGCGCGCTTACGCCGCGACCGCAAATATCGAAACGCAAGAAAAACCTCGTACGGCATCTTCTAAATCCGTCATCAATCTGCGGGAATCTGTGGCTAACCTCTCCGCGGTCCGCATTTCTGCGCGTCTTCGGGCCGATTCTCCGGCAAGAGTCGACTCAAATTCGGATTGTCCGTCGCCGTCGGATCGCCCTTCCAGCTTATCTCGTAAATCGTGTCCTTAACGAGTCGAAAACTGAAGTGCTTCTCCAGCTCGACAATCGTCGGGATCTCGTCGCGCTGCCATCCACACACGATCCACCAGCGCGGATCTGCATCGATGAACACCCGTCGACGATGATTCAGATGATTCTGAATAATCGGAAACAACTTATCACCCGGCCACCCGCCGCCCGTTCCAATCGTCTTCCATCGCCCAGTGCCAATCGACGCCCAGTAGTGCACGGCAATCGTCTGCGATCCCGAAATCATGATCGCATCGAGCGGGACCGCTTCGAGTCGATGCCTGTATTCCTTGCTCATCGCGCGCCGCTCAATAAACTCGTAACTGATCGGCCGCGCGTGTATGTAAAAGATCACAGCCAGCACCACTATCACTAACGAACAAGCAACGAATGCACGTCGCTCGCTGTGCAAACGCGTTTGCGCAATGCGAAGCAGCCAGTGCGCGCCAAGCGGCACGATTGCCGGCAGTCCAGTCAGGAAATAACGCCAGTTAACGATTGTGCTGTAGTTGAAAAACAGAAGTACGTTCGCGACGAAGCCAACCAGCCACAGCATCAACATCGGCGACAGCCGGCGCTTGCGCCACTCGAGCACCGGAGCAAACAGAAGCGTCAAAAACACCAGTGGCGCACTGATGAAGTAGTACGCGATGTACGGAAAAAAATTGGCGAGCGAAACGGGATGCCGCGAGGATTCGTCGCGCATTGAATCGCGCCAACCATTCCAAACCCAGCGGTAGTGCGGATCGGTAATGAACCAGTAGCTGAACCAACCAAACGCCAGCAACGCAAACACAACGCACGACGCGAGCACATACAAAACTTCTCGTCGTCGAAACTTCCATCCCAACGCAAACGGCGCAAACACCAGCCATAGCCCATAAAACCCGACCGTCTCACGCAAGTTAACTCCAAGCCCCATCAGCGCTGCGCCAATCAGGACCGTCCAAAACTTTCCCTCTCGCACGCCGCGCAGGTGAATGATGAGCGCGAGCGCCAGCACCAAAACCGACGGAACGTCAGTCATCACCTGTCCGCTGTAAAGAACAAACACCGGCGCAAACACGATGAGCAGCGCTGCAGTCGTCGCCGTGTAGAGCGACCCACTGATGTCGCGCGCGAGTATCCAACACGCAACCACAGCGAGCGGCGCCTGGGCCACCACCGCATATTTGAAAATCAAATAAGCCGTTTCAGGTTGAACGCCAAACAGAGTGTGAGCAACCACAAACATGCCATGATTTGTGAAGATGAAGAGATTACGGCCCAGCGCCATCGACGATGGGTATCCCGCGAGCGACAGCATCGTGTAGTCCATGCCGTCCCAATCGCCAATAAAAGGATCGACGAAATAGAGCACGAGCGCCAGCCCGATTACCGCGGGCGGCAACCACCATCGCCATTGTTTCCAAAAGGATTCTGAACCAGTCGGGGCGCTGGATTGAAGATGATCCAAAGTGTCAGGCGTGTTTGTCGTCAGGAGAATTTGGATCAACGAGTTGAGCTTCGACCGCTCCATCCGGCCGTTTAATCATCTTTACGCGATTACCCTGCGCATTGTACTCAACTTCGTCCATGATGTTGTAGATGAGCAGGACCCCTCGACCGGAAGTTCTGAACAGGTTTGCCGGATCGCACGGATCCGGAATCTCACGAATATCGAAACCCTCACCCTCGTCTTCGACAGTGAATGCCGCTTCCTTGGGCGACAATTCAGCAGTGATCTTCAAAAGCTTTGACGGATCGTTTTTGTTTCCGTGCTTGACCGCGTTCACGAACGCTTCGTCGAGAGCGACAAAGAGATTCGATCGCTCGGGTTTGATCAATCCAAGCTTCGCGACCCGTTCCTGAAGATATTCGAGAATACCGTTCATCAATCCAAGGTCGCTTGGAAGTTCAAACTCGATCTTTTCGTGAACGTGCGAAAGGAGGGTTGGGTCGTCGACGTATTTGAGTTTGTGAGAGAGGGTTTGCTCGACGATCTCGCGAAGTTCGTCGCGGTTGTAAGGCAACCGGAGATAATTGGCCGCTCCCATTTTGAAAGCTCGAACGTCGTTCTCGGAAAGCTCGCTGATGATCAGATCGAAACTGTCGAGGTCGGTTCGGCGGAGTGCTTTCGCGCGTTGGGCGGACACGACGATCTCGTGACCGAGCCGTCCGAGCGCTTCTTCGAGAACACCCAGCTCATCGTTATTATCGACGATGAGAATCCGCCGTTTATCCATACGCTCCAATCTTGTCAGACTGCTTTGAGGAGAGATTTCGATCGGCTGTACGAAAATGTATCGCCTCGCGTTCGCAATATATCATGTGATAATCCTCTAAATCATGCGCGCGAGCGCCTGATCGCGGTCCGAAGAATGGCCAAATACGGAAAGCTACGAACATTTCTGGAGTATGCGGCGGCCAGGGTGGTGTTTGCGACTCTCGCCCAATTGCCCCCGCAGACCGCAATGGCCATCGGCCGGACGATGGGTGGGGCCGGTTATGTGTTCGCGCGGAACCTGCGCCGAACAGCGGCGACAAACCTTCGTCTTGCATTTCCTGAAAAGAGCGACGAGGAGCGCGAACAGATCGTGCGCGGCGTCTTCGACAATCTCGGGCGTTTACTCGGCTTCTTCAGTCAGATGTCGTCGAGATCGGAAGACGAACTGAAACAACTCATCGACGTCCAGGGCTGGGAAAATCTGGAAGCCGCAAAAGCCGTCAACGGCGACAAACTATTTCTATACACGGGCCACCTTGGCGCATGGGAGTTGACGAGTTTCGGGTTCTCGCTTTTGGGCCACCGGTTTATTTTCCTGGTGCGAAGAATTGACAATCCACTGATCGAGGCGATGGTCGATCGCGTCCGCACGCGTTTTGGAAATGAAACTCTCGATAAGCTCTCGGCTGGTCGATCGATGCTTAGAATACTGCGGCAGGGTCAGACTTCGATCGGGCTGCTGCCGGATCTGAATACTCTCGACGACGAGGCGATCTTCATTGACTTCTTCGGCGTTCCCGCTGCGACGACTTTCTTGTTCGCCAAGTTTGCGTTGCGCACGAACACTCCTGTCATCCCAGTGTTTTCGCCGTGGTGTGAGGAGACAGGAAAGTATCTGCTGATCGTCGAGCCGCCGGTCGTGTTTGAACGCACGGATGATGAAGAGGAAAACGTGCGACGGCTGACGGTTGGGATAACGGAGAGAATCGAGAATCAGATCCGGCGATATCCGAGCCAGTGGCTGTGGGTGCACAAGCGCTGGAAAACGAGGCCGCCCGGTGAGCCGGG
>Ga0157373_10002426_pt1 | contig 14184 bp, 6 predicted proteins | sample C65metaG_FD_113460 | JGI IMG/M metagenome (GOLD analysis project Ga0157373, IMG submission 113460) | Corn rhizosphere microbial communities from Kellogg Biological Station, Michigan, USA - C6-5 metaG | ecosystem: Host-associated > Plants > Roots > Rhizosphere > Soil | place: USA: Michigan... | reverse complement strand
CCTGTATATCTTTTGCTCAATTCAGAATCTTGTGTCGCTATGCCAACCGGACAATTATTCAAATGGCATTTGCGCATCATGATGAAACCTTCAACGATCAATTCAGCAGTTGCAACGCCCCATTCTTCAGCGCCGAGCAAAGTGGCAATCGCAATGTCTCTTCCTGTTTTTAACTGGCCATCAGTTTGAACAACTACACGGCTGCGCAATTTATTTTTTACCAAAGTCTGATGGGTTTCTGCCAAGCCTAATTCCCACGGAAGTCCGGCATGTTTGATAGAACTCATCGGCGAAGCACCTGTTCCGCCATCATGCCCGGAAATCAGAACCACGTCCGCTTTCGCTTTTGTAACTCCGGCAGCAATTGTTCCAACTCCGGCTTTTGAAACCAATTTTACATTGATCCTTGCATTTCTATTGGCATTTTTTAAATCAAAAATTAATTGGGCTAAATCTTCAATTGAATAAATATCATGATGTGGTGGCGGAGAAATTAATCCAACTCCAGGTGTAGCATGACGAACTTTCCCGATCCACTCATCCACTTTAAAGCCCGGCAATTGCCCGCCTTCTCCGGGTTTTGCACCTTGCGCCATTTTAATTTGCAGCTCGTCAGCTTCGGTTAAATACCAGCTGGTAACTCCAAATCTTGCAGAAGCAACTTGTTTGATTGCGCTTCGCATTGAATCCCCGTTTGGCAATTTTTCATATCTTCTTTCGTCTTCTCCTCCTTCGCCAGTATTGCTTTTTCCGCCAAGCCGGTTCATCGCAATTGCCAATGTAGTATGCGCTTCCCATGAAATAGAACCGAAAGACATTGCGCCGGTGGCGAATCTTTTGTAAATATTTTCTGCAGGTTCCACTTCATCAATTGAAATGGAAGGCCGGTTCTTTTTGAATTGAAATAAACTTCTTAAAGTGGCCGCTTTTTCGCTTTGATCGTTTACTGCTTTAGTATATTTTTTAAAAATCTTATAATCATTCATTCTTGTAGAATGCTGCAACAAATGAATCGTTGTCGGGTTGAATAAATGAAATTCTCCTTTACGCCTCCATTTATAAAGTCCGCCAACAGTCAGACGATCAAAAGGAACTTCTTTTTTGCTGAAAGCGAATGCATGTTTTACTAAAGTTTCTTTAGCAATTTCGTCCAAACCCATTCCCTCAATCCTTGAAGTGGCACCGACAAAATATTTATCAATTACAGATTGATTAATTCCCAGAATTTCAAAAATTTGCGCTCCCTGGTAAGATTGGAAAGTTGAGATTCCCATTTTTGAAAAAACTTTCAATAAACCATCATTTATTGCCTTTTTGTAATTTTTCTTCAGGGCATTTGAATCTAATTCGGTTCCTAGTTTTCCCTGTAGCCTCAAATCACGAATAGTAGAAAGCGCCAAATATGGATTGATCGCTGTTGCACCAAAGCCAATCAGGCAGGCAAAATGATGCACTTCCCAAACATCGCCTGCTTCGATGATCAAACCAACTTGCCCGCGCAAACCTTTTTTGATCAAGTGATGATGAACGGCAGAACAAGCAAGCAGGGAAGGAATCGCAGCGTGCTCAGAATCTATGGCTCTGTCAGACAAGATCAACACTTCAAAACCGTCTTCCACCGCCTCTGCAGCATGACGACAAAGGCGCTCAATTCCTCTTTGTAAAGAACCAGGTTTGCCATCGGCCATAAAATAAGTTTGCAATGTATGCGCCTGGAAAATTCCGGTATCAATACTCCTGATCTTTTCCAGTTCAGTGTTGGAAAGCACAGGATGGCGCAGAGCAACTGTATGGCAGGACAAAGGATCATCTTCAAGTAAATTCCCATTATTACCTACAAAAGTGGCCAGTGACATTACCAATCTTTCCCTGATGGGATCAATAGGCGGATTGGTAACCTGTGCAAAAAGCTGTTTAAAATAACTGCTTAAATGTTGTGGTTCATCACTAAGAACAGCAAGCGGAACATCGCTTCCCATCGAACCAATCGGTTCTTTTCCCGAAAGGGCCATCGGAGAAATAATCAGTTCCAGGTCTTCAGTAGAATAACCAAAAGCTTTTTGGTATTTGAAGATCTGATCGTGTTCTAAATGAGTAAACATTACCCGTGGTGGCGGAAGTTCTTCCAAACGGATCTTATATTTATTCAGCCATTCGGCATAAGGTTTCTGTGAACAAATATTTTGTTTGATCTCTTCATCGCTAATGATTCGTCCCTCTTCCAAATCAACAACAAACATTTTTCCCGGCTGCAATCTTCCTTTTTCTTTGATCAGCTTTGGATCAACAGGAAGCACGCCGGTTTCAGAAGCCATAATTACTCTGTCATCTGTTGTAATGCAATATCTTGAAGGCCTTAAACCATTTCTGTCCAAAGTTGCGCCGATTATTTTTCCATCCGTAAAAGAAATAGAAGCTGGTCCGTCCCACGGTTCCATGAAGGAAGCGTGGAATTCATAAAAAGCTTTTTTCACCGGATCCATTTGCTCATTTCCGTCCCATGCTTCAGGAATTACCATCATCATCACATGCGGTAATGACCGTCCGCATAAAGCCAGCAATTCGATCATGTTGTCAAGACATGCAGAATCAGATTGATTTTCTGAAATAATTGGCAATAGCATTTCCATTTCTTCTTTGGAAAAAAATTGCGACATAAAATTCTTTTCACTGGTGCGAAGCCAGTTCAAATTTCCCTGTAATGTATTGATCTCGCCATTGTGAGCGATGTAGCGGAATGGCTGTGCCAGTTTCCATGAAGGAAACGTGTTGGTAGCAAAACGTGAATGAATTAATCCAAAAGCAGAAACAATTTTTTTATTGCTTAGGTCAGGAAAATATCCACGAACCTGGCCGCTGGTAAGCTGACCTTTATAAATTATTGTTTTATAAGAAAGAGAAGCTACATAAAATCCAATCGCATCTTTTTTTACCGTATTATTTATCGTTTTTGTAGCATAGTTTCTTAACACAAATAATTTTCTTTCAAATTCGTCTGCATTATTTATATGGTCCGGACAAGCGATAAAAACATGCTCCATTTCCGGCTCTACAGACAAAGCAGAAGAACCGATTTCTTCAGTGTTTACAGGCACTCTCCTGTATCCCATAATTTCCAATCCAAGTGTTTCTGCACAGCGATTGAAAATATCACGGCATTCTTCTCTCAGCCGGATTTCCTTTGGGAAAAATAAAACACCTACTCCATATTTGCCATAAGAAGGAAGGTGAATATCCAATTTCAAACATTCATCGAAGAAAAATTCGTGTGGAATCTGGATGAGAATTCCTGCGCCATCGCCCGTGTTCATTTCGCAACCGCATGCACCGCGGTGTTCCATGTTTTCAAGAATAGTCAGAGCGTCTGAAACGATGCGATGGCTTTTGTTGCTTTTGATATTGGCAACAAATCCGATTCCGCAGGCATCGTGTTCAAATTCCGAAGAGTATAAACCTTTGTTTTCCATAATAGACCTTTTCGTTTTTTCAATCTTCTCTTGCCTGGAAAAAATTGTGGATTAACCGAATTTATTTACAAGGCAAATGCTGTTGAAATTATTTTTAAAAACGGTAGAAATAAAATTAAATATGAATCAGTTCTACAACAGGCAACTTCTTTTGACGATTGTGAAACGCTTTATGGTAAAAGGTTTCAGCGAAATACAATTACAGTTTCCAAATGGACAGGCAGAAAAAGGACGCGTGATTTTTTTAAATTTTGTTTAAGGAATTGATTGTTTTTTAAATGAAGAATAAGCTGAGGAAAGGAGATAACGGTCATGAGAAAAATATTAATCATTGATGTGTCGGTTTATTCGAGAAAACGGATGTGCCTCAAAACGCGTTGAAAGAAGAAGATTTGTGCAAAAAAAATTCCGGCTTTCAACCGGAATTTTTTTGAATCTTATCTAAAAACTTTTTAAGCTTCCACCTGCTGCATCTTTTGAGTTTTCTTTCTTTCGTCTTCGTTCAAAATTACTTTACGCATGCGTATTGCTTTTGGTGTTACTTCAATGCATTCATCCTGCTGAATATATTCCATACATTCTTCCAAAGTCATTAAAGTTTTTGGAGCAATCCTGGAAGCTTCATCAGCGCCGCTCGCACGATGGTTGGTCAATTTTTTCGGCTCTGTTGCATTCACCACAAGATCACCCGGCTTGATATGCTCAGCAATGATTTGTCCTACATAAACTTCTTCCCCCGGATCCACAAAAAATCTTCCACGATCCTGCAATTTATCAATCGAATATCCGGTAGTTTTTTCCTGGTTTTTTGAAATCAAAACGCCATTACTTCTTCCCGGAATATATCCTTTCCATGGTTTGTAATCTATAAAACGGTGAGCCATCACAGCTTCGCCGGCTGTATTGGTAAGCATATTGGAACGCAAGCCGATCAGGCCTCTTGAAGGAATTTCAAATTCCAGATGTTGCATTTCACCCTTACTTTCCATAATCAGCAATTCACCTTTTCTTTGAGTAACCAAATCAATTACGCGACCACTATATTCTGAAGGAACATCAACAACTAAATTTTCATAAGGTTCACATTTTTGACCGTTGATTACTTTTGTAATTACCTGCGGTTGACCTACAGTAAGTTCATAACCTTCGCGGCGCATCGTTTCTACCAAAATACTTAAATGCAAAATACCACGTCCATAAACCATAAAACTATCAGCGCTGTCTGTGGCTGCCACACGCAAGGCAAGATTTTTTTCCAGTTCTTTTTCCAGGCGATCTTTTAAATGGCGTGATGTTACAAACTTTCCATCTCTTCCAAAAAACGGAGAATTATTAATGCTGAACTGCATATTCATTGTTGGCTCATCCACACTGATGACTGGCAACGCTTCAGGATTTTCAAAATCAGCCAATGTCTCACCAATATTAAATCCTTCGATTCCGACAACAGCGCAAATATCTCCGGCTTTCACTTCGCTCACTTTCTTTTTCCCCAAACCTTCAAAAACATACAATTCTTTTACACGGCTTTTTTGAACAGAACCGTCCAATTTCATCAATGACAATGGCTGTCCCTCTTTGATCACTCCGCGCGTTACTTTTCCTACTGCAATTCTCCCCAGGAAAGAAGAATAATCGAGAGAAGTGATTTGCATTTGCAACGTTCCTTCTTCATGAGAAGGCGCAGGAACTTTTTCTAAAATAGTATCTAATAAAGGAAAAATATTGTCAGTTGGTTCAAGTGTACTATTCATCCAGCCTTGCTTGCTGGAGCCATAAATGGTAGAAAAATCAAGTTGTTCTTCAGTTGCATCCAGATTGAAAAACAATTCAAAAACCGCATCGTGAACTTCATCAGGACGACAGTTTGGTTTGTCAACTTTATTAATTACAACAATTGGACGCAAGCCAAGTTGCAACGCTTTTTGCAATACAAAACGCGTTTGTGGCATCGGGCCTTCAAAAGCATCTACCAGCAAAACCACGCCATCCGCCATTTTCAAAACACGCTCTACTTCTCCACCAAAATCACTGTGGCCTGGCGTGTCAATCACATTAATCTTTACGCCTTTATAAGTGACAGAAATATTCTTACTGAAAATGGTAATGCCACGTTCTCTTTCAAGATCGTTGTTGTCCATGATCAGTTCGCCGGATTCCTGGTTTTCCCTGAAAATGTTGGTACTGTGAATGATCTTATCAACCAAAGTTGTTTTTCCATGGTCAACGTGTGCAATAATTGCGATGTTTCTGATATCCATAAATTGTTTTAACTGCAGGGCTTTTGCCCAAAATTTTTTAAGGGTGCAAAGGTACGTCAATTCAGGTTCTTAGCAAGAATAAAACGGAACCTTAACAGTTAAAAATTAAATTTGTTTAGCGCTTTCACAAATCATTTTGATTAAAATTCAATTACTTGAAAAAGAAATTCTTGCCAGATGTCAAACTTTGTATTTTTCTCGATCTCATTGGTTTTATAAGTTATTTAATTCCGTTTCTTGGAGAAGCAGAAGATATCTTTTGCGCACCGCTTTCGGCAATCATTTTTTATTTTTTGTTTGGCAGAAAAAAGTTTGGTTTGATAGGCGGCATATTTTCTTTTTTAGAAGAAATTTCTCCCGGCCTTGATTTTATTCCCACATTCACTATAGCCTGGTTGGTTAGAAAATATGAATTGAAAACGTCGTCAAGATTATTGAAGACCAGTTGATTGTTTTTTGAATCGGAGTAGTGAACAAAGAAATAAATGCATTTTTTATTTTGTCCGCCAATATTTTTTCTCTCAACTTTCTTGCAATAAAAAATAAGTAGTTTTAGAAATTAGTTTTATTTCAGTAAAAGAAGTTTTACGCCGCTTTCTTATTGCATTTCCTAACTTTTCATTTACGCATTCAGTTGTAAATTGCATGTCCCTTATGCGTTTTCAACTCAATTCACAATATCAGCCATCGGGCGATCAGCCCGAAGCGATCCATCAGCTTACACAAGGAATTCTGGAAGGAGAAAAATACCAGACTTTACTCGGCGTTACCGGAAGCGGAAAGACTTTTACGATGGCTAATGTGATTCAGAATGTGCAACGGCCCACGCTGGTTCTTACACACAACAAAACGCTTGTAGCACAGTTGTATGGCGAGTTCCGTCAGTTTTTTCCACAGAATTCAGTTGGATATTTTGTTTCTTATTATGATTATTATCAGCCGGAAGCTTATATGCCGGTCAGCGATACTTATATTGAAAAAGATTTAAGCATCAATGAAGAATTAGACAAATTAAGATTGGCAGCAACCTCACAATTATTGACAGGAAGGAGAGATATTATTGTCGTGGCAAGTGTGAGTTGCATTTATGGAATCGGAAACCCGAAAGATTTTGCGGAAGGCGTTGTGCGAATCCAGGAAGGCCAAACAATTAGTCGCCAGGGATTTTTACATTCTTTGGTAAACAGTCTTTATTCAAGAACCCAGGGAGATTTTGCAAGAGGCACCTTTCGTGTGAAAGGAGATACTGTTGACATCAATCTTCCTTACATGGATAATGGCTACCGGATTACTTTTTTCGGCGATGAAATTGAAAGTATTGAAACACTTGAATTAAGCTCGGGAAAACGAATTTCTAAAGTCGATAATGCTGCTATTTTTCCGGCTAATTTATACATTGCACCAAAAGATAAACTGCAACAAATCCTTTATGAAATTCAGGATGAAGCGGCGCGGCAAACAGAATATTTTAAAGAAACAGGAAAATATATTGAAGCGCAAAGAATCTCTGAAAGAGTGAATTATGATGTAGAAATGATTCGTGAATTAGGATACTGTAATGGCGTAGAAAATTATTCAAGATTTTTCGACAGAAGAGAACCGGGAACCAGGCCCTTCTGTTTGCTCGATTATTTTCCAAACGATTATTTATGCATTATTGATGAAAGCCATCAAACGATTCCACAGGTAAGTGGAATGTATGGCGGCGACCGTTCGAGAAAATTAATTTTAGTGGATTATGGGTTTCGTTTGCCATCCGCATTAGACAATCGCCCTTTGAATTTTAATGAGTTCGAAAGCATGTTAAACCAGGTAATTTTTGTGAGCGCCACGCCGGGAGATTTTGAATTGGAAAAAACCGGAGGGATAGTGGTAGAGCAGGTTGTAAGGCCAACAGGGCTGCTAGATCCGCCAATAGAAATTCGCCCTTCCATCAATCAGATAGATGATTTGTTGGATGAGATTGACAAAAGAGTTTCCAAAGGTGATCGTGTTTTGGTTACTACATTGACAAAGCGTATGGCCGAGGAAATGGATAAATATTTACACCGGATCAACATCAAATCAAAATACATTCACAGCGAAGTTCACACATTGGATCGCATTGAGATTTTACGCCAATTACGCCTTGGAGAAATTGATGTGTTGGTTGGTGTAAATCTTTTGCGTGAAGGGTTGGATCTTCCGGAAGTTTCATTGGTCGCAATTCTGGACGCGGATAAAGAAGGTTTTTTGCGTAATGAAAGATCGCTTACACAAACAGCGGGAAGAGCTGCGAGAAACGTTGAAGGACTTGTGATTTTTTATGCTGATAAAATTACAGAAAGTATGCAAAAAACGATTGATGAGACGAACCGCCGCAGGGAAAAACAGATTCAATATAATATCGAACATGACATTACTCCAACGACTATAAAGAAATCTATTGATCAGATTATGGGACAAACATCTGTTCTTGATATTAAAGGAACAACGGAATCTCCTTATGCAATCGATGATTCATATACAACCATTGCCGCTGAAGACGAGGTAGAATATAAAACAATTCCTCAAATGGAAAAAGCAATTGCTCAGATCAAAAAAATGATGGAAAAAGCCGCGAAGGACATGGATTTTATGGAAGCGGCAAGATTAAGAGATGAAATGTTCAGAATGCAAAAAGAGTTGGACGGCATGAAAGGAGGGAAATAAAAATTAATTTTATTAAATGGATGAAAATAACCTCTCGCGATTTCTCACAGCACAAAAAACAGAATATGCTATTGCATTTTCAGAAATAAAAAATGGCAAGAAAAGAAGCCATTGGATGTGGTATATCTTTCCGCAAATTCAAGGGTTGGGATTTAGCGAAACGTCAAAATTTTATGCGATAAAAGATTTGCATGAAGCAGAAGAATTTTTACATCACCCGGTTTTGGGGAAAAGACTTATTGATATTTGCAATGAATTATTAAAATTAGAAACAAAAGATGCGAATAAAGTTTTTGGGAGTCCTGATGATGTAAAACTTCGTTCTTCTATGACTTTATTTTCTTCTGTACCTGCCGCTGATCCTGTTTTTCAAAAAGTGTTGGATAAATTTTTTGATGGGAAAAAAGATCCTAAAACTTTACAAATAATCGAAAGCAAAAAGTGATTCCTTTCTGAAAAAGTCGAAATAAAAATGTTCAATAAAAGTTTGTTTACCGCAACTCTGTGAAAATTTTTTTCACTGGATTTTTTACCTTGCCCGAAAAAAAATTGTCATCACCACTTCGCTTTTTATTTCATCATCAAACTCTCTGGCTTTCTGCTTCGCGTTGTATTTTTTGGGAAGAGGAAAGTGCGCTGATTTTATCTGATCTGCATTTTGGAAAATCAGGTCATTTCAGAAAATCAGGGATCGGAATTCCTCAAAATATTTTTAAAGAGGACCTTCAGAAATTATTTTCACAGATACAATTTTTCAAGCCAAAAACTTTATTGATCACCGGAGATATGTTTCATAGTTCTGCTAATAAGGAACTTGATTTTTTTCTAAAATGGAGAAATGATTTTCCATCTGTTGATTTTATTTTGATTCGCGGTAATCATGATATTTTATCTAAAAAATTTTATGAAGAATCGAACATCAAAGTGGTCGAAAATAAATTTTCATTAAAAGGATTTTGTTTTACTCACGATATCAATTCTCCTTGTGATGATGAAGAAAATGAATTGTTTACTTTTTCAGGGCATATTCATCCGGGAATAAAAATGAAGGGAATGGGTAATCAATCTTTAATGCTTCCCTGTTTTTATTTTGGCCGCAAATATGCTATCATGCCTGCTTTCAGCGCTTTTACCGGCCTTGCAAAAATTAAACCTTTGCAGAAAGATCATGTGTTTGCTGTTGTGGAAAATTCAGTGATGAAAATCCAATGATGAATTTTTTTAAAGAAGAAGAAAGAATTTCTTTAAACAGATTTACAGTGAATCAACCAATATTTCGAATTATTATTTCGTTTCTTTAAAAATATCTTTTTGGTGATTTTCCGAAATAATTTGCTGCACTTTTTCCAACTTGGTGTCAACGCCTTTTAAAATATCGCGCCAATCCGGGCCGACATAAATATCAGGAATAACACCAGTTCCCTTAAAAGGAACATGTTGATATTGGACTAGTTTAAAAAATGGAAGACGCACTCTTATTTTTGTGTTGGGTAATGTGATGTCAGGAATCATAATACCGGAATTTCCGTACCATCCTCCGCCGGTTTCTTCACCAACTAATTGTACATTTTTTTGCCCTTTTACGGCATTGCAAAAAAGAGATGATGCAGAAAAAGTAAGTCCGTTGATCAGCACATAAACATTCCCATTAAAATGATTTTTTCGCTTCGGTCTGAAGGTGTGTCTTTCCCAATATCCAAAATGATATTTGCCGTCTTTCTCCTTGTGCGTTACCAAAAATAAACCGATGTTATTGATAAATCCATTTGAAATATATTTCGTGTAAGGCCGCAAATTCTGGCTTACAGCATAAGCGGTATCAGCAACTTTGAATGGCGTGTTTCTTAAAAATTTGGTAAGCAAAACCGATTTGATAATGTCACCGCCGCCGTTGGCACGAATATCGATCACTAAATTTTTGGTTTTACTTTTTCGCAGTCCGCGAAAAGATCTTTTAAAAAAAGTTTTTAAATGTCCTTTTGAAAAACTATTGATGGTCATTAATGCAAATGAAGAATCAAATTCTAATGACCTGATGTATTGAAGTTTCTCTTGCCGGGTAAGTTTTCTTACTCTTTCTTTAAATTCTTTTCTTTCTTTTTTTACACTGTCAGGAACTGGTTCAAAGTAGGGAATTAAAGTGTTTCCCGCAACACCATTACTGTCGGTAAAATCAATCTGATAATTTTTATACAATCCAAAGATGTTGCGATGAAAATAAGGGAAATCGGAGCTTAAACGAATATAATTTACATTTTCAGAATAGCCGTCTTCCACTAAAAAATGAAACATATAATTGATCATGTCTGCATTTTTTATTCCATTTATCGAAGTAATAAACGAACCATTTTTTATCAGCCGGTTTTCGTGATTCAGGTTTCCAATCACCATCATACTGTCTTTCCAAACTTTTAAAAAAAGAGGAAATGAAGGAATGGTTTTATTTTTAATAAAATGATTCCATTTTTTGCTCATCGCGAAACTGGTATGTCCACAATGAATAACAGAAGTAAGCGGTGCCAATATTCTCCATCCAAATTGCAATTCCGTCATGGAATCTGAAATGGCTTTGTAGCCGGCATCAAAATAATAATCCATGCTGTCTTTGGAAGTGAACCAATAAAGTGAAGGATGTTTTTTTTCTAAAATATTTCTGAGTAAAGTATAATCCTGCTGTAGTTCTTTTGGGGAATATTTTTTATTCGGATTATAATTTCTTGAGACCGAGCATGAAAAAAGTAATGGTAAACAAAGCAAAAAAAATAGTGGCCTCATGATTTGAAATCCGTAAAGTTGTTACAATAATGATTCTTTGAAATTTAAAAATTATTTTAGCGCGTTCCAGCCTTGCGCGGTAAGTGGATATTTATTTCCACCTTTTGTAATGATCACGGAACCTTCTTCTTTTTCTGTAACATATCCAACGATGCTTATATCAGGGTTCAGCACAATTGTATCATAATCTTTTTGATCAATCGTAAAAAGCAATTCGTAATCTTCGCCGCCGCTCAAAGCGCAGGCAGTAGGGTCAAGTTCAAGTTTGTAAGCAAACTGCCGCGCCATTTCATTCACCGGAATTTTTTCTTCATATAAAACGCAACCTACGTCACTTTGTTTGCAAATGTGTAAAAGTTCGCTGCTGAGGCCATCGCTTATATCGATCATTGCCGTTGGCAAAATTTGTTTTTCTGCAAAAAAATCAATGATGTCTCTCCTTGCTTCCGGTTTTAAAATTCGGCCTACAATATAATCCTGGTTTTCAAGATCAGGCTGCACTCCTTTTGTTTCTAAAAAAACTTTTTTTTCTCTTTCAAGTAATGTCAATCCTAAAAATGCACCTCCCAGTTCGCCACTTACACAAATAAGATCCCCTTTTTTTGCTCCGCTTCTTGTAACATATTTATTCGGAGTTACTTCGCCGATTGCTGTGACGCAAATAATAAATCCTTTCTGGGAAGAAGAAGTGTCGCCACCAACCAAATCGACATTGTATTTATCGCAAGCCGCATAAACACCTTCATAAAATTCATCCAATGCTTCCACACTGAAGCGATTGCTGAAAGCTACACTTAGTGTGATTTGTGATGGAGAAGCATTCATTGCGTAAACATCGCTAAGATTTACAATTACACTTTTATAGCCTAAATGTTTCAAAGGCGTGTACATCAGATCAAAGTGAATTCCTTCTACCAGCATGTCAGTAGTTACAACCGTTTGTTTCCCAAAATGATCCATGACAGCGGCATCATCTCCAACAGCTACGATCGTAGAAGCATTGCGGATTTCATTATTTTTTGTAAGATGATCGATCAGACCAAACTCTCCAAGAGTAGAAACTTCTGTTCTTTCCGAATCCATTTGAAGTTTTATTTTTTTGATGAATAGTTTACAAAGTTAATCCCAATTTATGGAAGGTTAGGATTTGTATTAATAATAACATGAAGTGCCAGTAAAGAAAGAAATAGCTGGATTTCTTTTTTTATATTTCAGAAACAATATGAGGCTGGAAAACCTTTAAGATAAAAAAAGAGGTCTCATGCAATTCGCATGAAACCTCATTTACCAAAAATCAACTACACTTAAATATACATGCTGAAAGTATAATTTTCAGAAAATTTTTGCCCGGAGGTATTTTGATACAAGGCAGTTCCTTTATTTAATTTTTCAATCTTCTGATCAATCTCTTCTTTTGCTTTATTCAATGAATCTTTCATTTTTTCTACTTCTTTTTTCTGCTCTGCTTTCATCGAATCAACTGCTGATTGCATTTTTTGAAGTTCTTGTTTCTGTGCATTTTTTAGGGAATCGATTTTGTTGTTTGAATCATAGCGATAACCTCCATTGTTGTCATTCTGATTCAAATTCTGATCATCAGAAGAATTGCTCCAATCCTCGTCCCTTCCATCAGAACGACGTCCGTCAAGAGTGTATAGCCCGTCTTTTTTCATCAAGTATTCTTCACCATAATTGTACTCATAATCGTTATCGTCATTATCATAATACCAACGATCATTACCAGAAAAGAAAGGACCAAACCTGACTCTGTTTCCGTTGCCAAAGTTCTTATCAATTTTGATAAAATGTCCAACCGGAACAGCAATCGTTACTTCAACATATTGATTGCGAAATTTGTCTGTTGTATTTACTGTAATTGCTCTGTCCATCATTAATGTAGAATCAGTCTGGCTTACATTAAATTTGATCAGTGGCAGCAAAGTATCAGCTGCTCTACGCGTTTGTCCATTGGTCATTTTCAACACACTTACCTGGAAACTATCTGTCGGAGATTTGGTAATTTTTATTCTTACATTTCCAATAAAAGCCGTATCATCTGTTGCCCCAAAGTCGAAAGGCTCAAGGTTAAACCAGCCCATTCTTCTGTAGTTCATGTTTTCAATTGGTATCACATCCAAAGACCTGCTTGTCGGATTGATTAATGTTATTGGTTCAGGATTCAAAGAACTGATACTTTTAAAATCTTTTCCTACAGAAACAATCAGTGACATGAAGCAAAACCATCCAAGGATCCAAAGCCCGATAAAGGACCAGCGCATTAATCTATTAGAGCTTTTTATTCGTGCGAATCTTCTGATAATAAAAGTGATAACACCAATTACCGGCACTGCAATGAAGAAAATAAGTGTTCCCCATGCCATCAGGCTTTGCCATCCGTCAGTAAGAACAAAGTTCTTTAAAGGAAACAAACCTATTGCAATAATTGCGACAGAAAACAATGCAACTATGACTGACAGGGCGATGCAACCTAAAATAAAATAGAGGAAAATTTTAAATAAAATGACGATGATCTTTCCTAAAATACCACTGCTTCTGCGAGTTGCAGAATGAATTTCCTTTCCAAAATCTGCGCTTTTTTCCTTTGCAAATTCACCAGCTTCTTTTCCCATCTTTCCAACTCTTTCACCAACATCCTGTCCCATTTTGCCCACTCTTACTCCTACTTCTTTCATTTCTTTGAGAACAGAATTTTTAATGGAATTTAACTCTACTTTTTCGCCTTTCATTTCCAGTTTTTCGGATGTGGTAGTAGCCTCAGGAATTACCAGCCAAAGGATAATGTAAACAATGAAGCTGCCAGGACTAAATGAAAAACTCAAAAAATTTGGAAAAGTAAGCGGGCCAAAATGTCCCCATCTGAAAAAGAAAGAGATGAAGGGAATTAAAAAGATAAATCTTGGAAGCCAGGGATTTACATCAAAATAACTTCCGATTCCGCTACAAACTCCTCCGATTATTTTACCATCAGG
>Ga0157373_10002425_pt1 | contig 14185 bp, 13 predicted proteins | sample C65metaG_FD_113460 | JGI IMG/M metagenome (GOLD analysis project Ga0157373, IMG submission 113460) | Corn rhizosphere microbial communities from Kellogg Biological Station, Michigan, USA - C6-5 metaG | ecosystem: Host-associated > Plants > Roots > Rhizosphere > Soil | place: USA: Michigan... | reverse complement strand
GCGGCTGAAGGGAAGCCCCATCAGAACGTCGCTCCGACAAGGCCGGTTCCAGCCAATCCCGAAACAAGCGTCGCTTCATTGAGATGGAACAATGTTTTCATCCCTGCTCGCGTCAACGTGTCGCACCCGCTATGAAGGAAATTATGGAAGACGGCGCGCCCATCCAAGCTCCCGATGAGCCCGCACGGCTGCGCGCGCTCGAGGCGCTGCGCGTGCTCGACACGGCGCCCGAGCCCTGTTTCGACCGCATCGCCCGCACCGCCGCCACCCTCATGGACGCCCCCCGCGCGGCCATCCTGTTCATCGACGCGCAGCGCGTCTGGCACAAGGCGCGGGTCGGCATTTCCGACGCCGAATATCCGCGCGACGGAACGCTGGCCAATCAGATGGTCGAGTGCCGCGAAGTCACCATTTCCACCGACCTCACCCGCGACCCGCGCTTCGCCGGCAAGCTGGACGGCCTCTCCCTGGTGGACGTGCGCTTCTACGGCTGCGCGCCGCTGATCATGCCGACGGGAGAGCTGGTGGGCCTGCTCGTGGTGGGCGATCCCGAGCCGCACGCGGACGTCACCGACGCGCAGCGGGCCGCGCTCGCCGACCTCGCCGCGCTCACTGTCGACGAGCTGCAGCGCCGCCTCAGCGAGCGCCAGGCCGAGGAGCAGCGCCGCTACGACGACCAGCGGGTGGCGCTGGCGCTCGAGACCGCGGGCCTCGGCGAGTTCGAATGGCGGATGGACACCGACCAGATCTTCATTTCGCCCCGCGTGCAGGAGCTCACCGGCGTCCACCAGGCCTCCGTGAAGGCCGAGGCGGGCCAGGTCTCCTTCCGCCATGTCCATCCCGACGATATCGAGCGGGTGCGCCGCGAGATCGACGAGCAGCTGCGCAGCAACGGTCGCTACAGCATCGACTACCGGATGGTGCGGCCGAGCGACAACCGCGTGCGCTGGATGCGCGGCGCGGGCGTGATCGCGACGGCTCCCGACGGCTCCCCGCGCCTGATCGGCGTGCTGCAGGACATCACCGAGCGCCAGCTGGACGAGGAGCACCGCGCCGCCCTGCTGGCCGAGCTGGACCATCGGGTGAAGAACGTGCTGGCCACGGTCCAGTCGCTGGCTTCCCAGTCGGCCCGCAAGACCACCAACATCGACGCCTTCCTGAAAACCTTCGCCGGACGGTTGAAGGCGATGGCCTCGGCCCACGAGCTCCTGACCGCCACCCGCTGGCGCGGCGCCATGATCGGCCACATCGCCGCCGCCGAGCTGGGCGGGCTGGCTCCCGGCCAGGCGCGCTGGGAGGGCCCGGAGATCATGCTCACGCCCCGCGCCGCCAACGCGCTGTCGCTGGCGCTGCACGAGCTGGCCGCCAACGCCATCCGCTACGGCGCTCTGTCGGTCCCCGGCGGGCGGGTGCAGGCGACCTGGGCCGCGCGCGACGACGGCGGCTTCGCGCTGGACTGGGTCGAGCACGACGGCCCGCCGGTCGCCCCGCCCAAACGCATGGGCTTCGGCTCGGCCATGCTGGAGCAGGTCGCCGCCCGAGAACTCGGCGGCGAGGTCAAGATCGACTTCCACCGCGAGGGCGTGCGCGCCCACATCGTCGCCGACGCCTCGGCCACCTCCGAACCCGGGCCCACCGAGGCCGTCGTCACCGCCCCGCGCCCGGAGACCGACGGCGCCTCGGTCGGCGAGGCCCCGGCGCCACGGGGCGACGTCAAAGGCCTTCGCATCCTCATCGTCGAGGACGCCGTCCTGCTGGCGCTGGAGCTGGAGGCCGGCCTCAACGACGCCGGCGCCGACGTGATCGGGACCGCCGTCGAGCTGGACGAGGCGATGGAGTTCTTAAGCCGCGACTTCGACGCCGCCGTCCTCGATGTGAACCTGAACGGCCGCCTAGTCACGCCCTTCGCCGAGTCGCTGAAGGCGCGCAACATCCCGTTCGTGTTCGCGACCGGCTACGGCGACACCAGCGCCCCGCAGGGCTTCGACGTGCCCATCGTCCGCAAGCCCTACAACGTCCACCAGATCGTCGCCGCGCTGGTGGAGGCGACGGGGCGGGGGTGAGGGGAACTGAGCGGGTGGGCTTAACTGCGCCCCGGATTGCTCTTGGCCCTCTCGCGAAGAACCGGACGAGCCTCGGTCATGCTCTGTCGTCCCTCTCGCGACGTGGTCGGCGCGGGTGGATGGTCTCGCCCCGACTCAACATGGTCACGAGTTCGGCGATCTTGGCGGCGCGCTTATCCGGCGTCTTCGCCTGCTGCACGCGATAGAGCACCGCGAAACGGTTGGCGGCGTCCAGAGCGTCGAACAGCCGACGCGCCTCGGGCTCTGCGTTCAGCGCCGCGTCGAGATCAGGGTCCGGCGCGGCTTTGCTCTGGGGCGCGAAGGCGGCCGCCCACCGTCCGTCCGCCTTCGCGAGCTCGACCTGCTTGCGCCCGGCGGGGTGCATCCGGCCCGCCCGCTCGAGCTGCTCGACGCGCTCACGGTTGGCTTGGGACCAGACGCTGCGGGGCCGCCTTGGCGTGAAGCGCGTCTTGAAGAAGTTCTCATCGATGCGGCCGAGTTGGCCGTCCACCCAGCCGTAAGCCAGGGCGCAGTCGATGGCGTCGGACTTGGCTATCGTCGTCTCGGGCGCGCCCTGCTTGGCAAATCGAAGCCAGGCGCCGGGGGCGCTCTCCCCGTGCGCGTCGAGCCACCGCTCGAATTCGGCGGCGTCGGCGAAGGTGAGCAAAGGGAGGCTGGCATCGGGCATACCAGAGCCTAACCGCCTCCACTGGCTTGCACTATCGCGACGCAATCGCCGCCGCTTCCCTACCTCGGCTTTGGGCTGGCTGAACGAGGGTCAGGTTTGCGGAGGGCGATGAGGGTCCGCACATGGCGCGAGCCGAACGATCGCTCACGGCGCATGACCCTCCAGCTGTCTTCGAATTGCGCCGTGCCTCAATCCGGGGTTGGATGTCGAGCAATGCCGACGCCGCCGCTAAGGAAATGGACGGCAAATCAGGCCGTCTGAGAGAGATTAAGCAAATTCATGGCAAATGGGCTCGCCTACATTTCGATCATCGTGGCGATGAGCGTTGGAGGCTCGGCTCACGCAGCCAGCTTTGATTGCAAGAAGGCGGCTGGCCGAATCGAACAGCTGATTTGCCGCGATCCGGATCTGAACTCCTTCGACTCTCAGCTTCAAGGCGCCTATGCGGGCGCGCTTGACCGTTCGGCCCATCCAGAGCGGATCACCCAAGGCCAACGCGCCTGGCTCAAGGAGCGGGATGCCTGCACCGACGTGAAATGCCTAAGCACCATTTATCAGCGGCGCATCGCCGGCCTCTCCAACGTTTCGGACGAACCTGCGATCTGCAGTGGCGCAACCACGCCGGAAGTGAACGCTTGTGGAGAGGAATACGCCGCGCGCGCCGACCGTGAGCTGACGCGTTATCTGGCCGTAGCGCGCAGGCGCATCGCAGATGCGTCGAGCGAGAATTCCAACCCCAGCACCTCAGAGAGGACTCTTGCCGCTCTCGAGGCCTCGCAGAAGACTTGGGAAGCTTTTCGAAAGGCCGAGTGTGAAGCCGTTTTTGAATGGTGGCGCGAAGGCACCATCCGCGGCGCCATGTTTGAGGGCTGTATGCGATCTCTGACCAAGGCGCGGACGGAACAGGTCTGGGAGACGTGGCTGTCGTTTGTGGATGACACACCACCGCTGATGCCAAAGCCAGCCGCCCGATAGGGGCTATTGAGGCCCCAATCTATCTAAACAGCTCGGGCCCGCCAAACGCCGCATTGCCAACCTCAACGGAGGTCCACTTCCGGCGCAAAGCGGCCAACCGGAGACAAATCCTCCCGACCCATCGCGCTCTTCTCGCCCCTGACGCCTGGCGAACTTATCCCCGTCGGCTGAATCTCGGCGACAATGGGGGTATGAGCCTGGTCTTCGTCCTCTTCGCCCTCTCGGTCGCCGTCCAACGCACCCCCGCGCGCGCCTCCACACACGCGCGCACGTCCGCGCGTCCGTCCCCGCATGCGCATGCCTGCGCGCGTTGTGCGGCCCGTGGAGACACTCGACCCCCGGGACGCAGGCGACCTTGGGCTTGAGCTAGTTCGGGTCGGGCGAGGGCCGGGCCAGTATTCCGCGGATGCAGGCGTTCAGGCTTTCGCCCAGCAGCGGCTTTTCGACGATCGGCACGCCCAGCGCCCGGCAGGCGGCTCGGGCGCGCACGTCCGGATTGGTGGTGATCATGATCGCCGCGCCGGCCAGACCCCGTCGCCGCAGCTCGGCGATCAGGTCGATCCCGTCCCTGTCAGGCAGGTTCTGGTCGACGACGAAGCAGGTCGTGGCGGGCAGTTCAGGGTCGCTGAGCATATCCCCGGCGGTCTCATGGGCGCGCACGGTATAGCCCTCAGCGATCAGCGAGAAGCGGATGGCGTCGAGCAGGTCCGTATCGTCCTCGACGATGGAAACCAGCTGGCGGGAATTATGATCGGTGGGGCGCATGAACACTCGGACCTGTAGTAGGCCGTTGTGCCGATAGGTCGGCGCCGCTTCTTTGATCGAAATCAAACCGCCTGTTTTCGCGGACCCTTAAGGGATGCCGATTGCTCAGCCGTTCTCGACGCTGATCCCGGCCAGCATGGCCATGCGGATCAGTTCGGCGAAGCTCTCGGCGCCCATCTTGGTCATCACCTTGGCGCGGTAGATTTCCACGGTGCGGTCGCTGATGCCGAGGTCGCGGGCGATGACCTTGTTGGCCGCGCCCCGCACCAGCCGCTCCAGAACCTGGCGCTCACGCATGGACAGCGCGGCGATCTTCGCCTGCAGCTCTCCGTCGACCGATGGCGTGTCCTCCAGCGCGTGGCGCACGGCGTCGAGCAGGGCTTCGTCCTTGAAGGGTTTTTCGAGAAAGTCGATGGCGCCGGCCTTCATCGCCTCGACCGCCAGCGGCACATCGCCGTGGCCGGTGATGACGATGACGGGCAGGTTCACGCCCCGCTCGCGCAGCTTCCTGACCAGCTCCAGCCCGTTCATCTGCGGCATGCGCACGTCGGTGACGATGCAGCCGGACGCGATGCCGGGGGCAAGCTCCAGGAACGCCGCCGGATCGGCGTGGGTCGTCGAGGTGACGCCCGACATCTCGAACAGGAAGGACAGCGACTCGCGCACGCCTTCGTCGTCGTCGATCACATGGACTTGCACGTCAGTCGTCATCGGCCAGCTCGTCGCTCGACGCCCCGGGGACCGTAAAGTGGAAGACCGACCCACCGCCCGGGTTTGGTTCGGCCCAGATCCGCCCGCCTTGAGACTCTACAATGGTGCGGCAGATCGATAGCCCCACGCCCATACCCGAGGCCTTGCTCGTATTGAAGGGCTGGAAGAGCCGCGCGGCGATTTCCGGCGTGATGCCGGGGCCGGTGTCGCTGACGCTGAGGCGCACGAAGCCATCCTCGATCGGCTTGCTGGAGATGACCAAGTCGCGCTTTGGGCCGCCGGCGTCTGACATCGCCTCGATGGCGTTGCGGATGAGGTTCAGCAGCACCTGCTGGAACTGGACCCGGTCGGTCAGCACCTCGTCGTGCTTGCGGTCGAGCTTCATGACCACGCGGACGCCTTCTTCCTTGGCGCCGACCAGCGCCAGCGCGTTGGCCTCCGAGACCATCCTGGACAGGCTCTCGACCCGCCGTTCGGTCTCGCCGCGAGAGACGAAGTCGCGAAGTCGCCGGATGATCTCGCCGGCCCGCAGGGATTGCTCGGCCGCGCGGTCGAGCGCGCTTCGCACCAGCGCGGCGTCTTCGGGGACGCCCGCCTTGAACATGCGCCGAAGCCCGTTGAGGTAGTTGCCGATGGCCGACAGCGGCTGGTTCAGCTCGTGCGCCAGCGCCGAGGCCATTTCGCCCAGCGCCGTGACGCGGGACATGTGGACGAGCTCGGCCTGGATTTCCTGGAAGCGGGCCTCGCTCTCCTGGCGTTCGGACAGGTCGCGGATGAAGCCGGTGAAGAAGCGGCCCTCCTCCGAGATCACCTCGCCCACCGAAAGCTCGATGGGAAAGGTTGAACCGTCCTTGCGCTGCGCCACCACGATGCGGCCGATGCCGATGATCCGCCGCTCGCCGGTGGTCAGGTAGCGCTCGAGATAGCCGTCGTGCTGCTCCTGATAGGGCGCGGGCATCAGCATCGACACGTTCCTGCCGATCACCTCGGCCGCCTCGTAGCCGAAGTAGCGCTCGGCCGTGCGGCTGAACGACTGGATGATGCCCGTCTTGTTGATGAGGATCATCGCATCGGGGACGGTCTCCAGGATGGAGGCCAGGTGCGCTTCCCGCCCGTGCAGTTCCGCCAGCGTGCGAGCCAGCCTGCGCCGCGTGCCCCGGGTCCACTCCCCGAACATGCCCCCCGCGAAACCGATGGCCGCGAAGGCGATGACCTCTCCGTAGTCGCTTTGGTCGAACCCGACGTTCTGGAAGCGAAGGAAAAGCCCGAGCGCCGTGGCGACGAGCGCCGGCGCCCAGCCGCCGAGCGCTCCCGCCGCCAGGGTGAGCGGCGAGACGAGCAGGTAGGGCGTGTCGGAAATGTCCGACAGCGGCCCGCGCAGCAGAACCGCTATCGGCGCGGTCATGCCCGCCAGCACCCAGGCCAGCATGATCTCCCAGCGGCGGCGGCGCAGAAAAAGGCCGGGCGTTTCGATCTTTTGCTCGTTCGGCACGGCGTCCTTTCGCAGGGCCGGCTGGTCTTCGCCGACAGCCCAGGCGCGGCGTTTTGCTGAAGCTACGTAGAATCCCCTAGGGGATCGACCTGAATTTTCGACGCGGGGGGCAAGGCCTACCAATCGCACCATAACCGATGGAGTGACGGTGATGCCTACAACGATGACAGTAGCGGCCTCCCCCCAGGCCTGGCGTCGCCCGCCCGCTGTGACGCAAGCTCCCCCCATGGCGTCGCCGGTCAGCAGTGATCTGCTGCCCGCCATCGGTCCCCGCATGAGCTATGGCCGCGACGAAGAGATCTTCGGCGAGGGCGAACGCGCCGAGTACATCTATCAGGTGCTCGAGGGCGCGGTGCGCACTTGCCGCTTCCAGGGCGACGGCCGCCGCCAGATCGAGGAATTCCACCTCGCCGGCGAGTACTTCGGGCTGGAGACCGGCGCCGATCACACCTCGTCCGCGGAAGCCGTGGGCTCGGCGACGGTGCTCTTGATCCGCCGCTCGACGCTGGCCGACCTCGCCTCGCGCGACCTGACCGTTTCCGGCCGCCTGCTGGAGCTGACCATGAAGGGCCTGCGCCGCACGCAGGACCATGTGATCATGCTGGGCCGCAAGGGCGCCTGCGAACGGGTCGCCGCCTTCCTGCTCGATTTCGCCAAGCGCACCTGCGCGGTCGGCTCGATTTCCCTGCCGATGTCGCGACAGGACATCGCCGACTACCTCGGCCTGACCATCGAGACCGTCTCGCGGACGCTCAGCCAGTTCGAATCCGACGGCGTCATCGCCCTTCCCGACCGCCGCAGCGTGACGGTCGTGGCGGCGCGGCGCCTGGAAGCCTTTTGCGGTTAAGCGGGCGGGTCGGAGGCGCGGGCAGCAACCGCGCCTCGATTCCCTCTAGCCCAGCATCGGCAGCAGCGTGGCCCTGGCCCCGTCGATCAGGATGCCCTGGATCACGAACTGGATGATCAGGATGGCGATGATCGGGCTGATGTCGACCCCGCCGAGCGAGGGGATGATCCGCTGAATGGGCGCCAGCACCGGCGCCGTCACCGCATCCAGGAAGTGGGCGATCGAGGCCACGAACCGGTTCCTCAGGTTCACCACATCAAAGGCGACTAGCCAGCTCAGGATGGCGTTGATGATGATGGCCCAGACGACGAGCTGGAGGATGACGCTGAGCAGCCGCAACAGATTGTCCACGGCGATATAGGCAAAGCTCTCCATTTGGGCTCCTGATCGGGCTTGCGTCGGCCCTGTATCCCCCGCGTTGCGGACGCTGGCAAGGCAGGGCCGTAGCGGCCTCGTGGCGCGCTTGACACCCTTTGTCCCCACGCCTTATGTGCCGCGCTTCCCTCGCCTGGGAGGGGGCCGTAGCTCAGTTGGTAGAGCGCCTCGTTCGCAATGAGGAGGTCAGGGGTTCGACTCCCCTCGGCTCCACCAGGCACTTCCCACAAATTACAGAGAACAATTCGCGTCCACTGTGGCGCCCATGTCGTTGACCCAACGTCACATTGGGCGCAATCTTGCCACATTGTGAGGCCCGTGCGCCGGTTTCGGTCGCCTGGGGCCGGACCCGATCCGCCGTTTGCGGCGAGCCCGACCTTCTCCGACCGACCCGCTGAGACGGGCGCGTAGAGAGGGTTTTTGCTGTGAAACACAAGAACAGACTCGTTGGATTCGAGAGCGCGACCGATCTGATGACGGTCGGGCTCATCATCGCGCTTGGGCTGGCCATGGTCATTGGCCTGTTCACAGCGAGCGGCGCCGTCACCTGGTAGGCTGAGGGGCTAGTGCGCCTCGTCCCAGTTGGGCGCGGCGCGGGCTTCCACCACCAGCGGCACGGTCAAGGCGACGGCGGGCTCCGCCGCGCGCTCCATGACCGCTTTTGCGACACGGCAGGTTTCTTCGGCTTCGGCTTCAGGGGCTTCGAAGACCAGTTCGTCGTGCACCTGCAGCAGCATGCGGGCGGACAGGCCCGCCTCCCTCAGCGCTGAGGGCATCCGCACCATTGCGCGCCGGATGATGTCGGCCGCCGTGCCCTGGATCGGCGCATTGACCGCGGCGCGCTCGGCGAACTGGCGGTGGCCGACCGACTTGGCGCGGATATCGGGGATATTGACCTTCCGTCCGAACAGGGTGGTGACGTAGGCCTGCTCGCGGACCAGCGAGCGCATGGAATCCATGTAGGCGCGGATGCCGGGGAAGCGCTCGAAGTAGGTCTTGATGTAGTCGCCCGCCTCGTTCTGCGGAATCGACAGCTGGTTGGCCAGGCCGAACGCCGAAATCCCATAGACGATGCCGAAGTTGATCGCCTTGGCGCGACGGCGCACGTCGGCCGGCATGCCCTCGACCGGCACCCCGAACATCTCCGAGGCGGTCATGGCGTGGATGTCCAGGCCCTCACTGAAGGCGCGCTTCAGCTGTGGGATGTCGCCGATGTGGGCGAGCAGGCGCAGCTCGATCTGGCTGTAGTCGGCGCTGATCAGCACGTTGCCCGGCTCGGCGATGAAGGCCTTGCGGATCTTGCGGCCCTCGGCGGTGCGGATCGGGATGTTCTGCAGGTTGGGATCGTTCGACGACAGCCGTCCGGTGGTGGTCGAGGCCAGCGCAAACGAGGTGTGCACCCGCCCGGTCCGCTCGCTGATCGCCGCGGTCAGGTTGTCGGTGTAGGTGCCCTTGAGCTTGGATAGCTGGCGCCAATCCAAGAGCACGCGCGGCAGGGCGTGACCTTCGCCGGCCAAGCTTTCGAGCACGTCGGAGTCGGTCGCCCACTGGCCGGTGGCGGTCTTCTTGCCGCCGATCAGCGACATCTCGCTGAACAGCACGTCGCCGATCTGCTTGGGGCTGCCGAGGTTGAAGGGCCGGCCCGCGAGCTGGTGGGCCTGGATCTCCAGCTCGTTCATCCGCATCGAGAATTCGTGGGAGAGGCGGCGCAGGTGCTCGGGATCGACCCTGATCCCGTGGTTCTCCATCGCTGCCAGCACCGGCGGCAGCGGCCGTTCCAGCGTCTCGTAAACGCTCAGCAGGCCTTCGCGCGACAGGCGCGGCCGCAGGCGCTGGTAAAGCCGCAGCGTGACATCGGCATCCTCGGCCGCGTAGCAGGTCGCCTCCGCGAGCGCGACGTGCTTGAAGCTCATCTCCTTCTTGCCGGTCCCGGCCACCTGCTTGAAGGCAATCGGCGTGTGGCCGAGCAGCAGCTTCGACAGCTCGTCCATGCCGTGGCCGTGCAGACCCGCCTCCAGCACGTAGCTGATCAGCATGGTGTCCTCGATAGGCGCCACGTCGATGCCGTAGCGGGTGAGGACGGCGATGTCGTACTTGGCGTTCTGGGCGACCTTGAGGACCGTCGGGTCCTCCAGCATGGGCTTGAGCCGCGCCATCGCTTCGTTGATAGGGATTTGCTCCAGGTCGGCGGCGGCTTCCAGCGCCAGGCCGTCCTTCTCGCAATGGCCGACGGGGATGTAGCAGGCCTCGCCGGGCGCCACGGCCAGCGACACGCCGCACAGGCCCGCGTTGGCGGAGGACAGCGCGTCGGTCTCGGTGTCGAAGGCGACGATCCCGACCTCGTAGGCTCGGGCGATCCAGCGATCGAGGGTTTCGAGATCGCGCACGCAGACGTAATCCTCGACCTTGATCTCGCAGGGTTCGAGTTCGCGCGGCTCTGCGGCGGGCTCAACGGCGTAATTGCGGCGGCTGATGTCGGCCTTGGCGGCTTCCCCGGCCCGGCCGTCGCCGACGCGGCGGGCCAGGCCGCGGAACTCCATCAGCTCCAGGAAGTCGGCCAGCACCTTTGGATCGGGGTCGCGGACAGCGAGGTCTTCCAGCGGCTCGGGCAGGGGCGTGTCGCAGTCGAGCTGCACCAGCGCGCGGCTCAGCCGGATCTGGTCGGCGAAGTCGATCAGGGTCTGGCGGCGCTTGTCCTGCTTGATCTCGCCGGCGCGCGACAACAGCGTTTCGAGATCGCCGAATTCGTTGATCAGCAGGGCGGCCGTCTTGATGCCGATGCCCGGCGCGCCGGGCACGTTGTCGACGGCGTCGCCGCACAGGGCCTGGACGTCGACCACCTTCTGCGGCGGCACCCCGAACTTCTCGATCACCTGCTCGCGGCCGATGCGCAGGTTCTTCATGGCGTCGAACATCGAGACCTGGTCGTCGACCAGCTGCATCAGGTCCTTGTCGGAGGAGACGATGGTCACCTCGCCGCCGATGTCGCGGGCGTGGCAGGCGTAGGCGGCGATCAGGTCGTCGGCCTCGTAGCCCGGCAGCTCGATGCAGGGCACGCCGAACGCCTTGGTCGCCTCGCGCACCAGCGGAAACTGCGGAATCAGGTCCTCGGGCGGCGGCGGCCGGTGGGCCTTGTACTGGTCGTAGAGCTTGTTGCGGAATGTCTTTTCCGAGTGGTCCCAGATGACCGCCAGGTGCGTCGGCGCATCGGCCTGCATGTCACGCAACAGCTTCCACAGCATGTTGCAAAAGCCCGCCACGGCCCCGACCGGCAGCCCGTCGGTCTTGCGCGTCAACGGCGGCAGTGCGTGATAGGCGCGGAACAGATAGCCCGAGCCGTCGATCAGATAGAGGCGAACGGCCGGCCCGTCCTGCGTCAGGGCGCGATCGGCGACGGGCGGCTCGAGAGTGTCGGTCATGGCCGTCAACATAGGCGCTGATGCGCACCCGGTCAGCGGTCAATTCGCCCGACTATCCCGGATTGCGCGGGAAGGCCGGGACGCCTTCGGGAATAACGGTGCAGGCCATGGCGCTCTCGGTCCACAGGTGCAGGGCGGGCTTGAGGTCGGTGGTGTCGTCCAGCGTGCCGGCCTTGACGATGGCCATGCCGGGCGCGGCCGCCGCGCGGGTGAGGATGGGCGAGCCGCAGCGAGGGCAGAACACCCGCTCGACCTTGCCGCCGCTGCCGCCGGCGTGCTCGTAACTCGCGGTTTCGCCGGTGAGGGTGAGCGCCGCCTCGGGCACGCCGATGACGACGGAATAGGCGGTGCCGCCCTGCTTCTGGCAGTCCTTGCAGTGGCACGTGGCCTGAAACACCGGCTGGACGTCGGCGTGGTAGCGCACCTGGCCGCAGAGGCAGCCGCCTTCGATCTTCATAGTCCCAGCTCCGCAAATTGCTTCCGGCGTGGGCCAAGATAGCCGAACAGGAAGGCCGCGACCTTCCTCATCTGAATCTCCTCCGAACCCTCGGTGATCCGGTAGCGGCGGTGGTGGCGGTAGATGTGCTCGAAGGGCTTGTGGCGCGAATAGCCGATGCCGCCGTGCACCTGCATGGCCCGGTCGGCCGCCTCGCAGACCAGCCGGTTAGCCCAGTAGTTGCACATCGAGACCTTGTCGGAGAGCTCGCGCTCGATGGCCTTGTGCTCCATGTGGTCCATGTCCCAGGCGGTCTTGCGGATCAGCAGGCGCAGCATCTCGCACTGGGTGGCGAGCTCGACGAGCGGGAACTGAATGGCCTGGTTGTCGGAGAGCGGCTTGCCGAAGGGCTTCCGCTGCCTCGCGTACTTCACGCTCTCTTCGATGCAGAACACAGCCGCGCCCAGCGAGCTCGCCGCCTGGCGGATGCGGTTCTGGTGGACGAAGCTCTGGCCGATGCCCAAGCCCCGGTCGATCTCGCCCCAGTAGCTGTCCTCGGGCACCCAGACGTCGGTCAGGCTGATGCGCGGGTGGTCGGTGGGCATGTTGAAGGTCCACAGCCACTCCTCGATCTTGATCTGCTCCTTGGGCACGATGAAGCAGGTGATGCCGTGGGCGTCGCCGTCGTTTCCGGAGGTGCGGGTGAAGACCATGACGTGGGTGACCACGTGCATGCCGGTGGTCCACATCTTCTCGCCGGTGATCAGCCAGCCGGGCTTGCCGTCGCGCTCCTGCCGGACCGCGCGGGTCTCCATGAAGGTGGCGTCGGAGCCGTGGTTGGGCTCGGTAAGGCCAAACGCCGCGCGCATCGTGCCGTTCAGCAGCGCCTCGCCGTCGCGCGCGTACTGCTCGGGCGTGGCGAATTCCTTGAACAGCAGCACGAAGGGGTTGTTGCCGACGATGGAGTGCTCGTTCTGCAGGTCGTTGTGCAGGCCAAGCCCCTTGGCGGCGAGGTGCTCGCGGATCACGGCCATCCACAGGTGCGAACCGTCCTGGCCGCCCATGCTCTTGGGCCACGCGAAGCGGTAGTGGCCGGCGTCGTCGGCGAGCTTGCGGGCTTGCCCGAGCAGTTCCTCCCACTCTGGACGCGGCAGGCCGTCGTTCTCGAAGTCGGTCCGGGCGTACTCGCGGCGATGGTCGAAGAAGCGTTCGTTGTCGTCCCTAGCCTGCAGCGGCTTGATCTTGGCCTCGATGAAGGCGTCGAGCTCGGCGAGGTAGGCGGTCAGCTCCGGGGGAAGAGCAAAGTCCATGGCGTCCTCTCTTGTTTCGGGAACTATGAGCCTCGTTTTCGCGGCTGGCGACCGTGACCCCACGTCACCTCCCCAACGTGGGAAGTAAATTGGTCCCGGCGCTCAAAAACCGCTTGCGGAAGCTTCGCCGCGAGGGTATCTGAACATTGCTTAGTTCTGCTTCGGCCGTAGGTGGGGATACCCGCGGCCAACCCCCGGAGTGGAACCGCACAGTGCCGATCCGAGCTTAGCCCTTATCCACTCCCCGCCTGAAAGCGCCCCCTTTGACGTTCCGCAAACTCACGGCAGCCGCCGCGCTGGTCCTCGCCTTGTCCTCTCCGGCCTTCGCCGCTGACGGCAAGGTCACCGTTTCCCTGTGCGCGCCCGTGGCCGCCAAGACCAAGATCGTGGCGCTGGGCGCCGTCTTCGCCTGTGAAGGCGAGACCTGCGTCGCCTGGGGCGCTCCCGAGGCCGCCGTCTCCACCTTCGCCTGCAAGGAACTGGCCAGAGAGGCCGGTCCCGTGGCCGCGCTCGAAGGCCGGGGCCACACGCTGGGCGCCGAAGACATCGCCCGCTGCAACCTCGCCGCGCTGCAAGGCCAGACGAACCAGAATTGAAGACCCCAGTACCCGGACGCGTATCGGTCCGGCTTTTCCTCGAGCATCCCGACTGGGGCGGCGGCTACGTCGCCCCTTTTCTTTTGCCGTTAGTGAGCTAATCACGCCGCCCATGAGCCAGCTTTCCGACCGTCTCGAAGCCGCCCTTGCCGCCGTCGCGGGCGAGGGCAGGGCCGTGCAGCCCGTCTCCATCACCGTCGATTACGGCGCGCCGGCGCAGGGCGAAGAGACCGCCGTCGAGGCCCGCATCGACCGCTCGACGCGGAGCCTCGTCTTTGCGTCGGCGGAGGCCCGGCTGCCGGATGGGCGGACCGCGGCCAACGCCTCGGCGGTGTTCCGCGTCGCGCAGAGTTGAGGGGCCCAGATTGTGTACCGGCGACACCGCCCGGCAGGCGGCGTTGCGGTGCAAAAGATCGCGTGCTATCAGGCGCGCGGCTTCGGGCCAGGGGGCCGTGAGCGGTTACCCAGCCCACGTGCTTTCCCAAGCGCTTTCAAGCCTTTGAGCCGC
>Ga0157373_10002423_pt1 | contig 14186 bp, 9 predicted proteins | sample C65metaG_FD_113460 | JGI IMG/M metagenome (GOLD analysis project Ga0157373, IMG submission 113460) | Corn rhizosphere microbial communities from Kellogg Biological Station, Michigan, USA - C6-5 metaG | ecosystem: Host-associated > Plants > Roots > Rhizosphere > Soil | place: USA: Michigan... | reverse complement strand
GTCAGATTGGGCCTGGTCCTTCTTGCGAATTGCGTCGTCTGCATCCGCTTGGGTCTGGGCTTGCGCGTTGGCGGCAGCTTGACGTTCGTTGTCCAGACGCTCCTCATCGATTTTTCGCACGGTGATTTCGCGAGCATCTTCCGCAGTCTGCACTGCCTCGCGGGCTACCGCGATCATGGCTTTTCTATCAACGTGTCTGCTGGTGGCAAACCCATCGACTTTGTCCATCAACCGCACGGCGTGTTGATAGCTGTCGCTGGCATATTGTTCGGCCCCCTCGGATTCTGCGATGCGCACGGCGTTGCGCGCTTCAAAGAATTCCAATGGCAACTCGGTGTTCAGAATTACTGGATCGAATTTATAGCCGGTCGGAATGTAGCCACCGCGCTCCAGCAGTTCATACTTCGTATGCATTGCTTCGGTAGTGCCCTTGGTATCCTCCCGGATTACGTTTTCCAGCACGACGACATTGCTGGGCTGGCGCACTGCGTAATAGGGTTCCGCGGTGACCACTAACGCAAAGGCCTGAAGGTCGGTCGTGACGTCGAGCTTACTGCGATGGTTATCGCCGACTAAAACTTCGCCGAGGTTCACCGCCCGACCCTCGGGCGAGATTGCCCAAAGAATGTAAGTCAAATATTCATTGCCGAAAGTCGTAGGCTTTTGCAAATTGCCAAACTCGACTTCGATTTCGATATAGCCCTTCTTGCTTTCAACTTTGGCCTGGCCGTTTGCTGCGGGCATCAGGTCCGTGCCCGCGAAATCCAGCTTGGTGGCTCCGCCGCGATGTTTGTAATTCACGGCTTGCACGCTGCGGCTGATTACGGTGACCCGGAAGGTAGGCGTGTGGGCCATAGGCTCAACCACCAGGTTTGTTTGAGAATTAGTTTGAGTAAATGCACTCAAGCTCAGAGTAAGTCCGGCTGCTAACAAAAGCATTGTTTTCACGGTGCTCCTTCAGGCAGATGTCTGCCGTGTTACCTGGTTACCGATCTCGGTTGGCGCGATCAGCTTCAAGACTAGTTTTCAGGCTGTCCGAATCGTGTTTGCCGGAAAGGTGGTGGCAACACACGGATGAAGAATGCCGATTAGCTGGATGTGGTCGTTTTGCGGGCGTTGACTGGGTCGACCTGCAGCGACCTAAGAATGAGAGCCACGAATCGGCGGTCGCGGCCCAATTGCACACTCAGCAGAAACAAGAATGACAGGCGCCAGCTCTCGTGTCTGAGCAAGACAGCTCACATGCATAAGAATGAAGGGGACCCAAGATTGAGCGCCCTTGTTAAATCAACGAAATGTCAGTATGCCTAATCGCTTCAGCGGTGCGCGGTCATAACCACCAGCGCTGGGCGGCGGCGTGCGATAGGGATCTGGCAATACAAATTCCTGCCCACAATTCAGGCAGACCTTGTAGGTCCGTTTCTGGATTGTGAACACCCGGCTCAAGTGACGGTGATGACAGCAAAACGCGAACTTAAACATGCGGAATAGCAGTTTCATCGGTCCTGATCTCGCCGGCGCTCACTGCTTCCATTGCCGTCCAACCAATTCAGCAGGGTGCGAACGCTGCTGCGAGCCAGGGCAATCGAGCAGTCCGCAGCGCCGTAATAAATATTGATGCCGTCGCCATCGGCGTCCATCGTATAACCGCAGGGAAACACAACATCCTTAACATCCCCCTGACGCTCGTATTCGGCCTCTGGCCCAAAGATCCAGGAATCTCCACGCAGCAAGCACTTTTCCGGATTTTCAAGCTCGAACAATGCGAGACCCAATCTATACAAGCAGCCCGAAGGCGTGTGCCGTACTCCGTGATAGAGCACCAGCCATCCCCTATCGGTCTCGATCGGCGGCGGCGACAAACCAATCTTATTTGCATCCCACCAGGCGCCCCGGCGAGCTTCCAATATCAACCTATGCCTGCCCCAGTGACGCAGGTCGGGAGAATAGGAGATCCACATGTGCGAGCCGAGTGGAGTCATGGGTCGATGAATGAGTGCCCAATACCCGTCGATTCTTCGCGGCAACAGAGCGGAGTCCTTATCATCGGGTGACATGATCACGCCGTAACGCTCGAAACTGCGAAAGTCCCTGGTCAGAGCCAGCGAAACTCCTGGCCCACCACGCGAATACGATGTGTATGTGATTGCGTACTGCTGCAGTTCAGGCACAAACGTGATGCGAGGATCTTCGATACCCCAGAGCTCTTCGGGATATTCTTGCGGGCTCGAAAGCAAGGTTGGCTCGCTGTCAATTTCCCAGCTGTCCACGCCGTTCCGAGAGCGGGCTGCACAAAGGTGGGATATGCCGCGTCGGTCCTCAACCCGGCACAGCAGCAGGGTCGAACCATCGGTCAACAATGTTGCCCCTGCGTTAAAGACGCTGTTGATCGAGTAAGGCCAATCCTTCGCGGTCAGGATCGGATTACCGGGATGCCGAAGCAGAAGAGGTTCGTAACGAGTTGTTATGGCAACGCTCATAAGCATTTCACGCAAAACATTTCACAGTACGTTTGCTGTCTCAAGATTTTTGTTGCGGGCGATGAATAGATCTCGTCTTGATCGCGGATGATTTACTTCCCCCAGCAGGCGCATTTCGACCAATGCCATCAAGAACGCCAAAGTCGATTCTGCTCCCTGGTTTTCATTTACCCGCTCGGGGTGCAGGCCGTCTCGGCAGCCGCCAGTGCTGGGATCATACAGTGCAATTTGCAAATCATTTTTCCCCAGGAACCAGTCGAACGCGGACCAGGCCTCTTTGAGCCATCGATCCTCCCCGGTTGCGCGATAAGCCTCCAGGCATGCAGAAACCGCTCCTCCGGCTTCCACAGGTTGTTGGTCGAAGCGGGCCTTCTCGCCTCGCTTGCGATAGAAACCTTGCGAGCCGACGGGTACAAAATGATCATTCTCCGGCGAGCGCTGTACAGCAGTCAGCCAACTCAGTGCGCCGAGAGCGGCCGATACCATCAGCGTATCCGAGCTGCGACGGCCAGCAATCAGAACCGCTTGTGGCAGTCTGGCATTTGAATAGGCCAGAACATCCTCAAACCAATTCCACCCCGCAGATTGGTTCGAACCGTAGAGTTCAAGCAGTCGAGTTGCCAGGACCGATCGCGTCTGTTGTGCATCGCGGTCCCCTGGAAAGCGGTCGAGGTATTCCTGTATCCCGAGCAAGGCGAATGCCCACGCGCGGGGGCTGGTGAAGGCGACCGCCGCCGGGACGGCAGCTTCGAAAAGACGGCCTGCCGCACCTCGCAGCGCCTGATTCTTCGATCTTCCCAGGACCGTTCCCAAGGCCCACAACGAGCGGCCATGACAGTCTTCCGAGCCCGCGGCCTCGGTCCATTTGCGTTCGTAAGTCAGAAAATTCCTGAACCTTCCGCTCTCCGGATTGAACGCATGCGCTAGAAAAGCCAGGTATCGCGAAGCAAGTTTCTTGGTTCCCGCAAACTTGGTTCCTCCAAGTTGCTCGACCAGCACGGTTAAAAGCAAAGCGCGTGCGTTATCGTCTGTGGAATATCCCTCGCTGTAGTTGGGCACAGCAAAGGTCGCGTGCTGGAGCATGCCGGTCTCATCGGTCAGCCGGTGCAGGTGGTCGAGCTTAAGCAGTGGCAACTCTTCAAAACATTTTTCCGGCGAATCATTCGAGAACATCGCCCGCGGCTGCCGCATTCGGTCAGCGCGCGCTTGTTCAAAACTTGCCATGTACCCCTGTGCCACACTTTGCCAGACCATGTCCCGTGCATAGGTGTAAGCACGCTTTCGCATAGCGTGCCGTATTGCGGGAGTATCCAGGAGTTCGACTGCTTTTCGCGCAATCGCGTCCGAGTCTTGAAAAGGGACCAGCGCCCCACGGCGATCGTCCAGTAATTCGATCGCATGCCAATAGGGAGTCGAGATGATCGCCTTGCCCGCACCTAACGCGTACGCCAGCGTCCCCGAAACCACTTGGGCCTCATGACGATAGGGAGTGATATAGATATCGGCTGCGCCGATGAATGCCACCATCTCCTCAGGACTTACGAAGCGGTTGTGGAAGATCACATTCGACTCCACCCCGACTTCCTTCGCCAGGTCCTGCAAGTACGATCGATAGCGATCACCCTCGCGGCGCAGAATATGAGGGTGAGTCGCGCCCGCGACTATGTAAACCACGTTCTTGTGCTTCGCCAGGATCTGCGGCAGGGACTGAATCACATTTTCGATTCCCTTGTTCGGAGAAAGCAGGCCGAACGTCAGCAGGACCGCCTTCCCCTCGACGCCAAAGCGGTCCTTATAAAAATTCGGATCGAGGAATGGCAAATCAGGAACGCCGTGCGGAACGATGTCGATCTTGCTGTCCGGCACCTTGAAGATTTCTTGCAGAAACTGGGATGAGAGCTGACTCATCACGATCAGACGATCTGATATTGCCGCGATTTCTTCCATCACCAGCCGTTGATCGGGATTCGGTTCCCGAAGCACAGTATGAAGAGTAGTTATGACCGGCATCTTGAGCCGACGAAGCAGACTCAAGATGTGACCACCAGCCGGTCCCCCGAAGATTCCGTACTCGTGCTGCAGGCATGCCAAGTCAAAATTGGTGAAATTCAGAAAGTCAGCCGCTTGCTCGTACGACGATAGATCGTCCTGCTGAAGGGCGAGTCTCACCCTTGCAGGGTATGCGTAGCCCGATTCCGTATCGTTCACCGGCACCGCCGACAGTCGTGCTGCGCCATACTCCCCGCAAATTGCTTCGCACAAATCAGTAGTAAAGGTGGCGATGCCGCACTGGCGGGGAAGGTAATTGCCGATAACGGCGATCCGACTCGGCAGCCCGGCACGAGGGCGCGGGCGAATCGGTGCGGCAGGCACCTGATGCGGCACGACGGGATCCCGCTTACCAAGTTCGAGGATTCTGGTCGAAGGTACTGTCTCTGGTTCTGACATCAATTGTCTCAGGGTTGCTCGAAGCTGCGTGGCGAAGGTGATTTCGCAAACGATTAGAGCTCGTTAGTGTTGATTCAAGATGGGTAATGTCTGTTCATTTCGCGCACTTTTTAAATTGTTTTCTCGCGGGCAGCAATCTTCCGCCTTCAGTATCAGTTTCTCGGAGAAGAAAGACTGGTCAAAATTGACCAGATCGCGACCTCGTTGTCGCCTTTTCCGGGAACATTAGTCAACGGTTCTCACTCAAAAGAATCATTTCTGCTGCCTTTGGCATGTTTGCAATCCGGGGATTCTTGACGGAGTTTGACTCGACAGACGCTGGCAAGGAGGGGCGCGGCCTAAAGCTCGCATGCGTCGTCGAAACGTAGGCGACGTCCGCCATTAGCATCCCCAGCGACGATGCCGCTTTTGGATGGAACCGACCTGTTTTGCCGTGGAGTATGCTCCCCTCATGGTGCGTATTACGGGAATCTTTCGTGCCACACCCGCGGGAGAAGTAAGCATCCTTACGATCACTGATTGGGTAGGACCCTTATTGACTCCACAAAGTGTTTTGAGTGCTAAAGCTTTGATTTAAACAGTTCCGTCTGAACGTGGAGGAAATTTTCGTCACCATCTACATGCCCCCTGCTTCGGTTTCCTGGTGAAATGGTGACAACCATTTGCCGCTTTTCTTCTGCCAGATCGACGTGGCAAAAACCTTTTCCCCTTGCTTTTTGCCGGCGCACGTCGCGTCCTGCGTCCCCGTGTAGGTCATGACGACCGTGTTTTTGTCGAGCCACATGTAGGAAAAATTGGAGAGCGAGAAGCTGTTGACTACACATCTCCCGTCCGTGATACTTTTCACAAGCTGCTCCTTGCCCTTGAATACCCCGCCGTCAGCGATGCTTACGGAGTCGTTCGTGAACCACGCTACCGCCTGTTTTGCATCGTGGTCTTTCCAGGCTTGCCAGCCTGCTTCTTCATTGCTCTCGAGTGTCTTTTCTATGCTTGCATTTGTTTGCGAGAACAATGGAATTGCGGATAACAGCAGAGCGAAACTAAATGCCGTTAAAACGATTTGACGCATACTCCTCCTCTGGCCTGTAGACGTAAGTTGTGAACAGCCCTCCCGGGAGGTCTGCTCACAATCAGTATGCCGAGACTGCCAATGAGCGTCTGTTCAAAATTGCACAGGTGTCTCGACTTGATCTGATTTGGAACGCGCTGCACACCTTTGTGCGCGTACCCATTGCGGCTCTGCTAGCCTACGGCGCCACATCCCAGCTCTCCCCCGAGAAACAACTTCTGGCGTCCATGGTTGGGGGCCTTATTGCACTGGCCGCACATGGTGGAAAGACGGCAGTACGTGGCGCTGTTACTCCTTCACCTGAGCCCATCTCAAATATCAGTCTGAGCCTCGGAGAGGATGCACTGGCCATCTTCCTCACATGGTTCGGCACCCGACATCCTTATTCTGCTGCCGCGATCGTGATTGTGCTGCTGGCGATAATCATCCTCCTGATCCGCTGGGTAATCCGGGCAGTGAGAGCCTTGTTCCGGGGTGCCGAGCACGAGTTGGTATAAATCCCTTCCGCGGGGCTACATGAGACATTGGTTCCGCCAAGTGTTTGTTTCCTGTCTGCGTGCACTAAACGTGCTTCGACGCTGTTCTGGTGCAGACCGGTGAAAGGTGTATGGATGAAAAAGTTCAAGCCCTCTTGACGGCACTCGTCCCACAGTTGATGTTGAACACAGGAACGGGTGAGTAGGAATGACACGCTTTCCCAATGAAAGATGTGCCAGAGACATCACCATAGATGTGTCCTAAGTTGTTAATTCCATCCACGCTGAGCCGACATTGTCAGAAACGCTCATTGAGCAGCGCGCTGGTCGGGTTTCCGTCCGCTGCAGCAGATCCAACCCTTCCGAGACCCTACGGAAATCTGAATGCCCGAAAAGCCAACCTCAGTAAAGAGTTTGCGATGCTCATCGACGTCCAAAAGTGTCATGCCCGTCCGCGAGGCGTATTTCTCGCATAGCCGTGCCATGTTCGTGTTCGCTCCTTTGTACACTTCTGCGATGATGATGAGCTTGCCGCCTGTCTTCAGGACTCGGAAGATTTCGCGCATGTCTCTAGGGAGGTTGGGCCACCAAAAATGTGTCTCAACGGCTGTCACCAGGTCGAAAATCCCGTCTGAGAATGGAAGGTGAGACACGGAACCATGCACGATTTCCACTCGCCCGATTGCAATCCAGCGTGCGTTCGTTCTTTTGCTTGCAGAGACGCTCTCTTCCGAGTAATCGATGCCGTACACCTTCCCTTGCTGGGTCTGTTCCGCTAACTTGCTCAGCGTCCGCCCGCCGCCACAGCCCACATCTAGAATCGTGTCGTTCCCTCCTATCGAAATGCATGCCAGACCCCAGTCGGTCAGCTCCGAGTGCCGCGAGTTCATGTTCCGCAGAATCCAACGGCCTAGCCATCCTCGTGGCTTTTTGCATTGGCTTTCTCGTCCAGTTCTGACACCTATTTCCATACCTTCCAGTCATGGTAGCGGATCAGTACGACTATGGCTGAGTCCCTATTACACTTATTTTGCCTATCAGCGCGATGTCGAAGGCATTGTGGCGAAGCGCAAGTTTGATCCCTATCTGCTGGACGGGAGCAGGACGTGGTTCAAGATTAGAAATCGCAGCCATTCTCTGTGGATCGGGCGAGAGGAATTGTTTGAGCGAGAGCGAGAGTGTAATCCTGATTGCCGATTCTGGAATATGTGCGCGACCGCGAGTTGTGAGTTGATTGATACGCACCATGGCCGCTCAATCTAAAAAGAAGAACAGCCGAAAGCCACCGTCGCAGCCCACATCATTGAAGGGCTGGCAGCAGATCGCGGAGTTCTTGGGCCAGCCGATCTCGGTTGCACAACGTTGGGCTAAAACTGGAATGCCCCCCACCCGGCAAGGCCGAAACGTGATCGCCGCACCAGCCGAACTGAATGAGTGGCTGGGGCGCGAAGTTGGAGGTGAACCCCTTCAGGTTGTCACACCTGAAGTTGATCTCGCAGCCGAACTGAAACGTGGACTGGCCTACGTTAAAGATCAGAAGAGTCCAGAGCGCGTGAAAAAGAAGTCGAGTAAATAAGGATGGTCTCCTTTGCGGCTCAGCTTCGTCAGGAATTAAGCCAGCGCAATTCAGCCTACGCCAAGGCACGCGATCTCCCACATGAATCCAGCTATGGTGAACTACCAGTCACAGTCTACGAGCCCTATTCAGATGGCAAGCGACATGGGAATTTCTTCGCCGCCAGCTACCGCGCCATCCTGAAGCAGGTTCAATGGAAGAAGCGATTGGAGAAAGCTCACACTCAGTCCGCCCGGTCATTGCCCAGAACCGACAGAAGCTGGAAGGAACTCGATTCGTGCATGAGTTCAGACGCGCTGTTGATGAACATATTCTGTCATCCACGCACTTTGAAGAGCAGCGGTGTGAACTCGATCCTTGGAAGTGAGAGCACCGTCTCCCCAAAATTTGGATTCCCGGCGAGAGTCCCGCTTGGCAATGGGCGCACAGACAGAACCGAAGTGGATATGAAGCTGGGTGAACTGTTGATCGAATCGAAACTTACCGAAGCCGATTTCCAGACCCAGACTGCCGAAATTGTGGAGTCGTATCGAGATCTGAAAGCAGTGTTTGAATATAACAGACTGCCGAGAGCAGGAGGGCGATTCGTTTCTTATCAGTTAATTCGCAATGTGCTGGCAGCCCACGCGCTGAAGCTTTCCTTCTGTGTTCTCCTCGATGCTCGTCGTCCTGATTTGATCGAGGGATGGTACTTGATCATGAGTTGCGTGAAGATTTCCGAACTCAGGACGAGGTGCAAGGTTCTGACTTGGCAGGAACTGGCGGAGGCCCTTACCCTTGATCTTCAGACCTTTTTGGATTTAAAGTATGGGATCGTGCCAGCAGGATGCAACGCTTCGAAGTTTGCAGGACCGGAATTGTGACTCCCTAAACGAAGAATGAACTGGTGGGCTGCTGGCCTGGGGTCAAATTTTCTGCACCCGACCTGAACACGCCAGAAATAACGGGTTTGAATTCCTGTCGGTGGTGCGCCATTGATTTCCCCCGCCTTTACTAGAACGTGATTCTGAGCACGGCCTGGCCCCGCCTTGGTGTGTTGCCTTGGCAAACTGCTCCGGCTGAGACGATTCCGAAATTGAAATCAGTGTTGTTGGGATCGAGGCCAGAAACATGATAGGGATCATTGTCCATATGGTCGGCACCGCAGACTCGCATGCGGTTGAGAACATTGTCGAACTCCGCTCTCAACTCGGCATTCACTTTCTCTCCGAGGAAGAATTTTTTTCCAACCGCCAATGTTTCGCTGCTTTCAAAAGGATTTCGGAAGCCCGAGTAGAATGGCGCGGCGTTCCCGACTCTCCAAGCCCCAGGAAACTGGAATTTCTTGATGTTGAATACGGGCAGACCTTTGTAGTAATTATCCCATTTCACATCAAAAGAGCCGGGCATGATATTGGCGCGGTTGAATGTGTTGAAAAGTGGACGCCCGTTTACAATGATCGGCACCGGTGTACCACTAATGTAGGTGTAATATCCTGAAAACTCCCAGCCGCCAAGAATGTTCTTCATGAGGGTTCCACCCTGGTTGAATATCTTTTTCCCAGGTCCAATCGGGAGTTCGTAAACCTGACTTATGTTGAACACATGAGTGCGGTCATCCCTGGCAACCGACCACTCGCCGGCTGGATTGAACTGATTGAGCCCTCTTACATTCGAGCTTGAGACAGCACTGTCCGTGTTCGCGATAGTTTTCGACAATGTGTAAGCGACGAGTAGGGTTAAGCCGCTGCCGGTGCGCTTCTGCAAGCTGACCTGGACTGCGTCGTATTTGTCCGCGCCGGTTGTATCGAATGAATTGCCGATCATGCGGAATTGCGGGTACGGCAGTAACGCCCGGATGAGCGGCCTATCCCCCCAATCGCTCAGGTAATTGTTGTACGGTGTATAGAGTCCGTCGAATTGTCCGAAGCCCAGATTTTTTAGAACCGCCTGGCCGTCATTGCTAATCCAGCTTTCCGCCAATACACAGTCCGTTTCCTGCAATAGACCGTCTGGGCACAACGTTGCCGGAATGTTTGGATCGAGTTGATTCCGTCGGATCAAGGCCGCCGGTAAGTGCAAATCGTGACTGTGCACGTAAGACAGCGAAGTGAACATCTTCCAGGGAAGTTCTCGCTGCACTCCAATCGTGAATAACTCGTTGTATGCCTGATTTACATGCCTGTGAATCTCATTTGGACTAACGGCGTGCGGCGAGAAAGAAGCCTTCGAAGGCGAGGGAAGCGGAGTCGTGTCCCATTGGCCGAGTCCAGGGATCTGACCGGTACTCTCCACGTCGAACGCGCCGTTCAAGCCATTCCCAAAATTCAGCGCAACCTGATTGGTCCCATACTCAAAAGCCCCAGTATTCAGGAAGCTAAATGACATCCCCGTTAGCAAGGAGGTTTTGTTATTCAACTGGTATGCAAAGCCCAGGCGGGGGCTGAAATGCCGCCATTGCATATCGGGGTGATCCCACCCTGCACAATAGTTGCAGTTCTTGCCCAGAATTTCGAGAGCGCCAAGTCGGGGGTGGCCCGTGGCCGGGTTGATAGCACCCGAATTTGGGACGAACGGGTCGAAGAAGACAAGTTGATTGACCCGGTTATCGTTCGAGAACGGGAAGGCCAAGTCCCAGCGTAGTCCCATGTTCATGGTAAAGCGCGGAGTGATCTTTAGGTTGTCCTGAAAATATGGAGCAATATAGAAGTTGCGAAGCCTGGTCAAAGGCGTATTGGAACGATGCGCCTCGCCGGCATCGCCGAGCAGAAAACTTGCGAACCCGCTGCCAGTTGAGAGACCGCCTGGGTCGTTCATTGGATCCGCAGTTGTGGCAGCCTGGAAGAAGAGATTGCCCGCACAGAGTTGGCACTCCTGGTCGTCCTGAAAAGTGCGGCGCACGTCCAATCCAAAATTGAGAGTGTGCCGGCCGCGCGTGTAAACCCAGTTGTTGGCGATTCCAAGTCCATGTTTGCGATTAATGGTGTACAGCCATCCAGAGGTGCCCCAGTTTACGGGGTCAGACTGGCCGCCGACGAAGTTGATTCCGGGGAGGAAGTCGCTCCCGTTGGGGCCCGGTTCTACGCCGCCAAAATCGCTAATAGGCTTCTGTTGATGGTAGTTAAATATCTCAGTGGTCCAGCTCACACCCGCAGTCATGATGAGGCTATGGGTGATCGCATACGAGTAAGTCACCAGCAGTCCGCTGCCGAACCAGTTGTTGGTGGTCGTGTTGTTGAGCGGATTGTCCACAAAGCCGCCGGCGATCAGTTCTCGATTGCGCCAATATGCTTCGTGAATGGCCTGGTTGGAACCAATGTTGTGATCGAGAGTGAATCCCCAAACGTTGTGACCCAGTAGCGGGATAAACGACGGCTGGAAATTGTTAATTTCGCCGGCGGAAGTCGGTTTGGGAACAAACCTTAACAGCGATTTCGAAGCTCTGCTGAAACAATTCTGCGGGATGATGTTGTCCGGAAATTGTTGGCCCCGCGCGGCGCCGGGGTTGCATCCCGACGGTATGAGGGAGGGGTCAGCTTGCCATGAGATGGGAACGAAAATTGGAATCTGCGTCGTCGTGTTGGGCACGACCAGTCCGCTGAAATCTCCATTCACGAAGTGCTGGCTTGGAACCGTTGTCGGAGGTTGAGCCGAGGCTTGGCGAAAATTTTCGATACTCGCGAACCAGAACGTCTTGCCACGTACATCGTAGATATGGGGAATTCGAACCGGTCCTCCCGCGGGAAGGCCCCAAGCGATTTCGTGATCGGAATTCGGCGCGCCCACGATGCCGCGGTCGTTTGGGTTCACACCGTTGACCGCTCCCGGGGCATCGAGGAATGCGTCTCGATATACCCCGTAAGCGGTTCCATGGATCTTTTTGGTCCCGGACTGGAACTGATATTGGGTTACACCTTGGCCAAGCCCGTATTGCGCAGAGAAGGCGCCCTGCAGCACGGTAAACTCCTTGACCATGTCGAATGGCGGATTGATGAAGTACTGCCGGCCCTGAAATTCGGCGAAGGCGATTGGTACGCCGTTGAACACCACTTCGTTCTGAAAGTCCAATCCACCGTCGATACGACCATCAGTCGATACACCGGGCGTCAATCCGCCGCGAAGACGTGTCGCTGAAGAGACTCCTGGTGACGATGCACCATCAGTCATTCTGACAAGGGATACCCCGGGTACCAAACACACTAGCGTGTCAATTTGTCGAACTGTTCCTCCAATGAATTGCGGCAAATCCTCAATGAGCTTGGGCTGAATCGTGGTACCGAACTGAGGTTGCTCGGTTTCGATTGAAATTGGTGAGGCGTTTACTTCAACGGTTTCGTGAGTATCGCCTACCGCCAATACAATATTTACGGTCGATTTCGTGGCCGCCTCTACCAATACATTCTTTTGAACGGAGGACTTAAATCCATTTTTTTCCACGATGACGGTATAGGCGCCTGGGATCAGATCAGTGATGTAATAACTTCCAAGATTATTAGTCTCGGTATTGCGGCGAACGCCGGTGTCTAAATTGGAAACGGAAACTCTGGCGTCAATGACTGCTAGCTTGCTTTGGTCGGTGACGGTACCGCGAATTCCACTTAGGGTTTGCGCGTGCAAAGGAGAAGCGGAGGAAAATAGTCCAACAAAGATCCCCACCCCGGCGATCAGCCGAGTCAAAGCAGCAAGGGGACAACCTAGCTTCAGAACGAACAAGCGGCGGGTATGAGCTGTCGCGAGCGGGCCGAGGTCGCGCATAACGCCTCTCTCACTCCCAGCTTTGAATTCCGCGTGCCACGCCGAAAGGGAATATATGTAGCGGAGCCGGCTAGGGCGGACACCGAGGGGCTTGACTCGGACGCGATTTTCACATACCGCGCGGAAGGAGTATATAACGAACTCGACCAAGTGAGGGATATTTGTGCATCGGCGCTGTAAGGAATTACGAAATGCCAAGGCCGTGGAGTATTTTCTGAAAGCGAGGATCGGAGCGTAATGGGTCGAACTCTTCGTAAGCGGGAACCCAAAGGATAAGACGGGAGTCGCGCAACTGGTATCCTCTTTCCAGCGTCTGAAGGGCTTCCTCGCGTTTCCCTAAACGCATGTAACAACGAGCGATCTGGGAATAACCACCCCGGTCATCAGGTTTTCTATCCCGTAGCAAAATCTCCAACTGGTGCTGCCAATATCCGCGGGCCCCACCGGAGGCTAGCGCCGCGCGAAGATCCGCGACGTCCCGGTTTGCCTTTTCAGGGGATTCTCCTTCGACAATGCGGCCGCGAACGCTCGTATCGATAGCCTTCTGATACTCACCCTTTTGCTCCCAACTTATGTGCAGCCGAAAATATGCTGGACCGAACGCGGGATCAATCTCCATCGCTGCGAGGATGATTCGCAGAGCCTCATCGTACTGCCGAGCGCAGAAGTAAACGTGCCATGCCATCGCATTTGTCAGAACCGAAACCGGGTCAAGAGAGCTTGCCGACTTAGCCTGCTGGATAGCTTCGTCGTAGCGTCCGTAGTGTGCGAGTGTCACGGCGAATAGCATTCGGGCCATGGCATAGCCCGGACGTGCTTCGATGGAACGCCGGAAAAACGCCTCGGACTCTGTCGGTTTCAAATCAACAAAGGAAAGAATGCCAAGCACCATCAACGCCTGCGCTTGGGAAGGATCGATCTCCAGAGCTTTGTTGGCCGCGTCACGGGCCTGAACGAAATCAGCGGAGCCGCCTCCATTCGCGGCGCTGTGGTGCAACGCGTCAGCCAATCCCGCCCAGGACTCGGCGCTTTTCGGGTCCAGCCGGGTGGCCTCGCTGAATGTTTCCTTGGCCCGATCTAGATCAAGCTTGCTTAAGTAGTAGGAACCTTTGAAATAAAGGTCGGCAACCTCCGGGTTCATGGGATGCGGCTGGGAAAGCCGAGCCTGCTCTTGCGGCGTAAGGACGGCAGAGATGTTTGCTGCAATCGCACGCGTCACCTCGCGTTGTGTGGTGATGATGTCGTTCAACTGCGAGTCGTAAGTCTGGGCCCATAGATGGCGATCAGAGGCAGCGTCAATGAGTTGAACTGTGAGGCGCACCCGATCGCCGGACCGGACGATTGAGCCTTCGACGAGCGCGTCGACACCCAGACAGCGCGCCATCTGGGAAGCAGACTTCTGC
>Ga0157373_10002421_pt1 | contig 14189 bp, 11 predicted proteins | sample C65metaG_FD_113460 | JGI IMG/M metagenome (GOLD analysis project Ga0157373, IMG submission 113460) | Corn rhizosphere microbial communities from Kellogg Biological Station, Michigan, USA - C6-5 metaG | ecosystem: Host-associated > Plants > Roots > Rhizosphere > Soil | place: USA: Michigan... | reverse complement strand
GATTCTGATCAGCGTCGGGCACAACGCCTCGTTGGAGCACATTCATTGGCAAGTCCTGGAACTCAAGGATGAGGCACGGTGGGTGCATCGCAAGGTCCAGCAGGCGGCCGTCAGCTAGCCGGGCTGCCGTCATCGCGAGCGGGCTCGCTCCCACAGGGCTTTCGGACGATTGCAAGATCTGTGGGCGAAGCAGCTCCCATGTGGGAGCGAGCCCGCTCGCGATGGCGCCAGCGCACGCCACACCGCCCCAAACTGACCCACCGCTTTCGCGATGACCGCCAGTCCCCGCGCCGCAAGATCTCTCTGAACTTCCATCCGGCATCCTCCCTCTGCCCTTTACCAGCATGTAAACAAAGAGAGAGGCAGGACGTCATGAGAGCACTCACTTACCACGGTGCGCACACTGTAAAAGTCGACACCGTTCCGGACCCGGGTCTGGTGGACAGCGACGACATCATCCTGCGCGTCACGGCGACCGCCATCTGTGGTTCGGACCTGCACCTCTATCGCGGCAAGATCCCCTCGGTCGAGCATGGCGATATCTTCGGACACGAGTTCATGGGAATCGTCGAAGAGGCAGGTCCCGCAGTGACCGCCGTTCAACCCGGCGACCGCGTGGTGATCCCGTTCGTGATCGCGTGCGGCAGCTGTTTTTTCTGCCAGATGGACCTGTTCGCAGCCTGCGAAACGACCAACACCGGTCGCGGTGCCATCCTCAACAAGAAAGCCATCCCACCCTGCGCAGCGCTGTTCGGCTTCAGCCACCTGTATGGCGGCGTACCCGGTGGGCAGGCCGAATATGTACGGGTGCCGAAGGCCAACACCGGCCCCTTTAAAGTGCCTGGGACCCTTTCGGACGAGAAGGTGCTGTTTCTTTCGGACATCCTGCCCACTGCTTTCCAGGCGGTCACCAACGCAGGCATCGGCAACGGCTCGAGTATCGCCATCTACGGCGCCGGCCCGGTCGGTTTGTTGAGTGCCGCATGCGCCAGGATGCTGGGCGCCGAGCAGATATTCATGGTCGATCACCACCCCTATCGCCTCGCCTACGCACAGCAAACCTATGGCGTGATTCCGATCAACTTCGATGAAGACGACGACCCCGCCGACACGATCATTCGCCAGACCAAAGGCATGCGCGGTGTCGACGGTGTGGTCGATGCGGTGGGCTTCGAGGCCAAAGGCAGCACCACCGAGACGGTGCTCGCCACGCTCAAGCTTGAAGGCAGCAGCGGCAAAGCCCTGCGCCAGTGCATCGCGGCCGTCCGCCGTGGCGGGGTCGTGAGCGTGCCGGGGGTGTATGCGGGCTTCATCCACGGCTTCCTGTTTGGCGATGCATTCGACAAAGGCCTGACGTTCAAGATGGGACAGACCCATGTGCAGCGCTATCTTCCCGAGTTGCTCGGCCACATCGAGACCGGTCGCCTGGCGCCGGAGGTCATCATCAGCCACCGGATGTCGCTGGAACAGGCCGCCGAGGGGTACGAGATTTTCGACAAGAAGCAGGAGGACTGCCGCAAGGTCATCCTGACGCCGGGCGACTCAGCCATCGCATTGCCGGAGGGTGACGGCCCGGCCCTGGTGCTGGGAACTTGAGTTCAGCGACCAGGGCAGCACTGGAGACACTGGGCGAGCCCGTACGCGATAAACGGTCCGGTATTACTCCGCCTGCACCGTGACCTGGCGTTGCTCCCCCAGCCCCGTGATGCCCAGGCGCACGGTCTGCCCCGGGCGCAGGAACACCGGTTGCGGCTTGATGCCCAGGCCGACCCCGGGGGGTGTTCCCGTCGAGATCACATCCCCCGGCTGCAGGCTCATGCATCGGCTCAGGTAGGCGATCAGTTGCGGTACGCTGAAGATCAGCGTTCGCGTATTGCCGTTCTGGTAGCGGTGCCCATCGACTTCCAGCCATAGGTCCAGGCCATGGGGATCGCCGACCTCGTCCCGGGTGACCAGCCACGGGCCCATGGGGCCGAAGGTGTCGAAGCCCTTGCCTTTGTCCCAGGTGCCGCCCCGCTCCAACTGCCACTCCCGCTCGGATACATCGTTGATGACGCAATAGCCGGCGACATGCTCCATCGCATTCGCTTCATCGATGTTGCGTCCGCCCCTGCCGATGACGACGCCCAACTCCACTTCCCAGTCGGCCTTGAGCGAGCCGCGGGGAATCTGGATATCGTCGTTCGGCCCGCAAATGGCACTGGTCCATTTGCCGAAGATGATCGGCTCCTTCGGCACGTCTATATTCGACTCGGCCGCATGGTCAGCGTAGTTCAGGCCAATGCAGATGAATTTGCCGACGTGCCCGACACAGGCACCGAGCCGTGGCTGTCCAGCAACGATCGGCAGGCTGTTCGGGTCGAGGTCGGCCAGCGCCGCCAACCCCTCCGGACTCAAGACGTGTCCCGCGATGTCCGGCACGTGCTCCGACAGGTCGCGGATTCGATTATCCGCATCCAACAGACCGGGTTTTTCCGCGCCTTTTTCGCCGTAGCGCAACAGTTTCATCGAATGCTCCTCATTCAAACCCAACGTAAAGACGACTCAGAGGCTCATGCCGCCGTCGATGACATGCACAGCGCCGGTGGTGTAGGTCGACGCATCGCTGCCCAGGTACACAGCCAACTGCGCGATTTCCTCGGTGCTGCCAATTCGGCCCATGGGCTGGCGCTCAAGGAACTGATGATAGATCTGTGATTCATCGACGCCCTGTTGCCGGGCCTGGGCGGCAATGCGCTGGCGCAACGAGGGCGAGTCCACCGTCCCCGGACAGATCGCGTTGCAGCGAATGCCCTGACCGACAAAGTCAATGGCGACGGCCTTCGTCAGGCCTATCACCGCGGCCTTGCTGGTCGCATAGGCGAAACGGTTCGGCACGCCCTTGATACTCGACGCCACCGACGACATGTTGATGATCGAACCGCCGCCACGGGCCAGCATGCCCGGCAGGAACGCACGGATGGTCCGATACATCGCCGTGACATTGAGGTCCATCGAGCGCGCCCAGGCCGATTCGTCGCATTCCAGGAGATTGCCGCTGTGCACGTAACAGGCACAGTTGAACAGCACGTCCAGCCCACCGATTCGTTCGCAAGCCGTGTCGATGGCCTCGGCAGACGTCACGTCCAGGGTCATGGCTGTAACCCCTTCGATGCCCGCCAACGCACCAATATCGATATCACTGGCGAACACCTCGGCACCGGCCCGGGCGAAGGCGATGGCGCTGGCCAGGCCGATGCCCTGCCCCGCGGCCGTGACCAATACGCGCTTATTGAGCAGATTCAAGCGACCTCCAGTTTTGCTGACGTGACGGCGGCCTTGGGGGTTCGGGCGAGCATCGAGGCGGGGATGGCCAGGATCAGTCCACCGCTGACCAACAGACACAGGGCCAGTACATAGGTGCCGTTATTGATGTTGCCCGTGAGGGTTTCCGCTACTGCGGTGATCATCGAGCCGGTGAAACCCGACAGGTTGCCGATGGCATTGATCATGCCGATGCCAGCGGCTGCCGCGCCGCCCGACAACAGCGTCCCTGGCAGGGTCCAGAAAATCGGCATCAGGCTGAGGATTCCCGAAGCGGCAACGCTGAGGAACAGTACGGACAACACCAGGTTGTTGGCGAAGAAAGCGCTGAGGATCAGGCCGACGCCGCCGATGAAGGCTGGAATGGCGGCGTGCAGGCGCCGCTCGCCGGTGCGGTTGGAGTGCCGCGCGTTGAGCAACATTGCCACGACGGCCACCGCGTAAGGAATCGCGGTCAGCAAGCCAATGTGCAAGCTGTTGGTGATCCCGGTGCTCTTGATGATCGAGGGCATCCAGAACGCCAGGCCATAGAAACCTGTGTTGAAGGTCAAAAGAATCAGCACCAGCAACCACACCCGAGGGTTGAGGAACACCTCGCTCAAACGGCTAGCCTTGCCCTGGTTGTCCGTCTGCAGATTAGCCTTGAGCAGGTTTTTCTCCGCATCGGAAAGCCATTTCGCCTTATCGATGTTATCGGCCAGGCAGACAATCACCACGAACGCCATGATGATCGAGGGAATGCCTTCGATCAGCAGCATCCATTGCCAACCGGACAGCCCCCTCACCCCTTGCATGCTGTTCATCAGCCAACCTGAGAGTATCCCGCCCAACGTCAGGCTGACCGGCAACGCCAACAGGAAGCCGGACATCACCCGGCTTTGCCGATGGGTCGGGAACCAGTAGTTGAGGTACAGGATCACGCCGGGAAAAAAGCCCGCTTCGCAGACACCCAACAGAAAGCGCAGCACGTAGAACATCGTGCTCGATTCGATATGAAAGAAGCCCGCCAGCGGTACCGTGTAGGCCACGGCCATGGAGATCACCGCCCAACTGAGCATGATCCGGGCAATCCAGAACCGCGCACCGAAGCGACGCAACAGCAGGTTGCTGGGCACTTCGAAGATGAAATAGCCCCAGAAAAACATACTGGCGCCCAAGGCATACACGGTGTTGCTGAATTGCAGTTCGTTGAGCATGTCGAGCTTGGCGAAACCAATGTTCACCCGGTCAAGATAAGCCGCCATGTAGCACAGGAGCAGGACGGGAAGGATGCGCCAGATGACTTTGCGGTAGGTCCGGTCTTCGAAATCGAGTTCACCGGTTTGCGCCTGGGCAAGTAAATGCTCGGAGACGGTTTGCATGTGATAACCCCTGGGCACGTGGACATGCCTGATTGTTTTTATCGGATGGGAGCTGGGGCTCACTCTACGACCGTGAAACGATTCTTTCCCAATGGCATTTTCTGATTAATCGATAACGATCCGTTATCGGATCAGTCGTCGTTTCCCAGTGTTCCAACAACATGATCACTGCTCAGGCGAGCGTGGTCCTTGAGGATTTCCGCGAACTCCAGCGCCGCGCCCATCAACGGTTCGCCTCTGCGCGTGAGAATGCCGTAGTCCTGGGGCACCAGGTGCAGCGGGGTGTCGAGGGTTTTCAGTTGGCCGCTCTCGAGCAATGGATCGACCATGGCATTGGGCAGCATCCCGATCATCGGACCACGCTGCAGCACCTGGAGGAAGGTCTGCATGGAAATGGTGTCGATGGTGTTGCGTGGCATGCCTACCCCGGCCTCGGCGAAAGCCAGCTCCATACGCGCGCGAATGGGCGTGCCGACCGGGTAGAGAATCCAGGGCAGATCCACCAATTGCTGCAGGGAGGTCGGCCCGGCACCGGCCAGGGGATGGTGGCTATTGACCACAATGCAGAACGGTTCTGGAGCCAGGGGCTGGAAGTCATAACGCTGCTGCTGGCTTTGATCGGTGAAACGAGCCACCGCCAGATCGAGCTTCTTCTCTTCGAGCATCTCCATCAGATGGTTACTGGTCTGCTCCACGACCTCGATCGATAGCAACGGCCATCGCTGCTTGATCTGCAAAATCGCCTCGGGCAGGGCTACCGCCGTCGCGGCAAAAATCCCGCCGACCTTGAGGTAACCATGGCCCCCCTCGCGCAGGCTGCTGATCTGCTCAACGAACGAACGCGCGTCATTCAAGGCGATCTGCGCATACCGCAGCACATGTTCGCCCAACGCCGTGGGCGGCATGCTGCGCGGTCGCCGCTCGAACAAGGCAAAGCCGAGCAGGCTCTCGATTTCCTTGAGCATCTTGCTGACGGCCGGCTGGCTGAGGTTCATCTGCTGGGCCGCCAGGTGCATGTTGCAAGTGCGGCCCAAGGTATCGATCAGCAGCAGATGACGGAATTTCAGCCAGCCGCAGAAGCTGGAAAAGGATACATCTGACATGGGCGATTTCCTCGAGCCTGCAATAACCGTTCGTTATCGATTACTGAATATATCTCATTGGAGTTTATCGTCCGCCCACCCTAGCGTGAAAGCAATCACGAACCAGGAAGAACTGCCATGTCGCTACTGCTTACGCCCGAGAATACATTGCCGTCCGACGGCCTGGCCGGAACGCTGATTGGCCGCGCCTGGGTGCCCGGGCGGATCGCCGGGCCCTCGCCGATTGTGTTGCGCAACGATGGTGTGTTCGATCTGTCGGAGCATTTTGCGACCTTGAGCGACCTGCTGGAAACGGAATCGCCATTGGCCGCGGTGAGGCAAACGCCGGGTATCTTCATCGCCAGCGTCGAAGCCCTGCTCGCCAACACGGGGCCTGAGGCCGATCTTTCCAGGCCTTGGTTGTTGCCACCGCTGGATCTGCAAGTGATCAAGGCCGCCGGCGTGACCTTCGCCGCCAGCATGATCGAGCGGGTGATCGAGGAACAGGCCGGTGGTGATCCGGTAAAAGCCGATGCCGTGCGAGCCACCGTGCGCAGTGTGATCGGCGACAACCTGCGCTCGGTGGTACCGGGCTCCGAACAGGCCATGCGCCTGAAAGCGCTGCTGATCGAGCAAGGCATGTGGTCGCAATACCTGGAAGTCGGCATCGGCCCGGACGCGGAAATCTTCACCAAGGCGCCGGTACTCGCCGCCGTGGGCAGCGGCAGTCACATCGGTATCCACCCCGGCTCCCAGTGGAACAATCCTGAGCCCGAGGTGGTGCTGGCGGTGAACAGCCGTGGCCAGGTCCATGGCGCCACCTTGGGCAACGATGTCAACCTGCGAGACTTCGAGGGACGCAGCGCGTTGCTGCTGAGCAAGGCCAAGGACAACAATGCCTCCTGTGCCATCGGCCCTTTCATTCGCCTGTTCGATGAGCACTTCAGCCTGGACGATGTACGCACCTGCGTGGTCGACCTGGACGTCCAGGGCGAGGACGGTTATCGGATGCGGGGATCGAGTTCCATGCGCCAGATCAGCCGGGATCCGTTGGACCTGGCGGCCCAGACACTCAACGCCAATCACCAATACCCGGACGGGTTCCTGCTGTTCCTGGGTAACCTGTTTGCCCCGACCGAAGACCGAGACGCCGTCGGCAGTGGCTTCACCCATAAACCGGGTGACCGGGTCCGGATCAGCAGCCCATTGCTCGGCAGCCTGCACAACCGTGTAACCCTCAGCTGTGAAGCGGCACCCTGGACGTTCGGCTTGAGCGCCCTGTTGCGCAATCTCGCCGCTCGAGGATTGCTCGCACGCTGACGCCGGTGCGGTTTGTCGATTCATCCAACTATAAGAGAGACAAGCATCATGAGTGACACGCCCAAACGCCGCCTGCGCAGCGAACAGTGGTTCAACGACCCCGCCCACGCGGACATGACGGCCTTGTACGTCGAGCGCTACATGAATTACGGGATGACCCGCGAAGAGCTGCAATCGGGACGCCCGATCATCGGCATCGCCCAGACCGGCAGCGACCTGACGCCCTGCAACCGCCACCATCTGGAGCTGGCGCAACGGGTCAAGGCCGGTATTCGCGATGCAGGCGGCATTCCCATGGAGTTCCCGGTGCATCCGATTGCCGAACAGTCGCGTCGGCCCACCGCAGCACTGGACCGCAACCTGGCCTATCTGTGGCTGGTGGAAATCCTCCACGGTTATCCCTTGGACGGCGTGGTGCTCACCACGGGTTGCGACAAGACGACCCCGGCCTGCCTGATGGCGGCCGCAACCACCGACCTGCCGGCCATCGTCCTGTCCGGCGGGCCGATGCTCGACGGTCCCTACAAGGGCGACCTGATCGGGTCAGGCACCGTACTCTGGCATGCGCGCAACCTGATGGCCGCCGGCGAAATCGACTATGAAGGCTTCATGGAAATGACCACTGCGGCGTCGCCTTCGGTGGGCCACTGCAACACCATGGGCACTGCCCTGTCGATGAATGCACTGGCCGAAGCCCTGGGCATGTCGCTGCCGGGCTGCGCGAGCATTCCGGCGCCCTACCGCGAGCGCGGACAAATGGCCTATGCCACGGGCAAGCGCATCTGCGAGTTGGTCCGACAAGACATTCGTCCCTCGCAGATCATGACCCGCCAGGCCTTCGAAAATGCCATCGCCGTCGCTTCGGCATTGGGCGCTTCAAGCAACTGCCCACCGCACCTGATAGCCATTGCCCGACACATGGGTGTCGAATTGAGCCTGGATGATTGGCAGCGGATTGGCGAAGACGTACCGCTGCTGGTCAATTGCATGCCGGCGGGCAAGTACCTGGGTGAAGGCTTCCACCGGGCTGGAGGCGTGCCCTCGGTCATGCATGAGCTGCAAAAAGCCGGGCGCTTGCACACAGACTGCGCCACGGTCAGCGGCCGAACCATTGGCGAAATCGTGGGCAACAGCCGGACCAACGACGTCGACGTCATCCATCCCTTCGACACGCCACTCAAGCATCGCGCCGGGTTCATCGTGCTCAGTGGCAACTTCTTCGACAGCGCGATCATGAAGATGTCGGTGGTGGGCGAGGCCTTCCGCAAGACCTACCTGTCCGAACCCGGCGCCGAGAACAGTTTCGAAGCCCGGGCCATCGTGTTCGAAGGCCCGGAGGACTATCACGCGCGCATCGACGATCCGGCGCTGGACATCGACGAGCGCTGTATCCTCGTCGTTCGCGGCGTCGGCACCGTCGGCTATCCCGGCAGTGCCGAAGTGGTGAACATGGCTCCGCCGGCGGCCCTGATCAAACGCGGCATCGACTCGCTGCCGTGCCTGGGCGACGGACGCCAGAGCGGCACCTCCGCGAGTCCATCGATTCTCAACATGTCCCCGGAAGCCGCCGTAGGCGGTGGCCTGGCGTTGCTCAAGACCAACGATCGCCTGAAAGTGGACTTGAACACCCGAACCGTCAATCTGTTGATCGACGAGGCGGAGATGGAGCGGCGCCGACGGGAATGGGTACCGCAGATCCCTCCCTCACAGACACCCTGGCAAGAACTCTACCGGCAACTGGTGGGGCAACTTTCCACCGGAGGCTGCCTGGAACCCGCCACGTTGCATCTGCGGGTGATTGCCCGTAGCGGTGAGCCGCGGCATTCGCATTGAGGCTCACTCCTTCCCGCTCAACATCCCGATGGCCTCATACGGCGTCTGCAGATCACGCTCGGGGATCTCCCAGATCAGCAACTTGGGGGGCGTATCCCGAAAAGCCGGGTTGCTGAAGTACTGGTTGGCGCCACCGGAGAATTCGCCACCGTCCTTGGCGAAACTGCCAACCGGGGCTCCCAGCGCCAGCGCGAGGAAACCCACGAAGTTGGAATTGCGCGAGAACGAGGTGCCGATCAACGCGACGTTGGGCAGGCCTTCATCGCCGAACAGATCATCGAGGTTGTCGCCTCCGTCCTGAACGGCTTGCTGCTGCTCGCTGACTTGCGTGGCCGCGACGGTTTCCGGGGCGGGTTGCCAACTCAGCGGCAGCCAATCGATGCCGGCCAGGTGTACGAGGTCACCTGCACGCAGGGCCGCCGGGTTGGTGTGGGTAGCAAAGGTTTTTTGTGGCGTGGGGTGAATACCCATCCCCTGGACCTGTTGCGCAATCGCCCGGGCCGCCGCATTGGCGCCGGTCTCGCTCCAGTGTGTGTCGGTACGCAGGTAAGCCGATGCACCCAACGGCTGCAATGTGGGTGCAAGGTTCAGCGCCGATACCCCCGCCTGGTTCAGTGTCGCGGTCCCCTCCTCCGCCCGCCGGGCCAGTTCGGCCGGGCGATCCAGGCCACATAACTGCTCGGCAGCGATGCGGCTCTTGTCCGGCACCACCGCCACCAGCAATTGAACGCCACGTTGGCTCAGGCGCCGTTGTACGTCGATCACCGCCTGCGCCTTGGCCTCGGCGTTGGCCCGGGCGTGGTGGTTGATGCGCATCTCATCGGTCAGGAACAGCCAGCCCTGACAGCCCGGACGAACCCGCGGCCCAGTGTCATGGAACAGCAGCCAACTGGCGCCGCGCTCCAGATTGGCGGCCTGTTCCGGGAACCAGGCGCTGGACAGCTGCTTGGCGATACGGTGGGTGACGTCGCCATGCATCGCCGCATCGCGGGTCAGGTTGGGCGGCAGCATTTGCACCTTGCCGCTGAACAGCAGCCAGCCACAGGAAATCAAGCCGACACCGAGCAAGCCGATCAGTGTGTAGCCGGAGACTTTGCTGGTTCGGGTCACCAGGTCGCTGAGGGGCGTCGGTGCGCTGGGTGGAGTCTTCTTTGGCGTCGTCATCAGAACTGAAAGTACAGGAAAGGCACGGCTTCACGGCTGGCGATCAGAGCGAACGACAGCAGGAAACCGGCTACGGGCCAAAAGGCGACAGCCAACGCATACAGCGCATTGCCCGCCATTCGTCTTTCAAAACGTACCTGCCAGATCGGCAGGATCACGCACACCACGCCCAGCACCGCCGCCAGGCCCTGCACCGGGCGCAACGTCACCGCCAGCGCATCGCCGAGGGCAAACCCGTGCAGACCGAACTGCCCGGCGTACAGGGTCATGGCCGAGTGGAAATCCGGGGCACGGAACAGTGTCCACGCCAGGCACACGAACAACAGCGTCAGCACATGCGCCAATACACGCGGGACAGCAGGCAGGTTCGAGCGCGACCAGGCCCGGTCGACGCACAACGCCACGCCATGGGCCGAACCCCACCGCAAGTAGTTCCAGCTATCACCGCCATGCCACAACCCGGCAATGGCCATGGTCAGGAACAGGTTGCGATAGGTCTTCCAGACACCGTGACGGTTACCGCCCAGGCCGATGTACAGGTAATCGCGCAGCCAACTGGACAGCGACAAGTGCCAGCGTCGCCAGAAATCCTGGATGCTGCTGGCCAGGTACGGTCGGTTGAAGTTTTCCGGGAAATGAAACCCCAGCATCAGCCCCAGGCCGATCGCCATGGCGCTGTACCCGGCGAAGTCGAAGAACAGCTGCAGCGAGTACGCCAGGCAACCGATCCAGGCGTCGACGAATGAGGGGTTTTCCAGATGGAAGGCCACGTCCACCAACGGCGACAGGGTGTCGGCCACCAATACCTTCATGCACATGCCGACCATGAAGCGACGGGCACCGAGGGAGAAGTTCTGCCAGTTGAACCAGCGCTGCACCAGCTCGCGACGGACCCAGTCATAACGAATGATCGGGCCGGCAATCGAGTGACCGAACATGGAAATGTAGGTGGCGTAGTTGAGGAAACTGCGCTCCACCGGCACCGTGTGGCGATGCACGTCCACCAGGTAGGAAATCGCCTGCAACACGATGAACGACAACCCGGCCGGAAACGCGACCTTCTGCCACTCAAGCGGCATGGCGCCGTAGTGGGTCATCAGCTCGCTCCATGTGCCGGCGAGGATGTTCGCGTACTTGTACCAGCACAGCACGGCGGTGTTGAACACGATCAACGCGATCAGCAGCCGCAGGCGCCCACGGGAGTCCTCGCGGGAACGGTCGACCAGCAGGCCACCGACCCAGGCGACGATGGTCAGCACGACATGCAACGACAGGAACAGCGGGCTCAGCCAGCCGTAGAACAACCAGCTACCTGCCAGCAGCACCCCGTTGCGCCAGCCATGGAGAACCAGGGCGTAGATCAACAGGAAGGCAGGCAGGAACAGCGTCAGGAACTCGAGCGAAGCGAAAACCATGGCGACAGCGCAATCCGATCAGTGGGACAACGTGTCCGTGGCGGCCAGGAGTCGAGGTCCGGTGGCGGTCGGCAGCAGCAAAACGCTGTAGCGCTCGCCCGCCTTCAACTCACCCAGGTCCAGCGCAGGGCCGACATTGGCATTGGCGCACACCAGTTGCACCGACAGCTTCACCGGGTTGATCGAGCGACGTTGCAGGTTGCCTTCGGTCACGCCTTTGAACAGATCGGCGGTGCGACCCGCGGGGCGCAGGCTGGCATCGACGCAGCTGCTGTCCAGGTTGAAGAAGCCCAGCGAGGCCTTGAGGCCGTTGAAGTCGTCCGGGATGTCATGCACGGTCACTTGCCTGAGCCCCTTGCCGTCCGGAAGCGCGACCACGGTCGCGAATTCGCCGGGCTCGGCTTTGACGTCCAGCGCCAGACGTTGTTGGCCGCTGACCAGGGTGCCCTTGATGGCGCTGCTGGCCGTGACCGGGAAGAACAGCGAAGCCGGCTGCGCCGCGTCCAGGTTCAGCGGCGGTTGGCCTTCCTGGGCAATGACCTGCATCGGCTCGGTGCTGCCGTTGACGAAGCGAGTGAACGCCGCATCTTCGGCGGGACCGGTCGGGTACAGCGGAATGTCCGCCGCCACGACGTTCAAGCTCGACAGCAACAGCGCAGCAGCACTCAAGACCTTGGCGGTTTTCATTTTTTTGCCCCTTTGCTGCTCAGCGCTTCAGGCGGCAGCTTGCCCAGTGCGGCGCCGATTGCCGTGCCCCAGGCCTTGTAACCTGCCACCGTGAAATGCTGACCGTCCGTGGTGACCCATTGGCCCGGCTTGGAGAAGGTCAGCGAATCGATATAGGTGCAGGGCGCGACGTTGCTGGCGAGAAATTGCGACATCAACTGGGTACGCGCATCGTTCTTCTGGTACATGCCGCCCGCCTTGCCCCATGCCGGGCCGACCCAGGCACATTTGGTGCCGGTGGCGGCGATGGCCTTGGTCAGGCTGGTCACGCTCTGCCAGGCCCAGGCCTTGGGAAACGCCGGTTTGTCGTAGGACGCCATGGTATCGCCGATGACCAGTACGACCAGGTCGGGCTTGTCCTTGGCGATCAGCTCGGCGATGGGCGTGGTGGTCGCGTCACGGCCCTTGATCTCGATCTTGGCGGTACCTTTTTGCTCGGCACCACAATCGACTTTCTTGGTGATCAACCAGTCGCCGGCGCTGGCGCCACAGGCGCCGATGGAATGAACGATCGCGCCCTGACGGGAGAGATCAGCGTTGAGCGGCTCCATCAGGTGGTCGGCAAGGCTCATATGGCTTTCGCCAAGCACCAGAAGGGTCAGGCCAGCGAGGGCAGAGGCAGGCATAGGTATCTCCGGAAATCAGTTCGAATAAGGTGAGCGGTAGGGGCTGACCGGTAGCGCCATCGGACTTCCAGTCATGTCCTCGAACATGTAGCGCGCATACAGGCCACCATTGAATTGCTGGTAGTCACTGGCGTTATCCATGCCGATCGTTGCACCCAGGAAGAAGCGCGAACCGCACTTGTACTCGCCGGCTGCCGCCAGGCTGTAGCCCACGCCGGTTTTGCTCTGTCCCGAGTAGCGCGAATCGTTGGCTGCCTGGCGGTCACTGTCGCTCGGGAAGAAATCGGCGCCGTCCTGCTGGAAGTGCTGGATGCCCACCGAACTCTTGACCTGATAGGTAAAGCGCTCGGTGCGCTGCTGCCAGGTCACCGGCACGCCCAGGGCGAAATAGCTCTGGGGACTGAAGTAGCCACCATGCCCGTAGGTGAAGAAGTCCTGGTTGTTCTCGTAGCCCAGCGCCGTGGCGCTGAGGCCAACGGTGAGCGAGTGGTCCTGCATGTTGTCCAGGTACCAATAGACGCCACCGCCGAGTTCACCCCGGGTGTTGGACTCGACATTGTGGCCCACCAGTTCATGCACGGAGCCATAACCGTAGGCACCGACCTGCGAGTTGTCGTAGCTCATTTCGCCACGTACACCGTTGGCGGTCACCCCGCCCCACGATCCACCGTCACGCTTGTCGGTGGTGCCGGCAAACGATGTCAGGCTATCGGTGACCGCGCGACGCGAAGCGGCGACGCGGTAACGGAAATTGCCGTTATCGCTCAGTGGACGATCAACGCTCACGCCCCCTACCGCTGTCGCGTACTTGAAGCCGATCGGCGTGGTACCGATATCGGCCTTGATGCCCTCGTCGGGACGCTCGTACGCCACCCCAAGGCCGACGCCCTCGGCACGCTGCGAACCGATGCCGGAGGTCGCGCTGGAGGCGCTGCCGAAACGACTGGCGGCCTCACCCTTCACACTGCCGGCCGTGAGCGCTACGGGGGTGATGCGCACGGCCACGCGGTTGTCGCCGGCCGGCACATTCACTTCGAATGGCGTTTCCACGTCAGTCAGTTTGCTCAGGCCCGATTCGCTGTTGTTGCTGCGCACGCTCAATCCTTGGGCAATGTAACCGCTGCGCTCCTGAAGAATATCGTTGAGCGCGCGCTGGGCGGAGCTTGTCGAGTCGACGACAGTCAGTACCGTTCGAGGCTGCGGCTGTGCATTGAACGGATTGCTCTGGGCGACCGCGGCCCCCCGCACGGAAGCCGTTTGACTGTTGCTTCGTGGCTGGCCTGGATAGGCATCGGCCGGTACACCGTCGGCACTGGCGAGCATGACGCCGCCGTTGAGAATGGCCTCCGCCGGTGGCGG